>ERZ773235.1171-NODE-1171-length-28624-cov-74.233120_pt1 | contig 28624 bp, 39 predicted proteins | sample MGYA00580522_ERZ773235 | MGnify/ENA primary metagenome ERZ773235 (study PRJEB29015, sample SAMEA2737797) | human gut metagenome | biome: human gut; feature: human-associated habitat; material: faeces | place: China | collected 2012 ...
TTTTATGCTAAAATTTAATTATATTTATTCTTCTAAGAATCGTTTATTATTTTTGCACATAGAATATAACATTCTTAGAATTTTAGTTGAACAAGCAGTTAGGCTTTCGTAATAGTGTTTGCCTTCTGCTTTTTTTATTAAATAATAGTTATAAACTGGATGACTAGGATATTGATGTCCTAATTTAACTACCATTTGGCTTATATTAAATAATATCCATCTTGCATATTTATCTCCTCTTTTTGATATTGCTCCATGTACATTTATACTTTTTCCAGACTGAACAATTGCTGGATCTAAACCACAAAAAGCTATCAACTGCTTATGATTATCAAATCTTGTAATATCTCCTAATTCTCCTAAAAGCTCTGCTGCTAATACTTCTCCTATACCATAAAATGAATTTACTATCTCAAAATATGGAGATTGCTTTGCTAATTCAATCATATTTTTCCTTATTTCATCTATCAATCTATTGTTTTCTTGCAATATGCTAGCCATATCTGATAAGTTTTTTACATCAGCATGGTCTTTGTCTACTCCTGGAAATGAGTCCATTGCAGTATCTTTTAATTGTCTAGCTAATCTTTTATAATAATAATCATGTCTAGCATCTACTTTGCGCAAATTATTATATAAAGCATCAATTCTTTTTTCTCTAACTATATAAGCATGTGGAAATGCTTTTATAAAATTTAAAGCTGTGTCCTCATAAATTCTATTACGGGCAAAAAATCCTTCAAATTCTGGAAAGCAAATATTTATTAGTCTTTTATATCGATTCTTACAACGAATATTTACTTGCGTTAAATAAAAATATTGCCTTGTCATTGCTTTTAAATTAGCATATAAATCTTTTTTTGATATTTCGTGATATTCTACTTCATTTACAAAAAATAACTTGGCTAGTCTGTAACAGTCTTTCTTATCTGTTTTTGTTTTTCTTATCGTATCAAAATTATTTTTTGTTGTTAAACTATTGATAACTAAAGTATTAAATCCATTCTCTTTAAAATATCTCTCTACTGGCAAATGGTATGTACCTGTTGATTCCATGAATACTGTTAGATTTTCTAAATTAATTTTTTCTATTTCTTCTTTTACTTTTTCAAATTCTCCTAAATTATGCTTGATTTCCTTTGTATCAATAAGTATCTCTCCTTCGTTATTCATAAGCATTATCATACTTTTATTTTTAGCAACATCTACACTTAATACTGTTTTCAAAATTATTCACCTACTTTCTTTTTGAATTTAAGCCTTTTACCTCTACTATTATTTCATCATGCTTGTTATATAGAGTCGAAATCGCCCTCACTATCTAAAACTAAATTAATAATAGGAATAAAAGCCGAACTGTCAATTTGGTAGATTCTAAGACCTCTGTAATTTGATGTTCTAGCTTAAATTCTTTGTAAATAATTTTACAACCAAAAAAATTAGATGTAAACTCATTTATTTACATCTAACAGTATACATGTAATTTATATATAAAATAAGGAAATGATTCTATATAAAACCATTTCCTTATAAACAATATTATCTAATTTCAATATGTTTTGCTTCTGGAAGTTCTTTTCTTTCTTCTTTTTTAGGAATACAAATTTTTAGTATACCGTTTTTAAATTCTGCATTTACATCTTCTTCTTTAATTTGTTCTCCTACATAAAAACTTCTTGAACAATGTCCGTAATATCTTTCCTTATGAACAAATTTGTCCTTTTCCTCATTTTCATCTTCTTTATTAACCTCAGCTGTTACTTCCAAATATCCATCTTTCAATGATAGTTTAATGTTCTCTTTTTCATATCCAGGAAGATCCATTTCAATAATGTATTTATCTTTTTTCTCTTTTATGTCTGTTTTCATTATTGCACTTTCTCTTCTAATTGGAAAAAAATCATCTCCTTCAAAGAAATCTCTGAACAAATCAAATTCGTTCCTTTTTCTTGGTATCATCATCATAAAAACCACTCCTTTTACAAAATAATTTTTTATGTGTTGATACTCTGTTTCAAGGGTATGCACATATATGTAATTCTCATTACATTTATATTGTATCACTAATTTTAGCAATGTCAAGTGTAGAGTGCTAATTTTTGTGAATTTTTTATGAATTTATATTTTGCATTTAATTGTTCTAACTTATTTATTGTAATTTACTATTCCACATTTTCATCAATAAAAGAAAATAACTCTTCTACTTGAATATCAAAAACTTTTGCAATATCCATTGCAAGTTTCAAAGAAGAATTGTATTTTCCATTTTCTAAGCACACTATTGTTTCTCTTCTAACATTTACTAGTTCAGCCAATTCAGATTGCTTCATTCCTACTTTTTCACGATATTCTTTTATTTTAGTTGTAATTTCCATTTCATCATTAACTTCTTTTTTATATCTTGCCATACGAATAGATAATGAGATAAAAAGAAAAAATGCAAATATTCCTATACTTATAACTACTCTAATATAGGTAAATTTTTATCAAAATTTCCATAGTTTTTCATAGGCTTTGAATCGTACATACCAATTACTATATTATCTTCATAATATTCATTAGTACTTTCTCTTTCCTTTATTCCCATACCAAAATACTTATAAAAAGCACCATTTTTATAATATATCTCATATGTAGGATCAGCAAAATAATAAACACCATCAATCTTAATAACAGACCAGGAATGCCCAATAGAAGCCCCTTTAGCTTGACCAATAGCAATAGTACTTTCAATACCAACTTGTGTTAATAATTGATTGTAAGTATAAGCAAAAGAGTGACATATACCACTATGATTAACATAAACATAATAAGATTCAGTATTTTTAAAATCATTTAAAGAATTATAATTATAAGAAATAGCTTTAGATAAATTATGATATATAATTTGAGCCTTCTTACTATCAGATAAATTCTCAGTAACACCATTCAAAAACTTATTAGCTTCTTTTTCAAAATTACTAATTAACTTATCATGTTCAGTCTTAGAGTTAGAAGAATAACTCCAATTTATAGTTTTACTATCCTTATCATAAACCTTGGAAAAATCATAAATACCATCAGCAAAGAATACAGGAAATTGATAATCTAATATTGAAAAAAGAAAATCAGCATAATTTTTATTAGGACATTTAATACTTGTCTTATAATTCAAGAAAGCATCAACAAATTCAAGGTAAAAATCTATAAAATCATTATCAAACCTATATAAAGTTTCTTTAGATACCATATAAAAATTATATTTATATTCACCATTAACAATCTTTGAATTCATCTTACTAGGTAAAAGATTCTCATCCATTGTTCCAAAAATGTCAGAAGGAGCAGTAATGCTAGCATCAGCATAAGATTGCATAACCTGTTTACCACTCTTAATATTATAAGGATACAAATATAATGTACCCATACTTCTAGGATTTAATATCTCACCATAAACAGTTACTATCTCATTATTATAAATAGACTTATTAAAATTATCTTCATTATCTTCAAGCATTCTAAGTTTAATTACATTTTCAAACTTTTCTGGATGATCAATATAATAAGTTAAAGTTATATCAAGAGGCTGAATTGACATAAAATGCCAACCTTCACTATCCCTTTTAATAGAGCCAACTAAAACAGCCCCTGATGGAGTTTCTATCTTAACTTTTTCTTTAGACTTAACATCTTCTTCCTTTAAAATCTCTTTAGCAGGATTCTTACCTTCTTCACCATTATCAGTATTATTAATTTCATCATTATTAATTTCATCCTTAATTTTAGTAACAAAATCAGTCTTTCTATTTATAAAAAATCCTCCTACTAACAATATTATAATAACTAAAAATATAATCTTTCTTTTAATCTTTCTTTTTAATTTTCTTTTTCTCATAACATCTCCTACATAAAATATTAAACAATTTATCTATTACAATAACTATTTAATTGTTCTTTAAAATAAGTATCTTCAAAATTCACATTTGCTTTTTCTTTTAAATTATCTGGAATTTCATCCTCTTTATATTCTTTTAATTCATAAATACCAGTATTATTCTTATCTTTTTTATATATCATAGTTAAAGTACATTTTTTAGAATTAACTGAACTTAATTCATTGTTATTTTCATTAAACATTCCATAATTAGCTACAACATAAACATATATTTCTTCATTTTTCACCTCAAAATCTAATATTTTATGGCCTTCTGCATAAATATAATTACCATCATTTTTAAACTCATCATTTGCTATGTCTATAAGTGATTGTCTTACTGACATTTCTAATACATTCCTGTTTGGTTCTTTATTTACAGCGTGAGTATATTTAACTGCACCACTTATTTTTGCTCCATTAAGTTGTTTTACTTCGTTTTCAATTACAGAAATTTGCTCTTTAAAAACCTCATCAAGATTTTTAACTCCATTAAATATTAGACGAATATTTTCAATAGAAATATTGCATTTTCTGAATAGCAAAATCTTTTCTAATCTTTTTAAGTCATCTTCACTATAATCACGGTATTCATTATCACATCTTTTTGGCTGTAATAGTCCCTCCTTTTCATAAAATCTAATGTTTGCTCTTGTAATATTTAACTTTTTTTCTACTTCTTTTATGGTCATTTTTTCACCTTCCTGAATACACTTTAAGGTATAAAGTTGGTTTACAGTCAATACTTTTTTTCAATTTTAATTACAAATTACATTTTTAATTAAACTTTAAATAACATAATGCATATTTTCTCATCAAATTACAAAATTGTAATTTCTTGTTATCTATTTTTCTTTCACGCTCTTAATATTTTGTAATTCAAATCTGTATTTTTGTTTTACATTTGGATATTTTTCGTGGTCAACTTCAGAAGCGAACATATCATAAGGTCTTATATATAATCCTGTATCTCCATATAGTGCTCTATATACCACATATTTTTCCCCCGTTTCACAATGTGTTGCAATATCTTCAACTAAATATAAATCACCTTTAAAATGTTTATAAATTGATTTAATTTTTATTTCATTCATTTTTATTTCTCCCCTTCAAATTACTATTTCATAACATTTATTACTACATTATAAATATTTTCATATTTACATTTTTTAGCACCTATTTTTATCGCTTTATTTAATGATAAAGTTTTTGATTCTTGGCATTTTTCATTAATAATATATGTAGGTAAAACATAAAAATCCCAATGTTCTATATTTAAAGGAATTTCTATAATAGGTATCATGATTTCCTCCAATTTCTTACATTAGATGATTACTTAAATATTTCTAGTTACTTTTAACCATAGTTTAAACTCATTATATAAAAGATTAATAATCTTTTTCTGTTAAAATTGTTTTTTTCAACCTTTACCTCTGTTATTTATTATATAATATTTCACTTATATTAAATCCTAATTTATCTTTTATTATTTGCATATTCTCATCTGTTGGTTTTCTTTTTCCTTGTTTATAACTATCTATTGTTGGTTTAGATAATCCTGTTAATTCTGAAACCTTTTTTGCAGTTAATTTATTTTGAGAAAGAAGTGAATTAAAAGCAATGTACCAATTATCATTTGATACTTTTTTATGCTTATTATCTATGTATTTCTTTAATATTTCATTTTGATTTTCATCTAATTGATTAGAATAATATAAATCTTCTATACTACTATAACCTCTATTATATTTTAAATTTAGATATCTATAAGTATTAATATCTTCTGAAAAAACTTCACAAAACAACTCTTGGTCAATAAAGTATTTTTCAAAGACATCTCTATATTTATCTTCATTTATAATATTAATTTCACTTAAAATTTTATCAACTATTTTATTTATTCTTTCTCTTGATAAATTCATTTCATTTCCTATTTGTGATAATGTTTTACCATTTAATCTTTCTATAAATATACTTTTCCATTTTTCACTTTTTATCTTTTCTATTGCATCTGCCAATGTATTATTAAAACCGTAATCACATTTTGTATCTTCTTTCTTTTCTTCCATAATTGCTATTTCTTTTATATCTTCTATATAGGAAATCTTTTTATCTTTTGTTTTTGCATATTCAATTTCAGATTTTGTACTTTCTCCAATATATCCTCCAAAATTAATTACATAAATTTCATCTGACATATCTATTTTTTGTTTATGCATTTCATCTAACATTTTTTTAGTTTCCAAATTTATTTCTTCTTTTTTTACATTATTAAAAAAATTAGGCGTAAGCACAATATTTCCATCTAAAGTAAGTTTCTCTTGAAGTTTTAAAAATTCATCTTTAAATTTTATTGAGCCACATAAAGTTATTATATTGTATTTATTATTATCATTCATTTTTTATTACCCTTTCAAATTACTATTTTTCCAACTAATTACTAAATTGTGTAATTTGCAATTATTTTTTACCTATCCTTGTCAAAAATCGTACTCCATATTCAATAGCTAAAACTAATAGATAAAATCCTAGCCATATAGCCAAACTTATTAATTTTACATCTGCTGTATTTTCTGCTCCACTTCCATCGAATTTTCTAAAAAATAAAAATACACTCACTGAACACAAATAATGGTTATAAATTAAATTCTTCTATCAAATGCTTGATAGTATTATAATCTTTTACCATAATTTTTATATTTTATGGATGTATCTTATATTGATCTATTTCATTTACATCAATCCATTTAGAATTAATCCAATCAGATTCAATACTTTTAAATGTTTCTTGTGTTATTTCACTATTATATATACATCTATAAGTTAATGTTATTTGTTGTATATTTTCATTACTATTTTTAATAATTTCTTCGCTTATTCCTGCTAATTCAAAATCTAAATTATCAAAACCAATTTCTTCTTTGATTTCTCTTTTAATAGCATCTGTGCTTCTTTCTAATTCCTTAACTTTTCCTCCTGGCAACATATAAAATTCACTATCGTTTCCAGTAAAAAGTAATATTTTTGTTTTATCAACATTATATATTATTGCAGATACTCTATATGCAAACTTAAATTTATTATTTTCATATTTTATATCTTCCATATAGCACTCCTTATTTTTCTTTTAATTAATTTCCATCGAAATTTTCATTACTTCATCATACACTTTTGGATTTTCATTTTTACTATTAGTAATAAACTGAAAATATTATCGTAAGTAATAATATTTCCTATTAATATAACAATCCCAAATAAAATAGCTAACCATATTAAATTCCTAACTTATTTGACCATTATTCTTTTATTTTTTTTTTGCACAACTGCTTGTTGCTCTCGTTGAATTTGACTTTGAGCTTTTTCTTTACTTTCTGTTGATGCATTAATAGTTGCTTTTCCAATCTCTTGTGGTAAAAAAACACCACTTCCTGATAATGTTTTATTAGACATTATAGTTTGATTTTCTTTAGGATTATTTTCAACCTGGTCTAAATTCTCCTGCAAAATTTCATAATTATAGTACAAATGATTGGCTATTACTTGATTATTTAATTTATCTACATAACCAACAATATATTTAGGATTTATACGATAATTAGGTTTCCCTGATATACCTTGTAAACCACTTGGTGCAAATGTATATCCTTGCCCAGAAATATCTTCAACAATATCAACTTCTTTGCCATCTATTACAGGTTGGTCAATTATTACAACAGATTCTGTTCCAATACTTACCAGCATTCCTCCGTCTTTCATACAACAATAATTCTTCTTGAGTAAACTCTTCTACTGTCGTTGAATCTAAATCCTCTCTCATCATAAGTAAACCTTTTTTTAAAATGCTTGATGAGTCTTCTAAAACGCATGTTCCATGAAATAAATACTTATGTTGCTCTGTATCGTGTCTCATAATTGTTTGTAGTTTTTTCATAAAAACATCATCTTTTGAATATTTTTCTAACCTTTTTCCTTTAATATATTGACCAATATAATGCCCTATTCCATAGAAGTTTGTTTGAATCTTTTGTATTTGAGGTTGAATTGTTAAAAACTCATAACATTCTTTTAATTTTTCATCAGTTACTTTATAATCATTTCTAACAAGCATTTCTGATATGCTTTCAGAATAATCTCTAATTATTTTACTAAGATTTCCAAATAACCTATCAAACTCATATCGAATTATATCTAATTCCCCAGAATTTTTTTCTAAACATTCATCTCCTAAAATTTCATAGCATTCATCTAATTTTTTAGCAACAATTGCTTTCAATTTTGTTTTATCTGTAATGTCGTTATAATTAAAATTACCAAAATGACTCCATATATTTTCTTCGTCACAAAATGCTACTTCTATCTCTAAAAGACCTTCAAGCTCTTTTTTTATTTTATCATAATCAACTGGTACTTTTTTTTCACTATTATAAATTGTTTGTAATTTATTAATAAGATTTGCCAATATCAAGTCAGTATTTGGTTCATAATTAATTCCTCTTTTATCAACTTCTAGTTTTATTCGTGTTAAAGCCTTCATATATTCTGAAGTATCTTGTTCATCAGGAGAAATAGCTGTAAATACTGCCTTTATTTTTTCAAACAATTTTGCTATTTCAACTTGAATCTGTGTTTCTTTATCTTCATGGTATATGTCATATAATTTTTGATTTTCGTCTTTATTTATACTGCTTTCTTCTTGTGTTTTTCTATTGCCAAATATCTTTTTTATTCGTTCTAAAAAACTCATATAATACCTCCTAAACTTTTTAAATTATTTTATACTTATGTTTTTTTATTTATATGAAATATTTTCTCTATGAATTTAATAATCTTTTCAAAAAATCTTTCTTTTTTTACATCGATTGGTAGATTATTATTATTGGTATTATCTTCTTCTGTCTTATTTTCTGTTTTATTGTTTTCCTTTGTTTTAAAAATATCACTATTATATTTTGCACGTTTTTCTTCTTCAATTTTCTCCATATCATATCTTTCTTTAGCTTGTATTCTTTCTTTTTGATATGGTGTAGCCCAATAAACTCTGAATATATTAGCTAATATTGCTTTTGTTTCTTCTAATAATTCTTGTTCTTCAAAGCTCTTATTTATATCAATAGAAAAATTATATGTATTGTCCATTTTAGCTTTAAATGTATCAATCATCGTTTGTGGTATTTTTTCAACACTTTCTTTTGGTACATATTTTAATATTTCTATTACTTCTTTATATGCTTTAAGATAATTATTCTCCATCTATACTTACTCATTCTCCTTGGTTTTCTTCTAATTCATGTGCTTTAATATCTTGAGATACAACCATTTGTGCATTTTCTTTTGAACTCTGTGATACTCCTATGGTTGCTTTTCCAATCTCGTTTGGTAATATGGTTTTCCCTTTTGATATTCTTCTTAATCATGTGTAAAATTTTTAATTTCATTCAAAATCATATCAACTTTTTTCTCTCTTATGTTTCCTAATTTTAATTTTCCATCTGTAAAAGCACATGGATAAATATCTCCATACCAATTGACATACAATGATGTAGTTCCACATAAGCATTTTCTATTAATACCTTTTAAATATTTTTCTACTGGCAATTTTACATTTACACTTTTTACGTTTTGATTACAATAAGTTACCAATTCCTCAAGTAAACTCATAAAGTTTTTAAAAGGAAGTATTAACTCTTTATTCTCTTTTGCTCTACCAAATTCATTTGTTGAGTTTATTTTTGAATTCTTAATTTTATTGTCTTCACAGAATTTTATAATGTCATAAACATCCTTATAACTTATTGCAGAAATAGTAGTTCTAATTGATAATCTTTCTCTTATTTCTTCATACTCACATAATTTTTTTATATTTTCAACTACTTTATTAACATCAATGTTCTTTCTAATCATATTAGATTTTTTATTATCTAGACTATCCAAACTATCCAAACTAATTGTCATTTTTATATTTTTGTTATTTATAAATAATTTTATAAATTCTTCGTTTAATATCGAACCATTTGTAGTTATTGAAAATTTCATTTTGTCACTTGTTTTTTTGATAATTTCAACCAAATTCTTTAAAAGCGGTTCGCCACCACCTATAGAAACTTTATATATTTCGTTTTTTACTAATTCATTTAGAAAGTTGATTATTTCATCAATATTTAGCTCTTCATTTGTAATTTCACTATTATAATGTAATGCATTTGTAAAACAATATTTGCATTCTGCATTACAAAATTTTGTTATATCAAAAAAACTTTATCTATCATAATCTAATTCAACATCTCCTAACTTATCTAGAATTTGTATTTCTTGCCCTATCGTTTTATATAATTCCGTGCATTTGGCATCAAATACACTGTTTAAACCTTTGTTTCCTTCAAATATTTTTAAAATTATTATTGCAGTATCTGCTTTATGTTCTCCTATTCCTCGAAACTCCATCAACCTAGTTTTTATATCAACGTCCCCTTTGGATTTTGCAAATACTTCTTTTGGATTGCCTTTATACTTTTCATTTATCATACAAACACTATCCCATATATTCACTGACATATTTCTTGGAAATCTATGTAAACATGGTTTTGTAGTCATACCTTTTTCTATATTTTCATAATTAATATTTTTATATTCTTTATCAAAATTTGAAAGCAAGTTTAGTCTTTTAAACAATTCAAATGTATTTTTAAGTACTTTTTCTGCACTTTGAGATTGGTTAAGAATAGTTGCCCATAATAAATATAATGATTGTCTATTGTTCATTTTTCTCCACTTTATTTACTTTCCATTGTCTTTTTATATTTTTTTCTTCTTTTTTCTTCATTGCATCATATAGATTTATATTTAATCTGTTGCATATTCGTTTAAACTATTATTTTCATTTAAAAATTCATATAATTTATTTTGTTCATTTAACATATTTGTTCTTCTTCCATAAAAACTCATAAATCAGAAAAATGGTGATACAATATATAATATAAATGATTTTAGTATTAATTTAACATCAAATCCAAAACCATTAAATTTTATTTTTTTTACTGTCTTTTTCTTTAAACTGTTTACATTATATTGCATTTTCTCCCATTTGTCCACAAACTCAGACATTTAAATTCTTAATTGTTCTTAATATAGTATTTTAATTATGTAATATATCTTCTATATTAGTTTTTTACATTATTTTGATTAACCATTGTTTATTCCATTGTGGTATATATTTTTATATGCCCCAACAATTTTTGTACTTGTTCTATAGGCATACCTTTATCAATAGCCACGGTTGCCATTGTTCTTCTGAATTTATGTGGATGTACTTTATTTATATTAGCTTCTTTTCCTAAATTTCTAATTAAAATTTCAATCCCTGATATTCCCAACCTGTTATAAGGTTTTATAAGTGATACAAATAATGCTTCATTATCATCAGTTCTTGTTTCAAGATATTTCTTTATATACATTTTACTCTTTGCACTAAAATAAACTTCTCTTTCACTATTACCTTTTCCTAAAGCAATACAACTTCTTTCTTGAAAGTTCATATCTGATATATTTAATCTCGAGATTTCTCCAACTCTCATACCAGTTAATATTAATAGTTCTAATATTGCTAAATCTCTTGCATTTAAAAATATTTATATTTTTGTTCAAATTCAAAATCAATCTCAGCGACAACTGAATAAGAAATTAAACGATGTAAGTTTCAAAAATAAACTCCACTAAGAAGCTCTTGTACGATAAAACTTACATCGTTTAGTTTAATTGCACAAACTGCGGAACTGTCTATGGAGTTTTTAAACTTTCTCTCTTATTTTTTTTCTTATTTTACTACACTTTATTAAATATATCAATTTACAAGTTGAAATTTCTTTAAAATTTTAGTAAAATAGACATAGGTCTCCCCTCCCCAATAAAGAGGCAATTTTGAGAGGGTATGAAATTGTAAATTATTATGCTGGACTAGGTCTTATTAAATGTCCAATTCCGCAAACTGGACATAAATTAAAGTCTTTTCCAGACACTTTCTTTAGTATTTCGAGAGGGGAAATATTTTCTTTAGTTAACACTTTTGTATTTGTGAGAGATTTACAAAGTGTTAATTTTTTTGTATTATTTCTATTTCCTAATAATCCAAAATGTCGTATCTTCATAAATCTTGGTGGCAGTATATGTAATATGAATCTTCTAATAAATTCATCTGCATCTAATACCATTGTTTTTATCTTGTTATTATCTCTATAATCTCGCCATTTAAAAGTTACTTTTCCATTGTCTATATTTAATATTCTACTATTTGCAATTGCCACTCTATGCGTATATCTGCCTAAATATTCTATTACACTATTCGCATTCTTAAATGGTGGCTTACAATATACAACCCAATCTTTAGCATAAAGTGAAGATATGAATTTATCAAACTCTTGTTGTATTTTTAATTCTTCGATTTCTTTGTAAAGATCAAGTTTTTCTTGTTTCATGTAATATATCAATTTTCCTCTAAATACTTTTGATAATACTTTTACTGGTATGAAAAACTTCTTTTTACTATTTCGTCATTTCCCTAAACTATCAAGTCCTCCAGCTGGTACTATACAATGTATATGTGGGTGGTCTTTCAAATTTTGCCCCCATGTATGAAGAATAGTTGTAAATCCTATTTGTGCTCCTAAATACTTTTTATCATTTGCAAGTTCTTGCAATGTTTCTGATACTGCTTTAAACATTACATTATACATTTTTGTTTGATTGTAATATACAACTTTGTTTAATATATCTGGTATTGTAAATACTACATGAAAATATTGAACATTTAATACATTAAACTTTTGATTATATATCCATTTTTCTTTTGCTGATATTTGGCATTTGAGACAATGCCTGTTTCTGCAAGAATTGTAACTTATTTTCTTATGCCCACAATGGTCGCATACATCTTCATGTGCTCCTAATTCTGATGTTCTACATTTCTCTATTGCATTTAATGTTTTCTTTATATGTATTGGTAAATTATGTTTTTCTTTATATTGCTTCCCATATTGTCCTAATATTCCGTTATGACTATTTTTAATATTTAGCCAACATTTTGTAATTTATTATCTTCTTTTCCCATATTTAAAATATTGAATTTATAATATATAGTTATCTCTTTATTTTCTGATATTTCTATCTTATCAACTAAAGATACAAGCATTGTTCTTGTTATCTCTTTCATATTTACAAAATCTTTAACAAGTTTATCAATGTCTACTGATGAATCTTCTTTTTCTTCTAATTCTTTTAACTGCTTTATTCTTTCTTCTGCTTGTTTTCTGCTTTCTATTTGTTTTAAATACAGTCTTGAAAAATCTTCATCTTCAAATAGTCCATTGTATTTATCTTCATATAACTTGTCTATTCTCTTGTTTATATCTTTAATTTTCTTCTCTAAAATAAGAATTTCATTCTTCACATTAAACCTATCTTTAATTATCTTGTCTTTTGATGTATTTGCTAATTTTGTATATTTTTCTTCATTCAAAAAATCTTTACACCTTTTTTTGATTTGTTCAATTACAAAGTTTGTTACTTTTTCTAGATTATTACTATGTGGTGTGCATAATCCTAAATGAGTATTACAAGCATAAGTATTACATCTTAAATAGAATGTTGTTTTATTAGGATGTTTTTGTGGTACTAAACTTAATTTTTTGCCACATTCCTTACAGCATACTAGCCCTTTTAGTAACCAATCATAACTTTTTACTCTTGTAGAAGTTCTACTTTTTATCATATCTTGTACTATATTAAAAGTTTCTTCATCTATTATTGGTGTGTGCATACCTTTTTTAATTATTCTATCTTCTTTTGGCATTATCATTGTTTTCTTGCTTTTATAGTTTATCTTCTTTGTGTTTCCATTTGATACCCAACCTAGATACGTTACATTTTGCAATATTCTTTTAACTGTGTTTCTGTTCCAGCCTCTTTTTATTCCATCTTTTCTTGTATGTCCATTTCCAACTATTTCTGATGGTACTAGAGTCCTTTCATCTGTTAGAATTTCACCTATCTCAGTTGGTGTTTTTCCATTTCGTGCTAACATAAATATTCTTCTAACTATTGGAGCAATATCTTGGTCTATTACATAATGGTTATTATCTAATGGGTCTTTCTTATATCCGATAAGTAGGATATGTTGTCATTACTTTGCCTTCTCTTGCTCTTGTTTTCTTTCCATTCCTTACTTTTCTTGATGTATCTCTTAAAAACCATTCATTAAAAAATGCTTTAAATTGTACCATATCTTCTGATGTTTCAATTGCACCTGTGTCTATATCATCTGTTACTGCTATAAACCTTACACCTTTTTCAATGAAAAACTCATCTAAATAATACGATATTTTACTTGATAATCTTCCAAATCTAGATAAGTCTTTTACTATTACTAAATTAATTTTCTTATTTTCAATGTCCTTTATCATTCTATTAAAGTCTGGTCTGTTAAAAGTAGCTCCAGAAACTCCGTCATCTGTATAATCATCATATACTCGTATATGATTGTCTTTACAAAAGTTTCTTAAAAATAGTTTTTGTGTACTTATACTGCCACTTTCTCTTTCATCTTCGCTTGTTTCTAGTACCTCTCCATTACCGACTTCAATCTTTTCATTGGATAATCTTTCATATAATCCTGCTACATATTTTTCAGGATCTGCTATTGTTATCATTTAAACCCCTCTTTCTAATAACAATAAGTTTCCTCCTATCCAATTTATAACTGAATTATACAATATCTCTATTTATCTGTATTAACATTTTTTGATATTCTTGTTTCTCTTGTTTTTCTTTTTGTCTCTTATTTTGTGCATATACTCTTTTTTTTAACTTTAGTTTTTTCTTTAGTTTCTGATTTTCTCGATTCTTTCTCCCCAATATATCTAGAATCTTTTTGAATAATTTTAGTTATATATGACATTCTAACATTTAATTTCTTTGATATATCTACTGGTCTTAAATGTTTTATAAAGAATAACTCAATTATTTTGTCTTTAATTTCTTTACTATTCAATTTTGTTTTTATCTTTAACACCTCCATTCCTTTAAAATTTCTCTATTTCAACAAACTACAATTTCACACCTACTATATAAAAACTCAAAAATAAAAATTACTTTACTGTGTTGTTAATAGTTTGCCTAAAACCTTAAGCTCATTACTATTACAATCTTTTCCTCTTATTTAGTGAATTTTTTGTCTGCAACTTTTAGCAATTAGTTTTGAGAAAATGTATTGTAATTATATTAATATAATAGTATAATAAATATAGAATGTCAATAACAATTTGTTATTTTTTTAGGATTGTTGACTGTTTTTGATAAAATATATTTTAAAGAGGTGAAAATATATGAGTATGAAATTACCAACAGTAACTTTCTTTCAAGATTTCTACTTTTGGTTTAATACTGAAACAAAAAAAGAATATTATGCTACACCATTATATTTTTATAAAGCTGATTATCATTTAGATACTGAAAATAAATTAAGAGATGTTTATTATAAAGAAAAGGAAAAAACAGATAATGGCTTAAAACACCCTGCTAGTATTTACTTTCCTTTTTATGAGAAGTTTGGACTCTTATTATTAAGATTTTTAAATGCTGATTTATCAAATTACGAAGTAGCTTACAGAACTTTCATCTATGCTTATGGCTTTGAAATATTAAGAGATTTAGATGAAAATTATAAATTTGAATTACTTGATAATTATGGTAGTAATGAAAACTATTTAAAGGCAACAACTAAGATATTTGATGATTTACAGGAAAATCTAATAAACTTACAAGGAGAACTGATAAAAGCTGTTACATACATATATAATTTGAATAATGACAGTAATTTAGAAAAATATACATACTATGAACGATTTGCTGTTTATTTAATAAAAAGAAAAGGCAAATTATATTCTTATTATAAAAATGACTTAATTATGAGAGATAGTTATTCAAGAAAATATGATGAATTTTTAAATAATAGTGAATATGATATACTAGAGTCATTACATTCAGAGAATGTGCTACTTTCAATGAGTGATACACATAAAAGTAACGATTTATCAAGTATTTGCTATGCAATACTTGAAGAACTTTCAAAAACACCTAACTATCCAATTAAAAAATGCCAAAACTGTGGAATGTACTTTATTCCAACCTCAAAAGTAGATGAGATTTATTGTGATTATCCAAAAGAAAAATCAAAATCTTGTAGAGATTTAGGTGCTTTCCAATCTTATACAGAAAGATTAAAACAAAATAAGGCTATGGGAGAATATAGGAGAACATATCAACAAAAATTTATGCAAGTCAAGAAAAATAAAGACAATAAGAAAATTGCTAAAGATTTTGAAAACTGGAAAAAACAAGCTAAAGAAAAAATTAATCAAATGAAAAAAGGCAAACTTACTGAAAATGAGGTTTATGAGTGGATTATGGATAATAAATAACAAAAGTACTACTATTATATCTGCATATAATAGTAGTACTTTTATTATATAACTATTCACATTTATCTGTTTTTTTAATATTTTTTGTTCTATAATTTTATTTAATTGGTAAACCTGCTTTTAAGTTTGCCAATGCTTCTTCTGGGTTATCTCTCAAATATATTAAATAATTATATGCTCCTAATGGCTTAAGTATAGTTGTATTGCATAATTCTTCAGCAGAATATCCCTCGCATTTTATTATATTTTCTTTTGGAAATTCTTCATTCATAACATAATTATAAAATTCATTGCGAATATCTTGATATTTACATAGCTTTTCATATGCTTTCTTTGCATACTCTTGATTTTTCCCTAAAGCATTAATAATATACTCCATTATTCCTATTTCAAAAAATGTTTCTGCTGACCAGAATACTTTTTTCTTAAACTGTGATATATATTCTTCTATTAATTCAGTCCTCTCAATTGCTTTGTCAGATTGTTCCTGCGTTATAGGAAACTCACAAGGCATATTCTCATCTCTTCCACCCAAAAATCTAATGTATCGTTTGTTATATCGTTCTATAAGTTGATATCCTTTATGTTCTTTCAGAATTTTCAATTTTTTCTCCTCCTCTAAAATATTAATTCTTTTTTTAATGTTGGAAATTGTATCATAGCACACCTATATACTCCTATCACACTAGTAACATTATTTAATTTTAAATCTGTATTTATGTGATGATGACCATGTATATTCAAATAAATTTTATTTTTCTTTAAATATTTAGTAATTCCTTTTAATCCACAATGTGCCTTATCATTGGCTTTAGAATAAAGTTGATATGGAGAATCGTGTGATACAAGTATATTTGCTATATCACATTTTCTTAATATTTTTATGCTTTCTTCTTGCGAATACATAGGTATATTTCCAGTTTTATATCTACTACTACCTTCAAATCCTAAGATCCTTACACCATTAACATTTATGACTTTAGAATGTATGTTACTTATATTTCTAGATTCCAGTAGCCCATACTCATCATGATTTCCTAATATGCCATATATCTTTTCTATTGGTACATATTTTAAAATCATATCTAAATAATTGCCACTTATATCTCCAAGAAGCAAGCATACATCATATTGCAAATTCTTTACTTTTTCAATTTCTTCCTCTTTTAAATGATGACAATCTGCAATTACTAGAATATTTATACTATTATAATTATTGCGTTTATTTACTTTTCCAAACATAAAAACCTCTACTGTTTTATATTGTTATATATTATTGATATTAAGTTATTAACTTCTTTTTTTTCCATTTCAAATATTTTTCCATTATGTCTATCTCCATAGTCATCAACAAAATCTACAATTTCATAATATGCTTCCAAAAAGTCTTTTGCTTTTATCTTATTTATTGCGTTATTCTTAGTTGCTTGCTGTCTTTGACTCAATTTATATTCAGAACTATCGCATTTGATTTTCTTTAATACTTTACTTACTTTTATAATATTTTCACATATTACTTCATTTCTTTCTTTTTCTGATACTCTTCTTATATTGTTTGGCAACTCCATTGTACTTATTAATTTACCTCTATCTGTTAAAATTTCTTCATTTGACTCATTATTAAAAACAATCACATCTTTAACTGGCAATCTCGCCTTTAAATATTCTAATGCTTCTTCTGGGTTATCTCTCAAATATATCAAATAATTATATGCTCCTAGTGGATTAAGCATAGTTGTATTACACAATTTTTCGGCAGTATATCCTTCAACTTCTATTCCATCCTCCGTTGGAAAGTTTTCATATAATACAAAATCATAAAATTCAAAGAATATATCTCCATATTTTTTTAGTTTTTCAATAATTTCTATAATTCTATCTTCATTGTATTTATCAAAAGTTAATAAGTAGTCCCTTATCAATGAATATCGTAAAGTATCTTTTGAGCAAAGTCCTTGATTATCATAATAATTTACAACACCTTCCATAGTTATCTCTTTATTAAGAATTCGTTCTGTTTCTTCATTTGTAATCTCTACTTGGAGAATATCTTCAACGATTTCTCCACCGTCAAAGCGAATATATTTTTTGCCATATTGTTCAATTAGCATAATTCCTGGTTCTTTCTCTAATATTTTCATTGTTTCTCCTAATATTTTCTTTTTATTTAAGTTTTACCTAAATTTAAATATATTTAATATTTTATTTATAATCTTCTTTAAAACATTTTCCTTATATTCTACTATAGCAATCTCATCAGTAATAGTTTGTTTTTTATCTACAATTTCCTGTTTTCGTTTCTTAAATAAATTATCTGGATTATATTTTAACCTCATTTCTTCTTCTTGCCTATTTCTTTCTAAATTTTCATAGGCTAATATTTTTTCTTTCTGCATAGGTGTTGCCCAATAATCTCTAAATAAAATAGTTAAAATTGCCTTTGTTTCTTCTAACATAGTTTTTCCATCAAATGTTTCTTTTGAAATATTATATTGGTAACTATTATCCATATTATTGCGAAAAAATCTTATTTTTTCTTGTGGTATTTTAGCAACTAGTTTTTGAGGAAAAATTCTAAGAATTTCATATATTTCTTTATATGCACAAGCATTTCTATCTACCGTCTTGCACCACTCCATCTTTACTACCTCCTCTTAATAAAGTTTGCTCATTAGTTCTGGATAGAGTACTATCCATTTTTAATAATACATTAGGAGATACTGTCTGAATTGAATTTTTTAATCCTGCAATAGTATCTGACTTAAATCCTGCTGATAACAAAGATTGTTCAAATGAATTTTTTTCATCTTTCCTCATTTTATCTCTTCCCATTTCTGTTTCTTTTTGTTCCTGTATCTCACTTCTTGTTGCTTCATTATCACTTTCTTCTGCTTCTATCTGTTGATTTTCAGTAATCTCTAAATTATTATTCCTTTCTCTTGACATTCCTTCTAATACTTTTTTATCTGAATTAATAAGAATATCTTCTCTCTGTTTTAAACCATTTGATATTTCGCTTTGTGTTAAACATAAGATTGGCTGTTGTCCTTGCTCGAATTGTGGTTCATTTTCTAGTAATACCAATTCTCCATTTTCATCTAATGTATAATATTGATATACAGTTTCAAATGGTTCTCCCTCTTCTGGACTCTCTTCATATTGAGCTACAAAAACATTTCCATCTTCAGTTTTCATCTGTTGTAATCCCAATAAATACTTTTGACGCGTACTTGATACCAAGGTATAATCTTCATGATAGTTCATCTTAGTATCGTATAAACTTTCATAATCCAATCTTCCAAATATTTGTGCTAGCTGTTGCTTATTACTATCTTTAAACAATTTAGAATATTCATCCCCAAAAGCTTTTCCCATAAAGTTTTTTTGACTTTTTTCTGACATTTCAATATCTTTCTCAACTAGATAATCACAATATAGATTAAAACAATTTGCATCTAATCTAGCAATTTCATCTGTATACTTATACATACAATTTGTATGAGTTCCAATTTCCTGTAATGGAGTCTCAACGTCAATAGAATCTTTTTGTAGTTCGTTATCCTTTTCTTTTCCTCTTAAATTCGCCAAGATTTCTTCTCTATTAAATTCTTCTTGCAACATTGTTGGTATCATCATTCCTTTATCTGCCAAGCACTTGTCTATTTGTGCTTGAATTTCTGGATTTTGAGCTAAAATTGTAGCACAACATTCTCTTATATCAGCTTTTTCAACTATTGGATATGTGTAAACACAGTTATAACTTTCTTCTTCCATAAGTTTAGGATTCATTACAAAAACTACTTCCATAGAATTTGCACCTTTGTTCACTCCTATGTTAAATCCTGATAATTGTAACATGCCATTTTCATCATATATATCTCTAGTAAACTGAACATTAGCTGATGATGAGCCACTTAAGTGACTTATATCTCCTCCATTTAATACGATATTTTCTCTATTAAGTAAATATCCTGATTCTATAATTTTTTTTGCATATTCCAATGAGGTTCTATGATAATGTAAAACCTTATTGGGTGATTTTATTTCTTCTTTAGCTTTTTCTTTTAAAAAAGTTTCCAACTCTTTCTTATCTACTCCAAGCTTTTTAGATTGACTTCCAATAAACAATTTGGCATTTAATTCTCCACTTGTTGCCATATTTCTATATCCAGCTATAAGGCCTCTTATTTCATTTTCACTTAAATTCTCAAGTATTGATTCTTCTTCAATTAAATCCATATCATAAAAGCCTATCTTTTTGGCATCTTCAAATTCCAACTGTTGTTGTGAAGCTATCCTACCTCCATTTGCTTTATCTTTCTCATCATCTGGTCTTATCTTACCGCCATCTTCCACTTCTCTCTTTACTTCAAATCTTCTGTTAAATCTCGCCATATTATACCTCAATTATTACTCTATTATAAATATTTTCTCTTTATCTAATACTCTATTTTTATTATAATATAACGTTATATTTTTTGCAATAACTTTTCTATTTTATTTAGTTATATCTTAATAAGTTTTAATGGTATTAAATTATCTATGTTTTATCTTATATAATTTATATATAAATAATTTCTACATTATTAAACATTGTAAAAGGAGGATTTTGCTATGACTTCAATGGAATTGGTTGGACTTAATACAAAATGGTATAGATATAAAAATAATTTAACCCAAGAACAATATGCTAATAAAACTAAATTCAAAATGGCATATATTAGTGTTATTGAAACTGGCAATGCCAATTTAACTTGTAAAAATATTGATTTTATTGCTAAATCATTTAATATAAAGCCCGAACTTTTATTTAATGAAAAAACTGCTAAACTTGCTCAAAAACTTCCTGTTAGAGTTGATATGTATAATAGGAAATAAATTATATTCTATTTATTTCCTGTCTTTTTTATTATAATTCTAAATCCCACTCTTTTTCTCTTTCTTCTTTTTTTAGTTGTTTTTCTAGATCAATTAAAATATTTGTATCTTCTTCAAATTTTTTAACCAATTCTTTCGATTCTCCTATGCCAAATTTATGACAAATCCATTTTATAAATTTTTCTACTGTATCGTAAAATTTATCTACAATTTTGTGTAAATGGCTATTTTCTTTTTCTAATGTTTTAATTTTATGTTTATATTTATACTCAACATCAAATTCTTTTGTTTTAAATTCTTTTTCCAATTCATCTTTCCTATTGTTATAATCAAAGTCAAGATTTTTTACTTTATTTTTATATTCTCTTACTAAATCTTTTACTTTATTGTTTAATGCTTCATTATCTGCAATTACACTATCTCTTTCTTTTTGATATTTTTCAGCTTCATCAATAACTTTTGCTTGTCTTGACAATTCTTGATGTAATCTTAAATTATCTTGATATAAACCTTGTATTAATTCATCTTTTGGCTTTATAATTTCTTCTAAAATCTTTTCATCTCTTTTTATAGAAAATTTACTTATATCTGCTATCTCTGGTATATCTGGCAATTCCAATTTTATATTCTCTAATGTTTCTTTTGTCTTTTCAAAATTAGTTATTTCTTTATATTCTTTTAAATCCAAATGTTCTCTGCCTGTTTCTTCTTTTGGTAAACCTCTTTCTAGTTCAAAATTATGTGATACCATATAGTCATAAAAAGCATTTTGTAATTGTCTATAACTATCTTTTGCTTTCCAAAATTCACTACAAGCAAGTTTATCTATGTTATTGCCTTTTTTATCTTGTGTATGAACAACAGGCAAAAAAACAAGGTGCAAATGTGGACTTTGTTCGTCCATATGCACCTTTGCAGATAAAATATATTGTTCTACTAAATTTTTGTATTTACTAACAAATTTATATGCTGTTTCAAAATATCTTTTAGTTTCATTTTCTCCTATTTTTTCAAAAAATTCTTTATCTGATGTTATTATATATTCACAAGCAATATTACTTACTGTTTTTATTTGACCTTTTAAATTATATTTTTCTCTTATTCTATCAAATTCTTTTTCATAACTATATTTTGGATTTTTTAATGAATAATTCAAATATGATTTTTCTTTATCAATGTTATCATTTGAATAATTTTTATTTCTTCGCTCATTATGTCTAAATATTCCTTTCAAATTTTCTCTTTTGTATTTTGTGTTTCTTATTATTGCATAGCTCATATATTATCTCCTTGCTCGTGCTAATAACACGAATATATTTTCCTAATTTTGCTCTTTCTCTAATTGTGTTGTAACACACTACAACACTTTTTTATGCTATTGTCAAAAAGTGTTTTGTGTGGTAGGGACACCCTACACCCTTTTACCTAAAAAATTGCTAAAGCATTTTTTAGGTTTTATTTTAAGTTGCTTATACTCGCAACTTAAAATAAAAAGAACAGCCTCCATAGTAGTATCTTCTACTTTAGTTGCTGTTCTTATCTATGCAAATGCTATTATCTATACAAGTACATCTGCATTTGCATAGAGTGAAGTAAGGTCAATCTCAGTATAATCTCGCTGTTCAAAGTTAGCCTTATTTCTTTTAGCAAAATTATTCTCACTATTATATTTATTATTTATTTTATTATTATATTTATTATCTTTAAACTTTTCTTCAATAGGGGTATTGAAGTTTTGTTGGGGAGGGTATTTAACTTTTGTTAAATAGGGTATCTCTTTCTTTGGTATTATTTTTCTACTTTCTATCTCTTTGCTATTTTCCTTATATTTTATTATTATATCTATACATTCCTTTTTCTTTAATGAATTTATTAGCTTTGAAACTTGTGTTGTTGATATGTTTAGTAATTCACTTAAACTACTATTATTGCAATAACAATAATTATTTTCTTTACTTAAAAATAAAATAATTGAATATATTAATTTTTCCTTATCTGATAAATTATTATCTATTAATATTTCTATTGGAATCCAAATTCCTTTTAAATTCAAATTTGACAATCGACCTCTCCCTCCTCTCTTATTTCGCTCTATTTTGGTTTTACCGCCTTTTTTATTATCAAGTTATATAGTTTATCTTTAAAATGTAGAAAAAAAATTTCCATAAAAATAAGCCTTAGACTTATTTCTAAATCTAAAGCATATTTTTTTATTATAAATATTTTTTATAAAAATTCCAGACGCGTCTGGAATTTTTATCCTCTAGTTATTGTCTTTATTTTTCTCTTCTTCATTTTCTCTTATAACTTGTTCTACTTGGGCAATTAATTCCTCCTGATTTGGAATATAATATGTATAATTAGAAGCAAACAAATTATTGTTCATTCCACCTATACTATACTCTGCAACTACATTGTCTTTATCAGCACAAAGTATAATTCCAATTGGTTTATTATCTCCTTCATCGTTTATTTCTTCCTCATAGTAATTCAAATACATATTCATTTGTCCAAAATTCTCTGGTTTTAAATTTCCCATTTTTAAGTCAATTAAAACATAGGTCTTTAAAATTTTATTATAAAATACCATATCTACATAGTAGTGAACATTTCCTATTGTAATCCTTTGTTGTGAACCAACAAACATAAATCCTTTTCCTAATTCTAGCAAAAATTTTTCAATATGATTTATTAATTTGTACTCTAAATCTTTTTCTAATAATGGTTTTTGTTCTGGCACACCTAAAAATTCCAAAACATAAGGATCTTTTATCATATCTTCTGGCTTATTCAATATTTGACCTTCTTTTGCTAATTGTAACACTTTTTCTTTATTTGCTTTACCATCAGATAATAACAATCTTTCAAATAAAGATGTTTCTATTTGCCTTTGTAATTCTCTAACTGACCATCTGCTATTTATTGTTTCTTTTTCATAAAATTGCCTTTTTGTATAATCTTTTATCGATATCAATTCACAATAATGCGACCACCCTAAAATTCCAGATGTGTCTGGAATTTTGGAATACATTAAATAGAATTTTCTCATATTAAACAAATTGCTTTTTGAAAATCCTTTCCCGATTTCCTTTGATAACCTTTTTGATACATTTAATAAAATAGATTTTCCATATTCCGCTTTTATTTGTCCTGATTGTTCTTTTTCTACTATTATTTTTCCTATATTCCAATAAGTATTAACAAGCGTTTCATTAACCTGTTGTGCTACTTTATTTCTAGCATTTATTATTAAATCTTTTATTTCATTTACTAATTCGTTTGTAATTTCATCTTTACTAATTAATTCATTTGACATTTTTACCTTCTTTCTAATTTGGCAGATACCGTCTGCCAAATTAAATAATGTTACTATCAAGAGCATTATATCATTAATTTTCTCAAATTTCATTAAAAATCAAAAAGAAATTTTACTTTATCTGTAAATTATTTCATTATATGCTATTTCTTCAGTTCTATTTTTAATATTGTTCATCTTTTGTACCCATTCTAATTGATTATTTGCTTTTAGTTCTTCGGTAACATTTTCTTTTTTTGCCATTTGCTCTACTAAACTCCCGACTCTTGCTCTACATTCATCTTCAATATCTAATAAATAACTTGTTAATTCGTTATTTATTCTCATTAACATACATTCTGCTTTGTGGTGTTCTTCTAAATATTGTAGTCTTAATCTGCCATATTTTCCTATATTACCTGTTCTTCTTGCTTTTGGTAATGCAATATTTGGTAAATAAAAATCTCCTACCTTTGTATATTCAATTCCATATTTATTTTTACTTAATTATTTATTTTCCATTTTCAAATCCTCCAATTTCTATTGATTTTGTTTTTTATTATAAAATCAAAAAAAGATGAACTTGTATTATTATTTTTACACTTCATCTTTTAAATATGTGAAAATTTTATAATTTACTAAATTGTTTGTAGGAGGAAACCTTTGCTATTACTGAATTTAAGTTTTTCGTCATAAGAGAATAAAATTGTCCTAATATGTTTTGTAATTCAGGCATTTTCATCACCCGACCTATACAATCTATCAAGTGGACTTACAATATCTTTTTCTACATTTGCAAGATGTAAATATTCCATTGTTGACCTTATTCCTGAATGTCCCAGTAACTTTTGTAAGTGCAATATGTCTAATCCATTTTCTATTAAATCTGTTGCAAAATTATGTCTTAATCCGTGTACTGTTACTTTTCTTTTTATTCCTGCTTTTTTCCTTATTTCTCTAAATGCTATTTCTGGTCCAGATACAGTATATTTATCGTTTGTCTGCTGAGAAATGAATAGATAATTTTCCTTGTGTTTTGGTCTATATACTTTAAAATATTCTCTTAAAATATCAAGATTTGTTTGTGATAGCAAAGTATATCTATACTTGCTTTCTTTTCCTTCTCGGACTAATATTCTCATATTTTCGCTATCAATATCTTGTATTCTTAAGTTACACAGTTCTGATACTCTAAGTCCTCCACCATATACAGTCATAAACATAGCTTTATACTTTAAACCGTAACCTTTCATTCTCACAAGCTTTAAAGAATCTCTTTAATTCTACCTTTGTAAACATTTCTGGCTTATTCTTTTGTATTTTAAACAATGGTATTCTCTTTAAATTCAATACTTTATTTAAAGTTGTACCATACATAAATCGTATTGCACTGTTGTATGTATTTACATCTCGTCTTTTGTTTTTACATTCTTCTACTAGATATTTTAGAAAATCTCTAATATCATCTTCTGTTAATTTTTCAATATCTTTTCCTTTGTGGAAATCCATATATCTACTGACTCGCCAAATATATGATTTCTGTGTTCTTTCTGATAAACCTCTAAATGTCATGTCTTCTTCCATGTGTTTTACTATTTCTTCATTACACATCAAAAAAACTCCTTTCAATAAATATTTGTAGACATAATCTACATAATATCTATTTTAAAGAGTTTTCCTTGATATTTCAATACTTACAAACTTTTTATACTTTAACTAGTAGCAATTTTTTATTTTTAGTGCTATACTAACTTAAACGACCACTGCGACAGCAGTTTAGTGCAATTGCAAGTTATCGCTCTAATCATTTTTTATTTTCTTATTTTCAAATGCTAACAGTATACTAAATATTATTTCTATTACTATCATCATTGTTGCAAGAATATAATTTGCAAAGTTTAAACCAACTATTAGAGATAATATTGGAATAATTATTGACAATACCATATATGTTTTTGAATTATATAACCAACTATATGGTAATAAATGTGCTCCAAATATCATAGCAATAACCATTAGCATTTTATCTGGCATTGTATGATAAATCCACATTGCTATTAAAAGATATATCATTTGATTTACAGAGAATAATATTCCTAACTTATTTAATGGATTACTTTTATCTTGAAATTGTATCTTTAATATTTTAGATATTAAAAATGATATTGGTAATAATGGTGCAGTACAACAAAATGTTAATAGATTTTTTGTTAATATAGGTAAATTGGTTATTTGTACTATTAAAAACATAGACCATATTATTATTGACGCAATAATAAAGTGAATGCCTTTCTTTTGCTTTTTACTACAATCTTTTTTTAATTCTTCTAAACTCATTCTTACTTCTCCTCTAAAACTTACTATTTTTCCAACTAATTACTAAATTGTGTAATTTGCAATTGTTTTTTACCTATCCTTGTCAAAAATTGTACTACAAATTCAATAGCTAAAATGAATAGATAAAATCCCAGCCATTATATACATCTCTATTTCCTTCTAATGTATGGCATTTAATTATTGCATAATTATCGTATTTGTATAAAATACTTCCACCATCTTTATACATTTCTACTTTTATTTTTCCATTTCTTTCTTCTTCATCTTCATTTGGTTCTACTATAATACAGTTAGCGGTAGATTCAATTACTTTTCCAAAGAAAGAATAATCTTTATTTTCAGTGCTATCAGGCTATGGCAATTCATATTTCATAAACCAACTGCCCATTTTAACACCAATATTGTTTTCATAAGGTTCATTTGGAGATAAGCCAACATAGCGAATTACTTTATAGCCTAATCCCCAATAGGTTACTTTACTACCATCATAGCTAACTATTTTTATGCAACACTTTGGCTCATGTCCTGTTGTCACTCTACCAGTATCTACATAATTTGTAATAAATGCTAAAACAATAATTATTAGGAAAAAAATCAAAGTAATAATTAATAATTTTTTATTCATATTATACAATATCCCTTCATCTATAATTTATTTCCTATCTCCTTCTCTATCTTTTTTAGCCATATAAGCAACTATTAAAAATGTTCCTATTTTTAATTGATTCATTTAATTCACCTCCTATCTTAAATTATTTCTCCCATATAATTACTTTAAATTAAGTGCATTTTTAGGGCATTCTTTAATGCAGTTACAGCAAAGTATGCATTCAGTCCCATTTTTTCTTTTTCTTGAGTCATCTAACATATCCACATTCATTGGACAATTTTTTATACATTTTTTGCAATTAATACATTTACTATGATCACATTTAACTCTCAAATATGAGTAATAACTTGCAGGTTTTAGAAAAACAGTTATAGGACATATATATTTGCAAAAAGCTCTATTATCTTTAAATATAAAAGCAAGTGATATTCCTAAAGCATAATACACTATATTTCCAATTATAAAAGCCCAAAACATTATATTTTCTAAGTTATCTACCTTAAATATAAATAGAGATGCCACAAATGTTAATGATAGCAAAAACATTATATATCTAATCCATCCTAAATTTTTTCTACTATTTTTAGGTGTTTTATATGGTAGCAAATCTAATACCATTCCTGTCCAACAGGCATATCCACACCAACCTCTGCCAAAGAATAATGGTCCTGCTATTTTAGCTACAAAATAATGTATTGTTGCAGCTTCAAATACGCCTAAAAACAAGTAGTACCAAAAGCCTTCAATTTGCATATTTTCTCTACATATAATTCCTAAATACGCAAGCATATATAATCCAACAGCACATTGAACAAAGTTTCTTGCATATTTAACCTTATGCGACATTAAGTACATTCCAAGTGATATACAAATTCCTATATAATTGAAATTCAACAAATAAAATAAGTTTTTTGTTGAGACAAATAACGATACTGCCACAGTTTCAAATATTAGCATCGTTATTAAAATAATTTTATTTTCTTTAATCCATTTCAACATACTTTTCTCCCCAAATTATTATCCATTTTCTTTTTATTTTTTAGTTAATTAAATTTAATTTTTATCTTCAATTATTTCTATATCCATTCCTTATATTTCTTTATATAAATTTTCTTTGCATAACT
>ERZ773235.1178-NODE-1178-length-28447-cov-38.642047_pt1 | contig 28447 bp, 20 predicted proteins | sample MGYA00580522_ERZ773235 | MGnify/ENA primary metagenome ERZ773235 (study PRJEB29015, sample SAMEA2737797) | human gut metagenome | biome: human gut; feature: human-associated habitat; material: faeces | place: China | collected 2012 ...
TGCATTTGCGTATTCTTACAGTAGCACAGGAAATCCGGACTGTCAATGCAGTTTTGTCTCATTACTGCTCATTACAGCTCCTCTTTTTCCCCCAGTATCAAAACGGAATATGCCGGAAGTGTGACCGCAGTTCCTTCGCGTTTGGCGCTCTCCTCTCCGGTATAAAGCTCTCCAAGCAGCACCAGATCCTCTGCTGCGGTGTTACCAACGGTAAGCCCGCCAAGATCCACCGTTACAGCTTCCGCAGAGGTATTTCCCAACAGTAATAAAGTACTGTCTTCATAGCTTCTGGTCAGTGCAAAGCATTGCTCGCCGGAATACTGCTCCAGATAAGTGGTGGTGCCTCTGGCAATAGCGGGATTCTGGTTCCGGATACGGATCACCTGTTTTACATAATTGTAAATGGAATCCGGATCCTCCTGCTGTTCTTCCAGACTGTCGAATTTCATCTGAAAATCTTCCATATCCGCAGGTCCCTTGCACATGCCTTCCGCTTTGTCATCCTTGCTCCAGTACATGGGAGCCCGCTTATTCTCATCCTTGCCGGAGCCCTTCATTCCCAGTTCCTCCCCATAGTAGAGGAAGGCACTTCCGCCGGACAACAGATTCAGGGCATTGCCAAGCTTCGTCTGTGCCTCACTGTTCTCTCCTGCATAGTAGCCTGTGCTCCGCCCCATATCATGATTCGTGTAAAAAGGGGCATTGATGTAATCCGGATTGTATTGTGCATACATAGCCTGCTCCGCTTCCAGATTCTTTGCATAGGATGCCGCGGATGCCTTGCCGTTTACCACATTTGCGATGATTCCGGACTTGTCAGCGAAGGTAAAATCAAACATGCTGTCCACGCCGCTCGCGTAATATTGCGCATAGGTATTCTGATCTGTCCAACATTCACACACCAGATAATTCTCCGGGTCCTTGCCATGGATATAATCGGCAAACCAGCCTAAAATCTCGACATTGTCTTCCACAGAGCCGGTGACGTATTCCTTCACCGCATCCAGGCGGAAACCATCCACGCCCATATCCAGCCAGAAGTCCGCCACCTGCTCGAATTCCCGGCGTACCTCTTCATTCTGCAGATCCAGATCCGGCATGCCGTCCCAAAATCTTGCTTCATAATACCAGTCTGCCCCATTTACCTGCGCATATCCGCTCTGGGCTTCCCTTGAAAAATGGTAATAATCTATATAAGGACATTCTGAGGAGTCAGGCTCAGCTCCCTCCGGCAGATTTTTCAGATACTCCGTTGCCTGTAAAAACCATGGATGCCTACTGGAAGAATGGTTCATCGCCAGATCCAGGATCACACGGATCCCACGATCATGGCAGGCTGTCAGCAGCTTCTCAAAATCATCCAGAGTACCGTACTGCGGATCGATATTCTCATAATCCGTAGTGTCGTATTTATGATAGGTCGTGGATGGCATTACCGGCATGAGCCAGATGCCGTTGATCCCTAAGTCCGTATCCGTCGTATCGTCACCATCATTCAGGTAGTCCAGCTTGTCCAGGACTCCCTGCAGGTCACCGATGCCGTCACCGTCACTGTCATAGAAGGAATAAACAAAAAGCTCGTAGTAGGTGCGGTAGTTGTCGTCTATAATCTGCAGTGCCCGGGCATCCTGCGCTAACGTTGCAGTACTGCCGGCGTTGTCGATATTGCTGCCCGTGCTCTGGTTCTGTTGGGCGGCAGTCCCATCCTGTGTACCCGCGGATGCACCGCCTGCTGCCTGGTCGGTTCCTCCGCAGGCAGCCAGAGATACCGTCATCCCTGCTGCAAGTATCAATGCCCATAATTTTCTATTCCATCTGCTCATCATTTTCTCTTACTCCTCCGATCCACTTTTTTCAAACCGGAACCATTTGAAATCAAAATTACAGCCCGGTAGGAAGACAAATGTCACCTTCTGTTCTCCCGTCACTTTCTGTATTGGGAATCGCATCTCACGATATTCCCCGCTATGCGGGAAGGGTAGTACCTGCGTCTCCCCATTACTGAATCGCAACTGTATCGTATTGTGCTGCAGAGGTGTCCTTCCGCATATGACGATACTGTCAGAAGCATCTGTTCCAAAGTCCATATCACTGAACTCAAGGGAAACATTGTTGCCGATCTGTTCAATGGCATCCGCGGTTCTCACAAAGCTGTCTCCATAAGTAACGCCGTCTGTGAGGGCAGACAGTCTCACATAAGCTTTCTCCTGTTTGGTAAAATGAAACTCCTTCAGGAAAAATTTATCTTCCGACACAATTGTCAGATTCACCACGCCTTTCAGTCTCCGGGGCAGTGTAAATGTCTCCGGTTGGAAGACCTCCCAGATGCCGGGCTTCTGATAGGTGACTTCTCCGACAAGTTCTCCCGTCTCTCCGAATCCGGACGCATTCTCCCCGGGTTCTCCCTCCCAGATTTGAATTCTGTGAGGGTCATTATCATTCGCAAAAATAGCCAGCGTGATCTCGTCACTTCCGAATTCACCGAAATCCATGGATCTATAGACCAGACCGGTAGGCTGTGCTTTATCCGTTCCGGCACTGTTCTCCACACCGCGGCTCACATCCCCGCCAAAGCTTGTGTCATAGGAAATAGCAGTAACCGGTTCATAAGGTGACCGAAACGTCTGTCCCATTCCCTCCACCTGAAACTCCAGCTGTGACATCATTTTCACAGAAGGGGTACCGTTGCAGGACATACATCTCACCTGGAAGCTTCCGTCACTGATGCCTGTGATACGGATGCCTTCACCGTCCGGAAGCTCTTCCGGCTTTGCGATCGGACTGGGAATACCTGTAGCATCCGTAATGCTCCACAGAAGCTTACGGTCAGTGGCTTCCATAGGATAAATACAGGTATGCAGCAGTACAGAAGGGTTTTCCGGTGTCAGTGTCGTTATGGCTGCGCTCAGTTCCAGTTTTCGTACCGGCACGAATCCGGGTTCCACGAAGGCAGGCGGATATTCTCTGTTTTCTTCCGTTGCACAGATGCCGGGACGGATCGGTGCTTCGATAGCATGAAGCGTCACTGTCGCCGTACGGTGCCCGGCAGCTGCCGTATTATCCGGAGTCTCGACTACTGCTGCGGCCATTCCGATGACGGTTTCATCGGTCATGCTCGCCGTGGCTGTCCATGCGTCCTCCACGGTCACACGAATCTCTCCGGGGATCGTTTTCGCAGCGATCATCGCCAGAAGCTTCCCCTGGAACAGCTTGCGGACAGTTCCCTTGTAGGCATCGTAATCGGTACTGTCACCATTGTCCAAACCTACGAGACGTCCGGCGCCTTCCACGGTCACTCTCACATAATCGGAAGCATTTTCCACGGGATGTCCGTCCTTATCTTCTGCCGCGATCTCCAGGAAGATCATATCTTCGCCGTCGGCACACAGAGTAGTTTTGTTTGCTTTTAATACATAATGATCGGTGTTGCCAAAGGAATGTCTCTCCTGCCTTGCGATCTCTCTGCCGGTCTCATCGTAAGCCACAGCGCAGATACTACCTGGCACATAAGGTACTTTCCAGGAGGGTTGCAATACCGTTCCCTTTTCATGATCGATCTGCCGCCTTCCCTGTGATACGCCGTTTACGAACAGTTCCACTTCCGGAGCATTGCTGGTGATCCGCACATCCACCTGCTGTCCCGGATTGAAGTCCCAATACGGGTAGACATGAATCATGGGATCTTTTTTCACATCTGTCCACTCTGCGCGGAAGAGATAGTAGGAATCCTTCGGAAATCCCGCTGTATCCATCTGCCCGAAATAGCTGTTTTTCGTCTGATAAGGTGTCGGCTCACCGATGTAGTCAATAGCTGTCCAGATGAACTGTCCACAGGAATAGGGGGTATCTCTGTCCATAATGATACAGTATTCCGTATTTTTGGCTGCCCAGCTGGTAGTACTGTTGCCCAGAGCAGAGCACTGTTCGTCTGCTTCGATCAGAGTCGCCCGATCCAGTGGAAAATGATAGATGCCGCGGCTCTGTACAACAGAAGAAGTCTCGCTTCCGTAGATGATCCAGTCCGGATACTTTTTATGGTGCTCTTCATAATATTTTTCCGCGTAATTATATCCCGCCAGCTTCACGATATCTGCACATTTCTGTGCGTTTTCCCAGGGCATATAGTTCGAGCCGATGGTCACAGGTGCCACATTTCGGTAGTCCCATTTTCTGACCGCGGCAATGAGGCTTTCGGTGATCTCCTGTCCGTGGGCATCCGCATGAGTATCCGGGATCTCGTTGCCAATGCTCCACATGATAACAGAGGGGTGATTGCGGTCCCTGCGGATCCAGCTGCGGACATCCTTCTCCATCCAATCCTTGAAAAATCTGGCGTAATCATATGGATTCTTCGCCATCTCCCACATGTCAAAGGCTTCAGACAATACCAGAAATCCCATCTCGTCCGCCAGTTGCATCACTTCCACTGCCGGCATGTTGTGAGAAGTCCGCAGGGCATTGACACCCATGGAACGCATGAGTTTGAACTTACGGCGCATGGCTTCCTTGTGGAAAGCCGCTCCCAACGCTCCGAGGTCATGATGGTCACAGGTACCGTTCAGTCGGATCTTCCTGCCATTTAATAAAAAACCCCTGTCAGGATCAAATTGTATGGTGCGGAAGCCGATACGGAAATGTTCCTGCTGACATAGTTCCCGGCTGTTAGTCTCCTGCTCTCTCCACAGGCATACCTGCAGATCATATAAGTAAGGATCCGTAATGTCCCATTTCCTCGGATTATCCACAGGGATCGTCATGGATATCTTGTTCTGTCCACAGGTGAGGGGCTGTTTTACCCGGAAGAGCTCCGAGGTTTCTGTTTCTATGGGACTTTTGCTGTTATCAGTATCTCGCAGACAGTATTCCAGTTCATAATTTCCACTATCTGTTCCCCATTCCAGTTCCGTGTCGATAGTCAGGTCATAACCCTTGTTCGTCTCAACAGAAGATGTGTAGATGCCGTCCAGAGGAATATGTGTCTCCGGCAGCCGGATCATCCACACATTCCGGTAGATTCCTGCACCGCTATACCATCTGCTGTTGGGCGCCTGAAATACAACACGCAGAACGATTTCATTCTCTCCCTCATGTAAAGCATCCGTAATATCCCAGTCAAAGGTAGAATAGCCGTATTTCCAGTCACCAAGGTGCTCACCGTTTACATAAATAGAAGAATCCATGTAGACACCTTCAAAGCGGAGGATGACACGGTCATCATTTCCTGTTTTATCCGGGGCATAGGCAAAGTTCTTCCGATACCAGCCGATGCTGTCTTCATAGAGATTCTTCGTATCATAGATCAACCAGTCATGGGGCAGATCCACCGGCTGCATTTTGGCTTCCCAGATCTGCCTGTCTTCCCAGTTCACACCTAATGCTGTTTTGGCAAAATACCAATTATCATTCCATAACGTTTTGCTATTCATCGAAATTTCTGCCCTTTCTGTCCATATTGTTTCCTGTCAGGTTCCTGCTTCTATAGTGCTGCTTTTCCTACTTGTGTCCCGTCTTATCGTTGTGTGATATGGTCTTCACATCCACTCGGTCTTCCAAACGTTTTACTATGTAAACTGCCAGTACTGCATCCAATGTTCCCAGTACCATGCCACCCAGAATGTCCGTGGGATAGTGCACGAAGAAATAGAGTCTGGAAAAAGCAATGATTGCTGCCACCAGCAGACTTAAAATACCTGCCTTACGATAATAGCTGAAAATGGTCACCGCTCCGGCAAAACCGTTGGAAGTGTGTCCCGAAGGGAAGGAATATTCCGAAGGGAACGGAATTTTCAGCGGCACACCGGTGTCCACTGCACAGGGCCGGGGTCTGGCAATCACATTTTTCAAGAACAAATTTCCCACAAGGTATGTAACGGCCATGGCGATCATCATCGTCAGACCGCATTTCCGGGTCTTAGGTATACAGGTCAGCACAATCGCAATAACGATCCATACCAGACCGCTTTCTCCCATCGTAGTAAAAAAACGCAGAATCTCTGTCAGCCATTCCTGATGGATCCCCTGAATTGCATGTAATATCTGTAACTCCATATTGCTCTCCATTCCGCAGACGGCTGTCTGTCCTTACGTCACCGTCTGTCGGCAGTCTGCGCCTTCCACTAGGCGTTCACGCTGTTAATCCTGCCGTCACTACGCAGGCAATCGTTTTCTCAAAATTATTGCATTCTATTTAAGAACGCCTTTGCATTGGCCGCGATGTCATCCTTGAATACAGCAGAGCCTGCCACGATAACATTGGCTCCCTTCTCCAATGCCTGCACTACGTTGTCCAGATGAATACCGCCGTCTACTTCCAGATCGGTAGCAAGTCCTCTGTCCGTGATCATTTTACGGATCACCGCTACCTTATTCAGGCATTCCGGGATCAGCTTCTGTCCGCCGAAACCGGGCTCCACGGTCATGACCAGTACCATATCCACCAGTTCCAGATAAGGCTCCACGGTCTCTGCCGGGGTGGCGGGTTTGATGGTGATGCCAACCTTTTTGCCGGTGGCACGTATTTTATCAATGCATCCCTTCACATCCTCTGTGGCTTCCAGATGGAAATTCACCAGATCCGCGCCGCAGGCAGCGAACTCTTCCACATAGCGCTCCGGCTTCTCGATCATCAGATGCACATCCAGGAACATGTCTGTGTGGGGTCTCACTGCCTTCAAGACAGGCATTCCGTAAGAGATTGAAGGCACAAACAGTCCGTCCATCACGTCTACATGCAGCCAGGGCACACCGGCTCCTTCCACAGCTTTGATATCCTCTCCCAGCTTCCAGAAATCCGCCGAAAGAATTGAAGGTGATAAAATATTCATGATACTCCTCATTTCTGCCCCTTAGGGCCTTGTCTGCAACACTTTTCCCTTTGAAAAGGAAATCGTATTCCGTATGCGTCTATTCTAACAAACTTGTATTCTTAAAACAAGATAAACTAAAAGGAACCTTTCCTTTTGGAAAAAGTTCCTCTCTTCGTGTCTTGTGATCACGTAATTCTCTATAGATTTTTGACATCCTCTTTTAACTGCTCCCAGGCATCTTCATGCTCTGTATAGTATATGGGACATTTTTTTCCACCGCAGTCATAGTGGCGGAGAATATCCTCCGGTTCCAGTTCATAAGCATCGATCAGCCAACTCAGCAGCCTGATCAGGGAATCGTAGGTCTCCTGAGTGAACTGTCCGTTGTCCGCCTTATAGCAGCATTCGATAGAGATGGAATCCTCGTTACGGGTCTGCACCGCGTAAGCGATCTCATCCAAAGGAACACACTGGATGATCTCCCCGTTATAGCCGATGATGAAATGCGCGCTGGCACTGCGCTCATGATTGTCCTTAAGCTGTTCGAAATAACTGCGGTTCTGTGCCGCACTGGTGCCGGGGTTGGCAGTATAATGCACGAAAATATTATTCACCTCCGTCAAAGGATCTCCCGGTCTGGAATATTCATTTACCGTGAGGAAATCCTCCGTCCAGTCAGGGTGCGCTGCGTAAGTCTCCGCCGCCAGTCCCTGGATCCTAGTCCCCATGGTATTCTCAATCCCTTTTTCCACCTGCTGCGCCATATCTATTGCTTCCATCGGTGTGCTGGCTTCCGCAGTACTGGCAGGCACCTTCAAAAGCTTTGTCAATGCGACGATTCCTACCAGAATTCCTGCACAAAGCAAAGTCATCCGGATATATCTGCGGATTCTTGCCCGTCTGCGGCGACGCTGTCTCTCCGCCCTCGTCAGGCGTTGTCTTGTGCGCGTGTTGTAGGTATTGTCTCTGCATACGTTTCCATCAGATACAGCAGCCGCAGTTTTCTGTTTCTGTTGGCGGATTCTGTTTTCCTGCTGGGGCACTGCACTATGATGTCGTTGATCTATGCGCCTTCCTGTATGTCTGCCCGTATTTTTCTCGGTTTGATAATCCACCAGATACGGATTCCTCCGCATTTGCGTTATATGGATCTCTGCCTGTCTGCCCGAACGATTTTCCTGCATCATATTGCCAGTTCCTCCGAATGAATTACTTTCTACGGGTTTCAATATAACGCGGAATTGTCACATTTTACGTCACATTTTTCTTAAGAAATTATAAATTTCTCCTATAACAGTTCTTGCAGATATGTTTCGATCTCTTTCGCGGTAATTTGATGGGCTTTCACACCGGGATGCAGACGGCTGCCTACGGTATCCGGTGTAGTGTCGGGAAGTTGCAAAAAGTGTATCCGGGAATCGGCGGTCTGCTCCGCATAGCCTTCCACAGTTTCCCGGATGACGGACAGGAAGTTGTCTCCCAGCATACCGTAACCCCAGATGATCTGTGCTGTGGGGTTGCTGTTCCGCACTACTTTCAGGAAATCGCAGATGGCTGTAGTCAGGATCTCTTTAACTTCTTCTACGTCACGGGTTCCTGCCCATTCCTGCCCTAGTTCCACTGCGGACTGAATCGCTGTGGCATCATTGGTTCCCAGATTGATAATGACCGCATCCGGCTGCCACGCCTCGAAATCATAGTCTTGCAACGCTCCCAAAGAAGCATTCCTCTCCCCGGTGAGTAAGCCACAGACCTGTGTGTAAAACGGAGGAATCTTATTCTCCACATTTCCATCCCATCCGGTGACAATTCCCCAGCCGCTCTGAGATACCACACGATACTCTGCGGATAATGCATCTGCCACCATACGGGGATAAGTATTCATTGCAGAGAAAAAGGCACTGATCCAATCTTCCTCATAGACGGCCCCCACCGTACCTTCCCCGCTGGTAATGCTGTCCCCCACAAATTCCAGCCGGTACTTCGGCTCCGGCAGCTGCTGGAATTCACCGTCTGCATATTGCAATCCCACAATCTGTAACAGATGCCCGGGATCCTGATGCATTGCCTGTACTTCCTTCAGAATCCGTACATGCTTCGGTTTTCCTACCGTCATCCCCCGGAACAGACACACTTCATTTTTCCCTTTATTTAACGGGACTCTACTGATCTGCACACCGTTCAGTTCCACCGCAAGCCACGGTTCATAAGCGTCGTAATCGGCATTTACCTCCACCTGAATTTCACTGCCGGTATAGATAAATTCTATTCCGCTGCCGGTCCAGAATAAGTTCACCACATCCGTTCCCGTGGTGCGTCCCAACACCCGTACCTGCGGCAATGCTGCTACACTGACTATCTTTGTTGGCTGCTCCATTTTTCTGCCATACCTCCCTGTGCATTGTTTTATCTGTCGTTCTGATTTTCGATGTCTCGCTCTCTTATCACCGATTCTTGGCACAACGGCTATATTCTTCGGCTATCACAGCCTCCGCAGGGCGATCGCAAACTGCATAAGGACTCTTCCTTTCCATACTTCCCGGCCAGTCCCAGATTCCGAAGCCTTTCACCCAGTCCCGTTTTTCGCAGGCAGAAAACATTGCCAGATACCAGTCTGCCTGTTCCGCATCATCCTCTTTGCCCTGCAGTTCCCAGTTATTCGGCACCAGCGCGGAACCATGGATATTCATGCATCCAGCCTCCGAGAAAATAAAAGGCTTCTGGTATTTTTTTACTACTTCTTCAATGCGATCCAACTGATTCTCCCAATCATCGATGGGATAGTATCCGCTGGAAGCGATCACATCCACTGCATCCCACCATGTAATATGATCTTCTCCGTATTTGTCACAATTATAACCGACAGGCCCGTCATATACTGTGCGGACCTCTGCGATCAGCTTTCTCCAATCCGCCTCCCGGTGCTCTGTCATCGTCATCTCGCAGCCTGTAAGAAATAATTCACACCCTGTCCGCTGTGCAATCTGTGCATAATGCTTCTGAAAAGCAATATGGGTTTCAAACCAGTTGCCCCACTTCGGTTCACAGGGAACATCATGATCAAAAAAGCTTATCCTTGCTCTCCAGACACCATTGTCACAATTCACGGTAGGCTTTAATGCCACCTTTAATCCCAGACTCTGCGCAAAGCGAATCATATCACACAGTTCTTCATCCGTGCAGCTTTTCTCCCCATCGAAATGAATTTCTTCGCTATAAGGGGTTTCCTGCATCCCCGAGGGAGTGAGTATCACCCAGTTCGCGTGGGTCTTATGCGCCATTTCCTCCATACTTTTTCTGGCTTCTCCAGATCCCAGTACGCCTTTGTGCGGAAATACCGCAAAATTCACCCCATGAAATTTTTCTGTACCAAATTTCTGCATCAATAGTTTTCCTTTCCATAATTGTTTTATCGTAAAGCTTTTCCAATCTCCATTCTTGTATTGTATCATTATTATCTTTATTTAGCTAGCTATTTTAGCTTAATTTTAGTTAAAATTATTTTTGTTTTCTCACTTTTCCTATGTTAATATAAAAATAAAGTTATACAATCAAATGAGGGAGAATATTGCCATGCATTTTGTCCAGGCGAAGGGGATTTTATCTCAGAATAACGGAATGAATATTTACCGCGGATGCTCCCACGGCTGCATTTATTGTGACAGCCGCAGCAGATGTTACGGTTTTACACACGCCTTTGAAGATATCGAGGTCAAGAAAAATGCCCCTGAACTGCTGGAGCAGGCATTACGTTCAAAACGGCACAAATGCATGATCGGTACAGGTGCCATGTGCGATCCGTATCTTCCCGCTGAAAAAGAGCTTCAATTGACCAGAAAATGTCTGGAACTGATCGATCGGTATGAATATGGCGTTACGGTACTCACAAAATCCAATCTGGTGCTTCGGGATCTCGATCTGCTGCAATCTATCAATAAGAAGGCCAAAGCAGTCGTGCAGATGACGCTCACTACTTATGACGAGGAGCTGTGCCGTAAGATTGAACCGCATGTGTCTACTACGAGAGAGCGTTTTGAAGTGTTGATGAGATGTAAAGAGTTGGGAATACCGACTCTTGTGTGGATGACACCGATTCTTCCTTTTATTAACGATACCAGGGAGAATATAGAAGGCTTGCTTGATTATTGCCTGCTGGCAGGAGTTCGGGGGATTCTGGTGTTCGATGTTGGTGTCACGCTACGGGAAGGCGACCGGGAATATTTCTATCAGGCGCTGGATCGTGATTTCCCCGGCATCCAGCAAAAATATATCAGCACCTACGGAAATGCCTACGATATTCCCAGTCCTTATGCAAAAGAGCTTATGGCACTGATTCAAAATACCTGCGTAGCGAATGGTATGCTGTGTTCCCCGAAGGAATGCTTTACTTACCTGCATGAATTCCCCGAGAGATACGTGCAGCAAACATTATTTTAAATTGAGAGTTAGTGAAATACATTGGCAAAATCCACGAACTCCCGGAGCATGCGATACACATGTCTCGATGTAAGGTCTCCGGATGTGAATTTTCTACGAAAAGTGATGAGTGGTTCTCGTCATGACGGGGCCGCCTACAGTCGACATCCATGTCGACAATCGGCTGACGCGGACATCGTGTCCGCTTTCCCCCTGTCTTTCAGCACTTTTCTAGAAAATATCAACATCCTCCGACAAACATCTTCGACATGACACCGCATACTCCGGGAGTTCTGTGTTTTGAAAATCCCATGAAAAACTACTAAGTCTATCTCGTGTTGCTGGTTTCTGTATTCCTCCAAAGTCATTTACATACTTAATTCTTATTTTTAAATTTTATACATGTGTTTCCTAAAGCGATTTACATACCTATTTTCCATTTTAGCCTATTGCGCATGTGTTTTCCCGGTTATCATACATGCCGGATCATTATTTTTTGCTTTAAGGCATGTATTTTCCGACTTGTTACACATACTTAATTTTGACTTTTGAATTATTCGCATGTATTTCCTACTTTTTTGCACATACTAAATCCTTGTTTTTAACTTCTGCACATGTATTCTCAAATGCTCTGCCTAAATAATTGGGATGTTTTTCATAACCCAGCAGAAAAGGACTGCTCCCCCGGACGTAGATGCGGCGGAGACTGTGAGATTTTCTTGGAAAGTGGTTGAGCCGCAGGGGCAACGCGAACACGATGTTCGCGTTAGCCGATAAGTGCCATGGATGGCAACGTAAAGGCGGCCCCGTCATGGTGAGAAGCACTTGGCCACTTTCCTTTAGAAAATCCACAGTTGTAGCTAGCATCCGAGTCCGGGGCGGGCAGCCCTTTCTGCGTGGATTTTAAAGCAACTATTCATTTAACTCTCAATTTTGCAAAGGACTCTGGTGCTATACCATCTTGAATCCTTTCGCCTTCAGGCAGATCTCCACTTCCTCAGGATCTGCGGTATGCAGGATCATGACAGGGGTAGAAGAATCACGGTTAAAGGACAGATAGGTGTAGTCCACATTGACATTACTGTCTAACAGCGCGGTCAGCAGGGTGTTCAATGCACCGGGCTTGTCCTCGATCTCTACTGCCAGAACATCCACGAAACGGCAGAGGTAGCCCTTCTCTGTGAGGACCTCTTTTGCCTTCTCGGGATCGGATACGACCATGCGGTTGATGCCGTACTCGGCTCCATCGTTGGTCACGGAACCCCAGATATTGATGCCTGCTTCATACAGCGCATTAGTGATGGTCTGCAGGGCTCCTTTTTTATTCTCAGCATAAATAGATAACTGTTTCAACATTTCGGTATTACCTCCTCATTGCGATCTGACTGATAATGCAGTCTGTCCAGGAATCTCCCGACACTTTATTATGATAAAGCAATCTCACGAAATAATCAACCCAGAGTTGTACTTTCCTAATTTTATTTTATCGCTTACATACCAAAAATGACTTTAATCTAAACTCGAGTTTAAATTAAAGTCATTTTTCATTTTAGGAAATCGTTCCATGGGAGAACAATCCTACCGGTCCCTGGGGAGGATCCTTGGGATCTTTGGAATCCTTCGATTCTGCTGAAGTCTCAGTCTTGTTTTCAGGTTTTTCCACAGCTGCGTCACTCTGAGAAGCCTCGCCGGCAGTTTCCTTCGTTGCATTCTCCGATGTTGTCTGCTCTTTTGCTTCCTGCAAGCTGTCCTCAAAGGCAAGCGGCTGAAATGTCGGATCTGTGGAAGTCATAACCTGCTCACCGATGGTCACGTCAATGTTGTTTCCCTTCATTGCATCTGCAACCGTATTATCTGTCTCATCCTTTTTTGTCTCAGCCTTTTGACCGGTAGCGCCTTCCGCGGCATCCTTCTTTTCTTCCTCAGGATCGGGCAATCCCTTTTCTCTGCGGAAGATCTCCATGAATTCCTTACCGGTAATGGTCTCACGCTCGATCAGGAACGCTGCCAGCTTATCCATCAGTTCTCTGTTCTCGCGAAGCATCTGTAATGCCTGATCATAACTTTCCTTGATCATGGCAACGACTTCTTCGTCAATGGCTGCTGCCGTTTCATCACTACAGTTCAGCGCGGTTCTTCCCTCCAGATACTGGCTCTCTACAGTAGCCAGTCCCACGAGTCCGAAGCGCTTGCTCATACCGTAACGGGTGATCATATTACGGGCAATAGAAGTAGCTTTTTCAATATCATTGGCTGCACCTGTGGTCACGGTATCAAATACTACTTCCTCAGCAGCACGTCCGCCCACCAGTCCTACCAACATATCCCGAAGTTCTGCCTCGGTGTTGAGGTATTTTTCCTCCTCCGGTACCTGCATGACATACCCCAGCGCACCCATGGTACGGGGCACAATGGTAATCTTCTGCACCGGCTCGGAATTTTTCTGCAGGGCACTGATCAGTGCATGACCGACCTCATGATAGGATACGATACGACGCTCCTCCTTGCTCATGATGCGGTCCTTTTTCTCCTTACCTACCAGTACCTGTTCTACTGCTGCGAACAGATCCTTCTGGCTGACGAATTCTCTGCCTTCCTTGACGGCATTGATGGCAGCCTCGTTGATCATATTTGCGAGATCGGAACCTACCGCACCGCTGGTCGCCAGTGCAATAGCATCCAGATCTACGGTCTCATCCATCTTCACATCCTTGGCATGTACCTTCAGGATCTCCACACGTCCCTTGAGATCCGGCTTGTCTACGATGATCCGGCGGTCAAAACGTCCGGGACGTAACAGAGCTTTGTCCAGGATCTCCGGGCGGTTCGTCGCACCCAGGATCAGGATACCCTTAGAACTGTCGAAACCATCCATCTCGGACAGCAGCTGGTTCAGGGTCTGTTCCCGCTCCTCGTTGCCTCCGCCGTACTTGGAATCACGGCTGCGGCCGATGGCATCGATCTCATCGATAAATACGATACAGGGAGCATTCTTGGTTGCTTCCTTGAACAGGTCGCGGACACGGCTGGCGCCCACACCTACATACAACTCAATAAAGTCGGAACCTGTCAGGGAAAAGAACGGCACATGTGCCTCACCTGCCACTGCTTTTGCAAGCAAAGTCTTACCGGTTCCGGGAGGTCCCACTAACAGGGCTCCCTTGGGAAGTTTTGCGCCGATCTTGGAATATTTCTGGGGATTGTGCAGGAAATCCACGACCTCCACCAGAGATTCCTTTGCTTCGTCTTCGCCGGCTACGTCCTTAAAAGTAACACCGGTTTCCTTCTGTACATATACTTTGGCATTACTCTTGCCGACGCCCATGGGACCTCCACTGCCGCCCATTTTACGGAACAGGAATCCGGCTACGACCCAGATCAGCACTACAGGTAATACTACCGTTACCAGAATCTCCATCAAAAAGCTGGAGGTATTACTGCTGATACGGGTACCCGTCACACCATGCTCCTGTAATCTGCCCGTCAAAGTATCCAGATCCTCCATCAGCATCGTATAATATACCGTCTTAGACTGCGTTGCCTTCTGAGTAATACCATAAAAGGTCACATAACTGTCAGGTGCCGGCGTAGCTGCCGCTTCCTTTTTCAGCTGTACCGTGATCACACCGCTTTCCTTATTTACCTCTACTGCTTCCACCTTATCCGCTTCCAGATCCTTCAGGAAATCCGTATAAGATACCTCCGTACCGTTGCCGGTTCCGAAAAATGCATTATACAACATCAATATGGCGATCACTGTCATCAGACCGGACAGGATCATCATCAGGATACTGGGACGCCTTGGCGGACGATTTCCGTTGCCTCCGTTACCGTTATTGCCGTTCCCGCCATTGTTGCCGTTACCGGGAGCACCGTTGCCATTGCCGCCGTTACCGGGACCATAGCCGTTATTATATGATTCAGATAATATTCTCATGTCATCTCCATTTTCTACTTTATTTTATTGTCTCTATTTTTTCTATATTTAATATTCTCATATTCCGAGACAATAAATTTATTGTAACTATTTAGCCCCATTTGCAGAACGCAGTTTTACATGGCTCTGAATAGTTACAATCTATTTTATTATAGAGATAACCTGCGGATAAATCAATAGCACAAATATGAAAAAAGCATGAAAAGCAGGCTATATCACACTATTTATCCATGAATCCGAAATACCGTCACTTCTCCGAAATAGGATTCGTTTGACACATACTGTGGAATTCTCTCCGACAGCATATTTTTGTGATCTATATGCAGACAAACACCCGAAATCCGTAAGAAACGAATTTCGGGCACCTGCCTGCAACAAACACTCACAACAAACAGTTATAGAAGCACGCCCTTCAGAATGACCTGACGGCGATGCAACTCTTTGTCGGCAATCACGATATTCGCGTATTTTCCTGCTTCCAGGGATCCAACCTTGTTCCCGACTCCGATGCTGACTGCCGGATTGATGGTAGCCGCACGGATTGCCTGCTCCTTCGGGATTCCCATTTCCACAGCCTTACACATACAGTCATACAGATTCGTGGCGCTTCCCGCAATAGTTCCGTCTGCCAGGGTAGCTAAGGCTCCACGCACGGTAACATCCTGACCGCCCAGGGTGTACTGTCCATCCTCCATACCTACGGCACGCATGCTGTCACTGATGAGGATCATACGGTGTGCACCGAACAGCCGGAAGGTATTCCTTACCATACAGGGATGAATATGGATACCGTCGCAGATCAGCTCCGGCATGACTTCCGGATCATCCGCTGCGGCTCCCACTACAGCAGGTTCTCTGTGGGTCGGTACGGGCATGGCATTATACAGGTGGGTAATATGTTTGGCTCCTGCCTGTATTGCCTTAACGGCAGTGTCATAATCCGACATAGTATGTGCGATAGAGAAATGAAACTCTTTCCCCAGTTCCCGGATACAGTCGATGGCTCCTTCTGTCTCCGGTGCGATGGATACCAGCTTTACCAGTCCTTTTGCGCATTTCTGTAATTCCTTCAGCACTTCCGCATTGGGAGGGATAACATATTCTTCCTTCTGGGCACCCTTTTTTGCTTTGTTGATAAAAGGGCCTTCCAGATGTACTCCCACTAAGCTGTCCGGCTTATCTTCCGACACCTCTGTCAGAATCTGTTTTAACTGTTCTACCGGCAGCGTCATGGTCGCAGGGCAGATGCTGGTGATCCCGTGGTTGTTCTCATAGGCTTCAATGGCACGATACGCTTCCTGTGTCCCATCACAGAAGTCATATCCCGCTGCTCCGTGAAAATGGATATCTACCAGTCCGGGCAGCACCAGCATCCCGCGTTCTGCTTCACTTAACTCTCCCTTGGTACAGAAGTCTACTTCTGCGATCCGGTCTCCCTCGATGCGGATTCTGCCCGGACGGAACTCATAATCCGCAGTATATAATAGTCCTTTTACTTCTTTTATTTGTTTCGCACCCTCTGCTGGCATTTTGTCCCCTCCTTAACTTCAGCCAAGGCAGGCTTCGTCGCCTACCAGAATCACGTTATTGTGAAGCTGTAATACCGAAGCGGGAACCTGAGGACAGATCGGTCCCCAGAATGCTTTCTTTACGATTTCTTTTTTATCTGCTCCGCAAGCCATAATGAGGATCATCTTCGCCTGCATGATGGACTGGATGCCCATGGTATATGCCTGCCTGGGCACCTCATCTTCGGAATCGAAGAATCTGGCATTCGCTTCGATGGTACTTTCGCTCAGATCCACGCAATGTGTGGTCTTGGAAAACTCCTCTGCCGGCTCATTGAATCCGATGTGTCCGTTATGACCAAGTCCTAACAGCTGTAAATCAATACCACCGGTACGCTCCAGCTTAGCATCGTACTCACCGCATGCCTGGGCGGGATCTTTTTTACCGTCGGGAACATGGGTGTTTTCTTGTTTTATATTTACATGATCAAAGAGCTGATGGTTCATAAAGTAGCGGTATCCGTTAGGGTTCTCGCCGTCCAGCCCTCTGTATTCGTCTAAATTCATGGTCTTCACCTGAGAGAAATCCAACTCTCCGGCTTCGTATTTTGCGATCAGTCTCTGATAGGCACCGATGGGTGTGGATCCTGTTGCCAGTCCCAGTACGCTGTCCGGCTTTAATAAAATCTGTGCAGCGATCAGATCTGCCGCCAGTATAGATGCTTCCTCATAATTCTTCGCACAATAAACTCTCATATTCGTCTCCTCCTGCACGCTTCAAAAGTCATGCATAAGGAACTCTATAGACGATCACATACTCAGCTTAAAGTATTTCGATACTCATTGGCTGAGATTCCTTCCAGCTTTTTGAATACCCGGGAGAAATGGGCCAGATCCTGGAATCCCACTTCTTCTGCGATATCATAGATTCTGCGGGAAGGATCCTTAAGCAGTTCCTTAGCTTCCACAATACGTGCTTTGTTCAGGGCGAAAGAAAAATTCTCGCCCGTATGCTTATTTAACAGTTTGCTCAGATGCCACTGGCTCACATAACAGTGATCCGCCACATCCGCTAACTGGATTCGTTCTCTGGAATGTTCTTTGATATATTCCAGTGCTTTTGTCACCACAAAATTATTCGCTTCGCTATTGTACAGTACGGTGTCATCCATGTCTTCTTCCGTATGTTCCTCTGTCTCTCCTTCTTCCATGGGGAACATCTTCAGCTTCTCCGTCATGGCCTCAATAGCTTCGTACAATTCATCCATCTTGGATGGTTTCAGCAGGAAGGCCGACACCCCAAGTCGGATAGCTTCCTGCGCATATGTAAATTCACGATACCCTGTAAGAATAGACACCTGCATGTACGGGAATTCTGATTTCAGACCGGCGATCATGGTCAGTCCGTCCATTTTCGGCATACTGATATCTGAGATGACAATGGCAGGTTTCTCCCTGCGGATCACTTCCATCCCTTCGATTCCGTTATAGCCGAATCCCACGACCTTACAATTCCAACGTTCCCAGGGGATACTCCGGGACAATCCTTCCACGATCAGCGGTTCATCATCAATAATTACTACCTTGTACATACCGGCACCTCTCATAATGCTTTATCTTTGTTATTAAGCAGACCCCATTCGCAAAATTGATCTTCGATAAATTTTTGCTCATGTGGTTGCTCGCCAAATAACTTTCATCGTCTTCTCCTGCGAATGCGAGCATTCGGTGAGAAGACTCGAAACTTACCTGGCTCTGCTTAATAACATTCTACCCCTTAACGGCACCTGCTGTCATTCCTTTTATGATATATTTCTGTAAGAAAATGTACACGATCACGACCGGCACAACTACCAGTGTAACGGCTGCTGCCATCAATCCGTAGTTCGTTCCTTCCTGGCTGGTCAGTTCATTCAAAAGTCTTGTGATGGTACGCATCTCCGGACGGCGAAGGAAGAACATCTGGGTAAACAGGTCATTGTAGCTCCACAAGAATGCGAAAATGGCTACCGTAGCGAAAGAAGGCTTGGTCAACGGCATGATAACCTTGAAATAAATCTGGAATGCGTTACAGCCTTCCATGTATGCGGCTTCTTCCAGTTCCAGCGGCAGGCTCTTCATGTACCCGGACAACACTACGATGGAGAATGCCAGGTTACCGGCTACCTGCGGCAGGATCACGGACAGCATGGTTAGTCCCCAGCTGCTGGTATTAACGATCCCCCAGGAGGTCTCCATGGAGAACACCGGGATGATGGTGGCGAATACCGGGAACATCATAGCGGACACTACCATGGAATACAGGAAGCTGCTTCCCCGGAAACAATATCTTGCCAGTGCATATGCTGCCATACCCGCTAACAGAATGACTAACAGTGATACCATCATGGAGATGAAGATACTGTTGCGGTAAGCTCCGAAGATATTCAGATTGCCGAATGCCTTACGATAGTTGGCTGTGGTGAACAGATCCCCCACCGGCAGAGAGAAAGAATCTGCAAGAATCTTATCCTTCGCCTTGAAGGAGTTCTGGATGACCCAGATGATCGGATAGATCGTTGTAAAAGCCCAGATGCTCAGGAAAAGGTATACCAATATGGATCCAACGGATATTTTCTTCTTCATGGCTTTCCCTCCTAGTATTCTTTTTCTTTGAAGATGGCATTTACAACCTTAGCCAGTACGATGCCAAGGACTACGATCAGTACTGCCAGTGCGGAACCATAATCTACATTTTTGGTCTCCATGGTGTGATAGTACATGTAGGTTCCGGTAAGGAAGGTGCTCTTTAAGGGCATCCCCTTCGGGAACATGGTCCAGGGCAGGTCGAATACTTTCAGGGCACCGGTGACTGCCAGAACGCTGCATGTACAGATCACATTGTGTAACAGTGGTATGGATATGTATCTTACCTTCTGGAATGTAGAAGCTCCGTCAATTCTGGCTGCTTCATACAATTCATCAGAAATATTATTCAGTCCCGTGATCAGGATCACGAAATAGAATCCTACATACTGCCACATAACCGGCAGCATCATGGTGAAAAGTGCGATCCCTTCGCCCTTCCAGTCTGTCAGTCCGACCTTACCCAGTTTTTCCAGGATCTGGTTCAGCATACCCTTGTCATACAGGAAGATCAGGTTGAACAACAGACCAAGTGCGGTAGCAGAGATCACGATAGGGAAGAAGTATACCGTCTTGTAAAAGTGTTTCCCGTGTGTAATATTATCTACCATTAATGCCAGGACAATAGCGATTCCCACCTGACCCACCAGCGTAACCAGCATCATGATCAGTGTGTTTTTCAGAGAAATCCACACGACTTCATCATGAAACATCTCTACATAGTTGCTGTACCAGGGATCCAGGAATCCTTCACCGCTGCTTCCCAGCTGTCGTATATTCTGAAAACTATTCCAGATATTCTGTAAGAACGGGTAATACAAATAGACAATCATGAAAAGAAAGGCGGGGATCAGGAAAATTATTGCCGGTTTCTTATTCTTGTATATACTTGCTCCCATATGCTTCCTCCATTCACTTTCCTGTTGAAATCAGCCGGAGGTTTTATCCCCCGGCTGAACAAGAAATCTTTTATATTTTACTGCTGTGCGTGATACAGCTTCAGTCCTTCTTCCACTGCCTCAGCCGCATCCAGCTTGCCGGTTACGATCTCGGGCATGCCGTCAAAAGTGGTTACACGGCAGTCACCCATGAAGATATCCTGTACGGCTCCGGTCAGGGAAGTAACGCCGGACATCATATCCATAGCTTCAATCTGCAATGCATTGAACTGGCTCTCGTCTACTGCAGGAGCGTTCTTCAGAGCGCTTGCGGTATGCTGTGCAAATACGGGAACTAATTCATCAGAGGTCATGTAGCTTACGAAATCAACAGCTGCTGCTCTCTTGTCGGGATCATCCCATGCTTTTCTGGTGATGTAGTAACCCATGGACAGACCACCGATCAGATCGGTTGCCTTTCTGTCACCATTGCCGGGTACATAAGTAACGGTAAAGTTAGCCAGCTTGTCAGCATCCAAAGTAGAAGCATCCTCGGGATCGGACTGGCATGCACTTACAATACCGCCAACCTTCCAGGAACCATCGATCAGGAATGCAGCCTTGCTGTCTACGAACATTGCAAAAGTCTCATCATCGGTAGCGGATAAGGTGTTGTCAGGGAAATATCCCAGTTCATACAGCTCCTTGATATCCAGCATACCGTCTACCCAGGAAGTAGCATCCTCAATTCCTGCGGGAACCTGTACATGATTCTCAGGGGTGTTATGATTAAAGATCGCATACTCCCACCAATAATGAGGGATGTTGCCCAGAGCTGCTGCAATCGGAGTATATCCTGCATCCTTGATCTTCTGGCAGTCTTCCTTGAACATGTCCATGGTGTAATCAGCACCGGGGACTTCTACGCCTGCTGCGTCCAGAACTTCTTTGTTCACGAACATTGCTTCCCAGAAACCGTTGACGGGAACTGCGTATTTTTTGCCGTCTACCAGAGAGTCGGTGATCAGATCATCATTCATGTTAGATGCATAATCGGGATACTCTGCGCGGATCTCATCAATAGAAACTACCTTGTCAGCTTCGATGAAGCTGTTTGCATCTGCTCCGTTGAAGAAGAACAGTACGTCGGGTTCGGAGCCTGTCTCGAAGTCGGTGATTACTCTGGTCTTGAAGGTCTCATCAGAAGTAGCAGAGGTATCTGCCACAGTGTTACCGGTCTCGTCACACCATGCCTTTACGGCATTTTTGAAATTCTGTGCGTTACCATCTTCACCTGCGAAGGTGGTGGTTACATTCAGTTCTACAGGCTTTGCTGTAGCTGTTGTTCCCTCGGAGCTTGTCGTACTTTCTGTTTTTGTGCCGGTCGTCTCTACGCCCCCGTCAGACGGCTGGCTGCCACATGCTGCAAGAGAAAAAATCATGGTACCTGCCAGCATTGCTGCAATAAATCGTTTCATACACTATACCTCCCAAATTTTGTTTTCCAGATGTTCTTCATCTGTTGTAACTATATAATAGTATGAATGGGGGAAAATCAAAATTGTTGCCTTTGGCTTTTTTTGCCTATTATTGTTGTCTTCCTTCATCAATTTTGACCAAAATTGTACTAACCGTATGATTATTTTTGTTATTACTGATGAACAATCCGCACTCCGGACCGTACATCATGCGAAGTCTTTGGTCAACATTACGGATTCCGAGGCTTACGCGGTGTTCCTTTTGTGGATTCGGTTCTTCCTTTAACAGCTTGTGTATCTTTGCCTGATCCTCTTCACTTAAAGGACGGTTGTTCTCAATCTCGATACACAACAGATCTTCCCGCTTGCGATACAGACGGATCACCAGCTCCCCTTCTCTGGTAATGCTCATGCCGTGTTCAATGGCGTTCTCTGCAATGGGCTGCACGATCAGGCGGGGAATCTTATAGTTTAACAGGCTCTCATCTATTTCTTTTCGACAGGTGAATTTCTCTCCATACCGCTGTGTGATGATATAGAGATATGCATCCACATATTCCATTTCTTCCGCCACAGTATTGTAAGGATCCGCCTTACGGTTCATGGTGGCTTCCAGCATAGTGGACAGTGCCTCGATCATCTGACTGACACGCATATTACCGTTCAGGCGTGCCTCCCAGTTGATGATCTCCAATGTATTATTCAGGAAATGTGGATTGATCTGTGACTGCAATGCCATGATCTTTGCATCCCGCAGAGCAATCTCTTCCATGTAGATTTTATCAAACTGCTGCTTCAGCTGGGATGACATATAATTAAAGGATTCTTCCATATGATAGAATTCTTCGCTGTTTGCCATATTCTCAATCTGGGTGCCGTACTCCCCGGCTCTCACCACATCAAATACCTTAATGAGATCCTGCACCGGTCTGTTGACCCGTTTATTCAGGAAATTATAAATAATGAATACCAGCGGCAGTGCAAACACCGCCAGAATTCCGTAAACATAGCGGATTGTCTTAATCTCTGCATAGATTGCCGACCGGTCCAGTTCTACCACACAGTCTAACGTGGAATGGTACAGCTTCAGCCTCTTATATACATAGGGGTTCTGCCTGCCGCTCGCATGCTCTATAAAGCTGTCGTTTTCCGCAAGCCGGTTTTGCTGTTCTTCGCCATAGTGCAAGCTGTCGCCCCCCTCCAGGCTTAAAGCATATGTGCCGTCGAGATAAACCACAGCGTTTTCATAACCCCAGACACTTTTTAAACTCTCCATCAGAGATTCTTCGTTCAATTCGATCGCGAGGATTGCAAAAGGGTGGAATTTGGAGTCCACCAGGTTACGGATCATATACAGTCGTCCGTCGTAGCTGCGCAGTTCCGTCCGGGTATCCAGGTCATCCATCTCTTCTAACAGATCCTTTGCCACATAGGTCTTGAAATAAGTGATGTCACGATAGGTTCCGCCGGTACTGTTATTGTAGGTGTAATAGATATCATCGGGATATTCCCGGAATACCAGGTTCACAGCCTGGCAGTTTTTATGGAACATATACTGCTGCTCCAGGAAGGTAAATACGGTTGTCTGGAAATCCCGTCTGTTTCCGCCATCCTGATACGTCAGATATGCTTCCCGGATCACGTTCAGATAGGAAGCATTCTTGGATGCGGTCTCACTCTCTGCCAGCTGCAGCTCCATGATCTCTACCGCCTTTTCCATGGACGTCGTCACGGACCGATCGATCTGGGTATGTACTTTCCGTGTCGCCATAATGCTCATGATGCCGTTGGTCAGAAGTAACGGCAGGAACCAGCCGAATAACAGTAGGAAAAGCATACTCCATAGCAAGGATTTCCGTCTGCAGATTTTTTCTTTTGTCTTCATGAACATCCCCCTCAGAAAATTTTTGTATATAGAAAGATGATAACACAGTTCTCCACTGTGTTACCATCTCTTTCACCAAATTATGATAATCCATTTACTTTTTCAGCAATAAGTAATCCTCGAAGATCTCACAAAGCTGCTTTGCAGCTTCCGCTTCTGGCATCTCACAGAAGATTCGAAGCAACGGTTCCGTACCGGAGAACCGTACAGAAATCCATCCACCGTTTTTCAGATACAGTTTTACCCCGTCAAGGTAAGAAATCTGCTCTACTTCGTAGGGGATCTCCGGCAATTTCTTTTCCTCCAGCAGATGCTTCTGAATCGCTTCCTTTTTCTCCTGACTGAAGCGGTAGTCTCTCTCTTCCAATGCAAGCTTACCATACTGTGCATGGATCTCTTCCATGATCGCGGAAAGCTTTTTGCCGGTGACAGCGAGCATTTCCACCAGCAATGCAGATGCATAGACACCATCCTTACCCTTGATATGACCACGAACCGTCAGACCACCGGACGACTCTCCGCCGATGACAGCATCCGTTGCATACATTTTCGCAGAGATATGTTTAAATCCTACGGGAACCTCATAGCATTTCTCACCGAAGCTCTCTGCCACGCGGTCCAGCATATGCGTGGTGCAGATATTGCGGACTACGGGACCGTGCCAGCCCTTGTATTTCATCAGGTAGTAGTACAGCAGTACCAGAATGTCATTGGGATGCAGGAAGTTTCCCTTTTCATCGATGACACCGATACGGTCCGCATCACCGTCGGTTGCGATTCCCATGTCGCATTTTCTGTCCAGAACATAGTTCTGTAAAGCACGCAGTGTGTCTGCTGTAGGTGCCGGCAGCTTACCGCCAAACAACGTATCATGACGTTCATGGATGGTTTCCACCTCGCATCTCGCAGTCATCAGCACAGTCTTAATAGAGGTCTCGCTGACGCCATACATGGGATCCAGTGCCACGCGCAGTCCCGCTTCACGGATAGCTTCCATATCTACTGCGGCAATGATGCTGTCCAGGTACTCATTCAAAGGATAGATTTCTTCGATCAGTCCGGCTTCCAGTGCTTTCTGATAATCCATTTCATTCACAGGCAGATCCGTCACCTCATTGATAAACTGCTCGATCTCCATGGTCTGTTTCTCGTCTGCATCTCTGCCGCCGTAGGTGAATACCTTAACACCATTGTAGATTGCCGGATTATGGCTCGCCGTGATCATCATACCGTACTGGTAGTCATGCTTCATCACATAGAACATTACCAGAGGTGTCGGTACGGATTTATTGATCAGTTTTGTATGTATCCCTTCTGCCGCGAATACCATTGCAGCCCACTGCATGGCTTCCTTGGACAGGAAACGTCGGTCATAACCGATGACCATTCCGGTATTCTCCACACCTTCCTTTTTCATCTTATCGCACAGTGCCTTGGACAGGATCTGGATATTCTCCTTCGTAAAATCTTCTCCGATGACGGCTCGGAAACCACCGGTACCAAATTTGATCATAATGCTGCCTCCTTATATATTATCTGTTTTTTGCTTTTGTTCCGTGCTACGCACTACCACTTCTCCGCTCCGGTCCCAAGGTCTTTCACCCACTTATGCGCAAGTTCATGTGGGCTTAGACCTTTTGACCCTGGCATCATTTACATAATGACTAATACTTCATGTTCCGTACCTGCGCGGAATACGGGTACTTTGTCTGCCTTATGTCCGTCCACAAGGATCTCTTTTATCCCATGCATCACCTTGCTGCGGTTTTCCACCTTAATATTGTAAGTTGCTCCACGCCATCTTCTGGTCACCCAGAAGCCTTCCCAATCTGCAGGAATGCAGGGATCGATGATCAGGCAGTCATAATCCGGGCGGATTCCCAGCATATATCTGGTAGCGCTGAAGTAGGACCAGCCGCCGCTGCCTGTCATGAATGGATGTCTTGCTCTGCCGAATGCTGTGTGATCTTTGCCTGCAATAAACTGACAATAGGAATAGGGTTCGGATTCCCGGATCTCGATCCTGTCATTCTGCCAGTAAGGACACAGCGCATCGTAGAATTTCATTGCCAGGTCGCCTCTGCCGCAGACGCAGGCTGCTGCCCATGCCCAGGGATTGGGATGGGAGAAAATAGCTCCGTTTTCCTTCAGACCCGGATATACCCTCGTTACAAATCCGATATCATCATCGGGCTTCGTATAGGAAGGAGTGTTCAGCAGTAAACCATACGGTGTATACAGATATTCGTCGATGGTCTCCAGCGTCTTTGCACTCTTCTCCGAATCTGCCACGCCGGACAGAATTGCCCAGGCGTTGGACTCCAGATGTACCTTGCCCTCTGCGTCTTCCTTGCAGCCGATCTTTTTCCCATTCTTCGTGATGCCGCGGATGTACCAGTCGCCGTCCCACAATACCGCATCGCAGGCTGCCTTTACCTTATTTGCCAGCTGATGATAATGCTTCGCATCCTCTCTCTCCCCGAGGATCTCCGCCAGCGTGATAAAATGCTGCAATGCCCAGTAGTGCAGGAAGCTTACCATGGCGCTCTCACCACCGCCCAGATTCAGGCAGTCATTCCAGTCGGCGCGGAGTCCCTTGCAGATTCCGTCGTCACCGACCTGCTCAGCGCTGAAGTCCAGAATCCGCTTCAGATGTTCATATACACTCTCCGTTACTTTATTTCCCAATACGTAAGTATCTGCATAGGTGAACTCTTTTCTGGCAAAATTCAGGTCTCCTGTTTCTTTTATGTACTCTACCACTGCACCCACAAGCCACAGGGCATCATCGGAGCAGGCATCCTTGATTCCGTGGATCATGCTCTGTTTGTCCGGCTCCGGGATCACCGTCGGTGACTGGAACGGTTTCTCTCCGGTCTTTTCCTCAAACCATTCCGGTGAGAACAGGTGCAGACCGTATCCTGTGGTGGTCAGCCCCTTTAACAGCTGTTCGATTCTTTCCCGGCACTTATCCGGATTGGAATGAGGGATCGTCATGGCATCCTGTGCCGTATCACGATATCCCAGTCCCACACGACCTCCGACCTCAATAAAGGATGCAAAGCGTGAGAACATGACGTTGATCTCCGACTGGTACAGTGTCCAGGTATTGATGAGTGTATTCATGCCTTCGTTTGGAGTCTTGATCTGCAGTGCATCGTATTTTTGTTTCCAATAAGCTGCCAGATCGGTGTAGACCGCATCCACTCTCTTCAGGTCACTGTATTTTACACGGATCCTTCTGCCTTCTTCGCGATTGCCCTCTCCCAGCATGATCACGAAGCGGGCTTCCTCACCAGGCTGCAGTTTGAAATTTTTCTGTAAGCTTCCACAATGGTTGCCTCCCAGTTCTGTGGAACCGGAGAGAACTGCTCTGTCCAATCCCGCAGGATGGTCTTCGGTGCCATACACCCCCAAGAACTTGTCTCTTACGCAGTCATAGCCATCCGGTGTAAAGCTGGCAGTAAGATACTGATACCCTTTTTCCTCGTAAAATAAGTCTTCCTCGATGATGCCATCTTCATAAGAAGATCCGGCACAGTACAGGCTCATCTGGAAATTCTGGTTGTCGATCATAATGTGATGGAAAGAAAATTCCATGTAAGTAAATAAGGAAAGATCCCTGACGGCATCTGTGGTGTTTTTCACCTTTACGTCCCACAGCAATACATTCTCCCCACGGGGAATGACCATAGTCTGTGAGGATGCCAGTCCGTCATACTCACTTTCATAGACCGTGTAAGACAGTCCGTGACGGCAGCGGTAGCTTGCCTTGGATAGGTCCTTCGCCACTGGCTGCCAGGAGATGGAATGATAATCCTTTTTCTCATTATCTCTGATGTATACATAGAATCCCGGCCGGTCCATGGGTACCCCATTCCCTCGGAAACGGCTGATCCTGTGATACTCGGGAGTCTTGTAGAACAGATAACCTCCCGCCGTGTGATTGATGACCGCTGCCATGTCCTCGACACCCAGATAGTTGGTCCAGGAACAGGGCAGAGCCACGTTGTCGATGACGTATTCTCTTTTTTCATTATCGAAATAGCCGTATTGCAAAACGCGTCCCTCCCGTATATAGTTTTTTGCTTTTTCAGAACTTTTTTGTTCTGTTTTATTACAATTTCATTATAGGAAAGGAGCTCTTTGTTTAAAATTGCTCATTATGTGATTATTTGCCCAAATTTGTTAGATATATTAATGATTTCCAAAATTTTTTTTACTTTCCAGTAGATTTTTGGGAGACACTAAACTATAATAGAACATCATGGGATTTTAGTAGCAAAGGTCCATAGAGAAAGGTGTCAGCAATGTACAAGATAGGTTTTGACAATGACAAATATCTCAGTCTGCAGTCTGAGAAGATTAAGGAGCGTATCGCGAAATTCGGCGGCAAGCTGTATCTGGAATTCGGCGGCAAGCTGTTCGATGATTATCACGCTTCCCGCGTTCTGCCCGGTTTCCATCCGGACAGCAAGATCAATATGCTGGCACAGCTGAAGGACGAGGCGGAAATCGTCATCGTCATTAATGCCGCAGATATCGAGAAGAACAAAGTCCGTTCCGATCTTGGCATTACCTATGATCTGGATGTGTTACGTCTGATCGATGCTTTCCGTGGCTATGGTCTGTATGTCGGCAGTGTATGTCTGACCCGCTTTGCCGGGCAGCCCAGTGCCATTGCTTATCAGAAAAAACTAGAGTCTCTGGGAATGAAGGTATACCGCCATTATTCCATTCCCGGATATCCTTCTAATATCCCCTTTATCGTAAGCGATGAGGGTTACGGTAAAAATGATTATATTGAAACATCCCGTTCTCTGGTAGTCGTTACTGCTCCCGGACCCGGAAGCGGCAAAATGGCTACCTGTCTCTCCCAGCTGTATCATGAATACAAGAGAGGCATCAAGGCCG
>ERZ773235.1196-NODE-1196-length-28180-cov-8.808604_pt1 | contig 28180 bp, 28 predicted proteins | sample MGYA00580522_ERZ773235 | MGnify/ENA primary metagenome ERZ773235 (study PRJEB29015, sample SAMEA2737797) | human gut metagenome | biome: human gut; feature: human-associated habitat; material: faeces | place: China | collected 2012 ...
CCGTCGGTATAGTCTGCAAGGATATCCTCGGCAACGTCGGCGGCATTATCGCTCTGCTGCTCTGGGTCGGGCTGTGGCTCTTCGAGGTGCCGCTGCTGCGTCTTTTCGGCGCGAACGATGCGCTGCTGCCGCTCTGCCGGCGCTATCTTATTCCGGTCAAGTTCACCGTCCCGTTCTATCCGTTCTCGACGCTGCTGTCCTCCTTCCTGCGCAATGACGGCAACCCCGCTCTTGCGACAAAGTCGGTGCTGTTCGGCGGGATATTCAACGTTTTCGGCGATTATTTCTTTGTTTTTACGCTTGACATGGGCATTTTAGGCGCGGGACTTGCGACGGCGATGGGCGTTTGCATGTCCGTATTCATGATGCTGACGCACTTCCGCTCTCCTATAAACACGATGCGCTTTATAGAGGTCGCGCGTCTGCCGGAGACGTTCGGCAAGATCGCCGCAAACGGTTTTTCAAGCTTCATTATCGATATCGCCATGGGTGTGCTCACCATGCTCTTTAACCGTCAGATCATGCGGTATCTCGGCTCGGACGCTCTCGCGGTCTATGCCGTCATCGTCAACATCAGCACCTTTGTGCAGTGCTGCGCCTACGGCGTCGGTCAGGCGGCGCAGCCGATAATTTCGCAGAACTACGGTGCCGGGCGCTCCGACCGTGTGTCCCGGCTGCTGCGCTACAGCCTGATAAGCTGTGCAGTGATCGGCGCGGCGTGGACGGCGGCGGTCGTCGCTCTGCCGAACGGCTTCATTAAGCTCTTCATGTCGCCGACGGCGGCAGTTCTCGCCATCGCCCCGGAGATCATGCGTATATACGCCGTCTCTTTCCTGCTGCTGCCGTATAATGTGTTCTCCACATATTATTTCCAGGCGATGCTGAGACCCGGCACATCGGTCATTATCTCCGTCTCGCGCGGCATAGTCATCAGCGGCGCGCTGATAATGCTTCTGCCGCTCATCCTCGGCAGCAATTCCGTGTGGTGGGCAATGCCAATAGCCGAAGCGGTAACTGCGGTATATGTCACGGCGTCGATAGTACGGGTACAGAAAGCTTTCCAAAAGCCCTAATGTTAGTTCGTTGTAAATTGACTTTTCCCTTATGAAGTGTTAGAATGTTCACAAGCGAGTACATTCTATTAAGAATAAGGAAGTGGTATTTTGAAGCTTACACCTGAACAGCAGGCCATGCTCAACGGCGAAAAGGGCGAAACCATGGCCAAGGTCGTCAAGACCCTTGTCATGTACGGCGACGCTTTCGGCGCGGAGCGCATGGTTCCCGTCACCAGCAAGTATGGCCACACGGTCATATCCTTCGGTCTCAAGGCAATAAAGCCCGTTTATGAGCTGTACGATCAGCTTATCGATGCCGGCCTCACCAGCGCGCAGAAGTTCACCGCGGACCCCAGACCCATTGACGACAATATCCCCACCTCCCTGCTTGAGGACATCGTCTTTAAGAAAATCATGTACACCCATCAGGCAAGCTATGAAGAGCAGCTCAAGAAGCTCGGCATCAAGGGCGAAGATGATTATACCTGCACCTGCTACATGGACGAGGTCGGCAACAAGCCCGCAAAGGGTGAGGTGCTCTCATGGGCGGAATCCTCCGCAGTCGTGTACGCAAACTCCGTCCTCGGCGCGCGCTGCAACCGCAACTCCGGAATTATCGAGCTCATGGGCTCCGTCGCGGGCTTTGTCCCCGAGTTCGGCCTGCTGACCGATGAGGGACGCAAGGCGACATGGATCGTCGAGGTCAAGTGCGAGAAGAAGCCTGAGGCGCAGCTGCTCGGCTCCGCCATCGGCATGAAGGTCATGGAAGAAGTGCCGTATATAAAAGGGCTTGATAAGTGGCTCGGCACCGAGCTTACCGACGGTGTGTGCGCCTATCTCAAGGACTTCGGCGCGGCGACCGCATCGAACGGCTCCGTTGGCCTGTACCATATCGAGAACCTAACTCCCGAAGCCAAGGAGCAGGGCGAAGCGCTCATCAAGGAGGGCGCGCAGGTCTACGTCATTGACGATGCGGAGCTTGAGCGCGTCAAGGCAAGCTATCCCATTATCTGGAAAAACAAGGACGCAAAGCCAGAGCTGTGCTTCGTCGGCTGCCCGCACATGAGCGTGCAGCAGCTCAAGGACTGGACGGACGCGATAGAAGAAAAGCTGCGCGCAAACGGCCTGAGCAAGGTCACGGTACCCACCGTGTTCACCGCGGCTCCCGCTGTTATCAAGGCTCTCAACGGCACGGTGTATCTCGATAAGCTTGCCACCTACGGCGTTGTCGTCAGCTACATCTGCCCGCTGATGTATATGAACAATCCTCTCTGCAAGAAGAAGGCCGTCATCACCTGCTCCAACAAGCTGCGCACTTACACCAGCGCGAGGTATTATACCGAGGCCAAAATTCTTGACATCATCACCGGCAAGGAGGGTAAATAATGAAGCAGTTCAAAGGACGCGTTATAGTCCCCGGCACCTGCACAGCAGAAGCGCTCGTCAGCCACGGCGGCTTCAACACTCTTGCAAGCTACCAGATGGCGCTGATGTTCGGAGATAAGAAGGTCAAGTGCGGCGACCAGAATAACCCCGATATCTATAAGCAGCCCATGATCGGCAAGGCGCTGTGCCTGCCGCAGACCATCGGCTCCACCACCGGCGGCATGGTGCTCTATACCGCCTGCTCCGTCGGCAAGCAGCCGGCCTGCATGCTTTTCAGCATGCCGATAGACTCCCTCGCCGCCTCCGGTGCTATCCTCGGCGATGTCTGGACTGATGCCAAGATGCCCGTTGTCGATATGCTCGGCGAGGAATTTCTTGACTATGTCAAGACCGGCATGACCGTCACCGTCGGCGACGACGGAGTTGTCACTGTCGAATAAGCTTTGATCTCATAACAATACCGGCGATCCGTGTTCTGCGGATCGCCGGTATTATTTTTAAGAAAATTAAATTACTTTTTGGGGATGAGCACTTCAGTTCCGCCCATGTAGGGACGCAGGACTTCGGGGATAGTCACGCTGCCGTCGGCCTGAAGGTGATTTTCAAGGAAAGCGATGAGCATACGCGGGGGCGCAACGACGGTGTTGTTGAGAGTGTGCGGCAGATACATCTTGCCGTCCTCACCCTTGACGCGCATCTTGAGACGGCGCGCCTGAGCATCGCCGAGGTTGGAGCAGGAGCAGACCTCAAAGTACTTCTTCTGTCTGGGCGACCAGGCTTCAATGTCGCAGGACTTGACCTTGAGGTCGGCCAGATCACCGGAGCAGCATTCGAGCTGACGCACGGGGATCTCCATGCTGCGGAACAGCTCCACGGAGAAGCGCCACATTTTCTCATACCATGTCATGGAATCCTCAGGCTTGCAGACGACGACCATTTCCTGCTTTTCAAACTGGTGGATACGGTAAACGCCGCGCTCCTCAATGCCGTGCGCGCCCTTTTCCTTTCTGAAGCAGGGGCTATAGCTGGTGAGGGTCTGGGGAAGCTTGTCCTCAGGAATGATCTGGTCGATGAACTTGCCGATCATGGAGTGCTCGCTGGTGCCGATGAGGTAGAGATCCTCACCCTCGATCTTGTACATCATGGCGTCCATATCGGTCTGGCTCATCACGCCCTCCACCACGTTGCCGTGGATCATGAAGGGGGGGATGCAGTAGGTGAAGCCCTTGTTGATCATAAAATCCCGGGCATAGGCCAGCACAGCCTCGTGCAGCCGGGCAATATCGCCCAGCAGGTAGTAAAAGCCGCTGCCGGACACCCGGGCGGAGGCGTCCAGATCGATGCCGTCGAATCGCTCCATAATATCGGTGTGATAGGGCACCTCAAAATCGGGGGTCTTCGGCTCGCCGAAGCGCTCCACCTCCACGTTGCAGCTGTCGTCGGGGCCGATGGGCACGCTCTCGTCGATGATCTGGGGGATCACCAGCATGATCTTGTTCAGGGCGGCCTCGGCCTGATTCTTCTGCTCCTCCAGCAGGGCCATGCGGTCGGCGTCAGCCTTGACGGCGGCGTTGTTGGCGTCGATCTGGGCCTGGATGGCGGCTTTTTCCGTCTCGTCGGCGCACTTTTTCAGCTTGCCGAACAGGGGGCCGTTGGCCTTGGACAGCTTGTTGCGCTCGGCCTTCAGGGCCTCGCCCTCGTTGATGGCCTGGCGGCGCTGGGCGTCCAGCGCGATGGCCTCGTCCACCAGGGGCAGCTTGGCGTTCTGGAACTTCTTGCGGATGTTTTCTTTCACGATCTCCGGGTTCTCCCGGACAAATTTGATATCAAGCATGATGCTTACCTCTTATGTGATCAGTTTATGATATGGGCGCCGCCTGTCTGCCCGGCGGGGCAGGGGGGGCGTGTTTCACGTGAAACAGTTACTTTTTGATTTGATGCAGGGCGTCCAGCAGGGCGTTCAGGTCGTCCACGCCGTAGTATTCCAGCTCGATGCGGCCTTTTTTCTTGCCGGTCAGGATCTTGCAGGGGCGGCCCAGATACTGGGTCAGCTCCCGGGCGGCCTCGGCGGCGTAATCCACGCCGCCGGGTTTGGCCGGCTTTTCTGCCCTTTCGGCGCTCAGCCGCTTGACCAGCAGCTCCGTCTGGCGGACGGACAGCGCGTCCTTGATGATAACGGCAGCGGCCTTCTTCTGCAGGTCAGCCGTCAGCGGTACCAGCGCCCGGGCATGGCCGCCGGAGAGCTTGCCTTCCTCCACCAGCGCGCGGACATCGTCGGTCAGATGCAGCAGGCGCAGGGCGTTGGCCACGGCGCTGCGGGACTTGCCCACCTGCTGGGCGGTCTCCTCCTGCGTCATGCCGTATTGCTCCATCAGCACCCGGTAGCCGTCGGCCTCTTCGATGGGATTCAGATCCTCTCGCTGGAGGTTTTCGATCATGGCCAGCTCCATAGCCTTGCGGTCGTCGGCCTCGATGACCACCACCGGCACCTGCGCAAGGCCTGCCATCCGGGCGGCACGCCAGCGCCGCTCGCCGGCGATGATCTGATAGTATCCGGATTGCAGCTTGCGCACCGTCAGCGGCTGGATGATGCCGTGCTGGCGGATGGAATCCGCCAGATCGGCCAGCGCATCGGGGTCAAACTGCTTGCGGGGCTGTCCGGCGCAGCTCTCCACCTGCGAAATGGGGAGATAGAGGCTGCTTTTGACCTCCTGCTCGCTGGCAAAATCGTCGCCCAACAGCGCGTCCAGACCCTTGCCCAGACCTTTCTTGTTTGCCATATGCTCTGTACTCCTTTCACCTGCGGCTGTGACAGCGTCAGGCGTTTTTCTTCAAAAACTCCGCGGTCAGCGCGGCATAAGCCTCCGTTCCGCGGCAGGTGCGGTCATAGCCGCAGATAGGCTTCCCGTGGCTGGGCGCCTCGCTGAGCCGCACGTTGCGGGGGATCACGGTGGCGTAGACCTTGCCGGGGAAAAAGCGTTTGATCTCCTGCGCCACCTGAATGTTCAGGTTGGTGCGGCCGTCAAACATGGTCAGCAGCACGCCCTCAATGGCCAGCTCCGGATTCATGCTGCGGCGCACCAGACGCACCGTATTCATCAGGTCGCTGAGACCCTCCAGCGCGAAATACTCGCCCTGCACCGGCACCAGCAGGGAGTGGGCAGCGCACAGCGCGTTCAGCGTCAGCAGCTCCAGCGAGGGCGGGCAATCGATAAAAATGAAGTCATATCTGTCTGCCACGCGGCTCAGCGCCCGCTTCAGCAGAAACTGCCGGTCGGCCATGCTGATAAGCTCCACACCGGCGCCGGCCAGCGCTTTGCTGCTGGGCAGCACGTCGCCGTAAGGGGTGGAAACGATAGCCTTTTCCGTGTCCAGTTCGTTGATGATCACGTCATAGATGCCGTTGGACACGGTTTTGTCCACGCCCATGCCGCTGGTGGCGTTGGCCTGCGGGTCAAAATCGCACAGCAGCACCCGCTTGCCCTGCTGGGCCACGGCTGCCGCCAGATTGACACAGGTAGTGGTTTTTCCCACGCCGCCTTTTTGATTCACGATTGCTACAATTTTTGCCACAGCTTTCCCCTCGTTTCTATAATGAAAACAGTATACCACAAACTAGAGAGCTTTCAATACTTTTTTCAACGATGCTTGATGAATTTTGCAAAAATTTTGACTTAATGTTTCACGTGAAACACGGGGGGAACGAAAAAAGGGAGGATGTTTCACGTGAAACATCCTCCCTCAAGGGTCAGATCAGCACAAGGCCATCGCAAGGGGGCAGCTCCAGATGCAGCTGGCCGTCCCGCACTAGAAACTGCTGTAGGCTCACGGCGTCCCGGGCCGCCGCACCGGGCCAAGGCAGCGTGACCGCCCTGGTAAGCGAGCCGGTGTTCAGCAGCGTATAGGTGACCTCATCCGCCCAGCGGCGGGAATAGATCAGCAGGCCGCCATCGGCCGTCAGGTAGGTGATATCCCCCTTTTGGAGAGAGGGCCGCCGGCGGCGCAGGGCGCCCAGCGTGCGGTACAGCGCCAGCAGCCGCGGTTCCTCCTGCCCCCATGGATAGGTGCGGCGGTTCATGGGATCCTCGAAGCCCTCCATGCCCGCCTCGTCGCCGTAGTAGACGGTGGGGGAGCCGGGAAAGGTGTACAGCAGGATGGCGGCCAGCGTTAGGCGGCGCAGACCTTTTTCACGGGCGGCGGGGGACAGGCGGAAGGCGGCGCGCATGGCCTTGTCCTGGGGCACGGCGTCCGCCCCCAGCAGCGTCAGAATACGCGGGGTGTCATGGGTGCCCAGAATGTTCAGTCCACCATAAAAGGCAGCGGGGGGATAGTTCTCACGCAGCTGCTCCATGGTGTCCCGGAAGGCAGCGGCGCTGCCGCCCCGCAGATAGTCCAGCGCCGCGGTCCGCAGGGGGTAGTTCATCAGGCCGTGGGTCTCCCGGCCCAGCAGATATCTGCGGCGGCGGGAATAGGCGATTTTGTTGCTGCCGTCCTCCCACACCTCGCCCAGCAGATAGCTGCCCGGCTTTTCCTGCTCCATGGCGGCGCGGATCTCCTGAATGAAATCGTCGGGCAGCTCGTCGGCCACGTCCAGCCGCCACCCGGAAACGCCGCAGCGCAGCCAGCGGCGGATCACGCTGTCCTCTCCGCGGATAATGAAATCCCGATAGGACGATGCGCTCTCGTTGACGGAGGGCAGCGTGTCGATGCCCCACCAAGCGTCGTATTTGTCCGGCCAGTGCTGGAAGCAGAACCAGTCGTACCAAGGGGATTCCTTGCTCTGATACGCGCCGGGCGTATCAAAGAAGCCGTGGCGGTTGAAGTAGCGGCTGTCATCTCCGGTGTGGTTGAACACGCCGTCCAGCATCACGCGGATGCCCCGCTTTTCCGCCTCGGCACACAGGGTGCGCAGGTCCTCCTCCGTACCCAGCATGGGGTCGATTATGCGGTAATCCGCCGTGTCATAGCGGTGGCAGCTGGCGGCATAGAAAATGGGGTTGAGGTACAGCGTGGTCACCGACAGGCTTTGCAGATAGTCCAGTTTGCTGCATATGCCGGCCAGACTGCCGCCGAAAAAGTCACTGTTCCAGCGGCCCGTCTGAGGATCGGGGCCAAGACGGGGCGGCTCGTCCCAGTTCTCATGCACCATGCGCTGCCCCAGCATGCCGCCGCTGTCGGGAACGGCCAGACGGCAAAAGCGATCCGGGAAAATCTGATAAGTCACGCCTTGACCGAACCATTCGGGAGTGGGGCGATCCTCGTACACGGTCAGCTGCCATGGCTGCCGGTTCGCCGCGTCGCCAAGGCCGTTGCGGCCCAGAAAGACGCAGCCGCCGTCCCGCCGGGTCAGGCGGAAGGTGTACCACACCAGCTCCGCGTCGGCGGGGGCGGCAAAGATGCCGCTAAAGCCATCCGGACAGGGGGTGAAGGGCGTTTCTTCGCGGCATCCGGCAAATTCGCCGAAGGTCACCAGCGCGCAGGCGCAGTAATCCGGCCCCGGCGTGACGGTGAAGGACACCGCCGTGCCGCAGCTGACGGCCCCAAAGGGGGATTTGTATTTTTCATCACGGGAATTGAAAATGGTCATAGAAATCAGTTGTTCCTTATTGGTTCTCTCGCGGGGGCCAATGTGAGGCCCCATAGCGGTGCTTGCGATTCGTTTGCGCAGGGGACGACGTTCCCATCGCCCCCTGTACAAAGCCTTATTTCAGCAGCGTGTTCTCGCCGGTCACATCGCCGCCGGCCACATGGTCAGCAAAATAGGCGTTGATGATCTCCACGGCGGTGGAGGCCAGCGCCGCGCCGGCGCCGCCCTTTTCAATGACGATGGCCACGGCGATCTCGGGGTCTTCATAGGGGGCGTAGGCCACAAACACGCCGTTGGCAATCTCGGTGCCCACCTGAGCCGAGCCGGTCTTGGCGCCGGCGGAGACCACGCATTTGTCAAAGGCGCCGGCCAGTGAGCCGGTGGTCAGCTCATGCATGCCCGTCGTCACGGCGCTGATCGTGGAATCGGACATTTCCACAGTGTTCAGCGGCGGATCGTCATAGACGTACACCAGATTGCTGTTGTCATAGGTCTTGACGCTTTTGAGCAGATGAGCCTGATAGTGCTGGCCGCCGCCCACCAGCGTGGCGATGTAATTGGCCAACTGCAGCGGCGTAAACAGGTTATAGGACTGGCCGATGGCGGCGGTCAGCGTCTGGCCGTCCGTCCATTCCAGGCCGTGGGATTCGGCGTATTCCGGGGAGGCCAGCGCGCCGCTGCTGTCGCCGATCTCAATGCCGGTGGAGCGGCCCAAGCCGAACTGCTGGGCGTAGTTGTCGATGGTCTCGATGCCGGTCAGACGGCCCACCTCATAGAAAAAGTAGTTGCACGAAACGGTGATGGCCTGACTTACGTCCACGCGGCCGTGGGTATATCCCAGCCGCCAGACCCAGCACTGGGGCTGGGGATATTCGTAGAAGGTATACACGCCCTTGTCCTGAATGGTGGAGGAGGGGGTGATGATGCCGGATTCCAGCGCGGCCACCGCCGTGACCATTTTAAAGGTGGAGCCGGGGGCATAGGTGCCGTTGACGGCCCGGTTGAACATGGGCAGGCGGTCGTCGGCCAACAGGGTGTTGTAGTCCCGGCCGAAGGTGGACAGGTCAAAGCTGGGGTAGGAGGCCAGTGCCAGCACCTCGCCGGTGCCCACCTTGACCACGGCGGCTGCGCCGCCCCGCTGGTCGCTGTCCTTGTCGATCATGCCCTCGATGGTGGAGGAGAGAGCCGCCTCGGTGGCGGTCTGCAGATCCAGATCCAGCGTCAGGGCCACGGTGTTGCCGGGCTTTGGCTCCTGAATGTACACTTCGCCGGTGGTTTTGCCCTTGTCGTCGGTGGTGATCAGGCGGGTGCCGTTCTGTCCCCGCAGCCACTCCTCAAAGGCCTTTTCCGCGCCGCTCTCGCCCACCAGCGCATCCATGGAATACCCCTTGTCCCGGTAATCCGGCCAGTCCTCGGCGTAAATGCGGGTGATGCGGCCCAGAATGTGGGCGGCGGAGGCGGTAGTGTACTCCCGCAGGGAGGACTGTCCCGTAGTCACGCCGACAAAATGCCCGTCGGCAATCTGGGAGATCAGCTCCGTGGGCACATCCTCGGCAAAAACATAGCTGCTGCGGCTATAGAGCTCATAGCGCACGCCGGCGATCAGCCTGGCCTGCGCGTCGGTATACGATTCGTCAATGCTGAACAGCGTCCGCAGCGCGGACAGCATCTCATGGGCTGTCAGCTGGTCGTCGAGCTTGGCCTTTTTCAGAAAATCGGTGAAATCCGCATCCTCCCGGGAGGCAAGGTACAGGTAGGGTAAGGCCTGCGAAAGCGGCAGCGTATCCACCCATACGACGTCGTTTTCCCGGCACAGGGCGATCAGCCGCCAGATAGCGTCGTTAAGGGACGCGTCGTCGGCAAAGCCGGTTTTGCTCATGGTCAGGGTATAGGCCAGCCGATTGGACACCAGCACCTTGCCGTTGCGGTCGGTCAGTATGCCGCGGCGGGCCTCCACCGATTCCCACGTTGCGTTGGAGGCGATGGATTTGGCCCGGTTTTCGCTGCCGTGCAGGATCTGGGCGCTATACAGCGCGGCGAGAAACAGCAGCATGATCAGTCCCAGCGCCGCCACCAGTGCATACAGGCGGTTTCGTGGGAGATGGGGTGTTTTCATCATGGAAGGGGCGCTCCTTTCAGGACTTACCGGCCGCCAAAGCGGCGGTGTACGCGGAAAAATGCCGGATGGATCACAATGGCAAGGGGCAGCGAGACCAGCATTTCTCTGGCCATCAGCCACAGCGCCGAGCGCAGCGGCGTGCCGAAAAAGTAGGCGGAGGCCAGCGTGTTCAGGATCCCCGTCAGCAGCAGGGCCGCCGCCGACACCGCCAGCGAGCAGACCAAACCCGGCATGATGGCGTGCCGGGCGGCAAAGCCGGCCACGGCGGCGCACAGCGGCAGGGCGACGGCGTAAAAGCAGGGAAACGCGCCGGGGAACAGCATGTCGCACACCAGTCCCAGCACAAGGCCGAATACCGGCCCCTCCCACTTGCCCTCCAGCGAGGCGGCTACGGCGCTCAGCAGCGGCAGCAGAAACGGGTGCACGCCCGCAATGCACAGATAGGGCAGCACCAGCTGCTGCACCAGCAGGAACAGCAGCGTCCACAGGCCGTACAGCGTCCATTTAATGGCGATCAGTCGTTGTGTCATGGCCTTACTCCACCACGTCAAAGCCGGTGATGAGAAACACCTGCGTCAGGCGGTTCACAGCGGCCTTGGGTGTGATCACGGCGTACTGGCTCAGGCCGCCGGCATCGGTGCGCAGTTCCGTCACCGTGCCGATGGAAAGTCCCGCGGGATGGTATCCGCCCAGTCCGGAGGTCACCACCAGATCGCCGCTGATAAGGGCGTCGGCGTTTTCCAGATATGTCAGGGCCAGCTGTCCCTCGCTCATCAGGCCCAGCTTGCCCTCGGCCACCGCCACCTGTCCGGTGCGGAACACGGTGGCGCCGATGGTGCTGGTGGTATCCAGCACGGTGGTCACGGTGCACCAGTTCAGTCCCGCGTCCGTCACCACGCCCACCAGATTGCCGTATTCATCAATGGCGCAGTTGCCGATGGCGATCCCGGCGGAGGTGCCCCGGTTCAGGGTGATGGTGCTGGCCCAGTTGCTGACCGAGCGTTCCGCCACCCGGGCGGATACGGTTTGCAGGTCCCGCCGCTGGCTTTCCAGATCCAGCAGGTTCCGCAATCGGCGGTTTTCCTCGCTGTCCTTCTGGGCGTTGCGCAGCTGGCGCTCCAGCTCCGCTACCTGCGCGCGCAGGGCGTCGTTCTCCTGCAGCAGGTTCTCCACCTGCTGGAAATGGTCGCCGATGCCGCCCACCCAGCCTGACACCGCCGAACCCGCCGCCCGGAAAGGGGAGGCGATCACGCCGGCGATGTTGCGCAGCAGCGGCGTGCCGGAGCTGACGGCGGAGATGACGCACATGGCCACCACCATCGTGGCCAGTCCGCCCAGCAGCCATATTCCGTATTTTGCGAAAAATCGTTTCATAAAAGCAGTTCCTTGTTTTCGTTACAGCAGCGTCACGCCGAATTCGGCCAGCATGCGGCTCAGCAGCACCACCGGCAGCCCCATCACGTTGAAAAAGTCGCCGTCGATGCGCTCCACCAGCAGCGCGCCCAGTCCCTGTACGCCGTAGGCCCCGGCCTTGTCCATAGGCTCGCCGCTGCGGATATAGGCTTTCAGCTCTTCAGTGGAGGCGGGACGGAACCAGACCTGCGTGGTCTGGGCGCGGGTCAGCATCCGCTGACTCTGGCGCACCGTTACGCCGGTGCACACCACATGGCTGCGCCCCTGCAGGGCCGACAGCATCCGCAGCGCGTCCGCCTCGTCCCGGGGTTTGCCCAAGCGCCTGTCGTCCAGAAACACCATGGTGTCGGCGGTGATGACGATATCGTCCGCCGCGGCGTGTACGGCGGCGGATTTCTGCCGCGAGATATGGCACACGGTTTCCTGCGGCGTCAGTCCCTCGGGGCAGACCTCGTCCACCTGAGGGACTGACACCGTGAAATCCCGGATGCCCATGCGGCCCAGCAGCTCCTGCCGCCGGGGAGAACCGGAGGCCAATATGATCCCTGCCATACGCATCACCTTCCTGTGGAGCCGAAGCCGCCTGTGCCCCGCTCCGTTTCATCCAGCTCCGCGGTCATCTCCAGCGTGGGCTGCACCACCGGCAGCACCATCAGCTGGGCGATGCGGTCGCCGTCATGGATGGTGTAGTCCGTGTCGGATTCGTTGTAAAGCGCCACCCGCAGCTCGCCCCGGTAGTCGCTGTCGATCACGCCGACGCCGTTGGCCATGGTGATGCCGTGCCTGGCGGCAAGACCGCTGCGGGCGCAGATCAGCGCCACATAGTCGGCGCCGGGCAGGGCGATGGCGATGCCGGTGGGCAGCAGCTGCCGCGCCCCGGCGGGAAGCACCACGTCTCCGTCCAGACAGGCGTAAAGATCCATGGCGGCGCTGCCGGGGGTGGCAAACCTGGGCAGGGGAATGGTGTCGCCGATCTTGGGCGACAGGGGTTTTATCTGTAAGATCATGGGTATTTCTCCTGATTTTTAATTACGGATTGTAGAAAATTGGATTGATATTACGAAACGGAGATTGTTTCGCCCCCTCGGGGACGAGGGCGGCCTCCGGCGGCCCACTTTTCCCAGCGGCATGTTTTTAGCCTCCGATCTCGGCGGCTATGCCGCTGTAGTGTCCATCTGTGCCTGCACAGCATGACGCGGCCCAAAGTACCTTGTGGCCGCAGGCACGAAACTCCCCCTTACTCCACCCCGCGGTAGAACAGTCCCCGCGTGAATTCCTCCGGGGTCCAGCTGTCCTGCCCCTGATAGCGCCGCAGCACCGCGTCGCATTGGGCAGGGGGCTCGGTGGTAAAGCGCAGCCGGGCCCATGTCAGGCCGCAGCGCTGCCACTCCGGCTTGTCCGCCAGAAACAGCACGCGGCTGTTCTCCACCTCGCAGCGGCAGCCGTACTGCCCCAGCAGGGGAAACTGCGCGCCGGTGCGGTCGGTAAGGGAATTCTCGCCCTGACACAGCCGCTTGTCGCCATGGCAGTTCCCGGCGTTGCCGATCATGCAGTTCTCCGTGATCATCAGCGGCAGGCGGCCGTATACGATGCCCTCGCAGGGCAGATACTTCCGCAGCTCCCGCACCTGCTGGTGCCGCAGCTCAAAGGAAACGGTAAGACTGTCAAGTCCCTGCCCTTGCCAGAAAGCTACGGCACGGGAGTTGAAGATATTCAACCCGAAGTCGCCCCGCTTTTCAAGGGGCAGACCCTCCGCGATGGCCATGTGACCGGCATTGCCCACCGCGACGGCGGACAGGGCGGGCGTGGTTTCCAGAATTTTCCGGAATCCCGCCTCGTCGCCGTCCCGCCACACACGGGGCAGCACGGCGCAGAGCTTGGCCCTGCCGCGATAGTCCTTCAGACCGGACAGCAGCTCGATGGGTACATAGATCATCTCTGCGCCGCCGCAGAGCAAATCGGTCAGCTGATCCGGCCGGGCGATGGAGCAGGTCAGCTTCGGCGCGGCGGGGGAGAAGGTCTCCTGCTCCGGAAGCGCCGGGGTGGGCAGGCTCCGCCGCGGCGGGACAGCCGTCCGCGCCGCTGCCAGCGCCTCCAGCGCGTCGCGCCGCAGGCCGTTGATGGCCGCCGCGCTCAGCATCAATCCCTCGTCTATGGCGGCCTCCGCCGCTTCACAACGGAACACGGTGCCGCCGGTTTTTTGCAGCCGCTGCGCCGCGTCCTCCGCTGTCAGCGCCCGGTTCCGGGCCGTTTCCGGCACCGGGCCGGTCACGGTGACGGTGTGCACGCCGTCGCTGGCCGTCAGCACGGCGGGACTGTCCGCGCGAATGGCCGCCCGCATGGTGATGGGGACCGGTTTGTGCTCCCCGTCTTCATAGAGCTTCCGGGCCTCCTGAAACAGCTCCCTGGGCTCCGGCGCGTTCTCCGGCCGGGTGCCGAACATGGCGGGGCCTTTCCGATGGCGGTAATACCCGTCGGTAAAGCCGCTGCGGGAAAAGGCCTGCTCCAATGCGCGGCTTTCCGCCGCCGTGGGGCCTCGCCCTTCGTCTATGAGGCGGCGGTAAATGGCCGTGACCACCGCCACATACTCCGGCCGCTTCATGCGGCCCTCCAGCTTCAGGCAGGCCACGCCCATGGATTCCAGCTCCTGTAAATACGCCGACAGGTTGGCGTCCTTCAGGCTTAGGGGAAATTGGTTCTTACACGGGCCGTTGACGCCGTAGGGCAGGCGGCAGGGTTGGGCGCAGGCGCCACGGTTGCCGCTGCGCTGACCGATGAGGGCGCTCATGGTGCACTGGCCGGAATAGCACATGCACAGCGCCCCGTGGACGAACACCTCGATCTCCGCGCCGCAATTGCGGCACACGTTGGCGATATCCTCCCGTGAAAGCTCGCGGGCCAGCACCACCCGCTCCATGCCAAGGCGCTCCGCCCAGCGCGCGCCGCCGGAGGTGAACAGGCTCATCTGCGTGCTGGCGTGAATGGGCAGATCCGGCGCCACCGCCTGCGAGAGGGTCAGCGCCCCCCAGTCCTGCACCAGCACCGCGTCCACGCCCATCCGGGAGGCGCTGCGCAGCGCCTCGGCGGCCTGGGGCAGCTCCCGGTCGGTCAGCAGGGTGTTCAGCGTCAGGAATACCCGCACGCCCCGCAGATGGCAGTAATCCACCGCGTCGGCAAATTCCGCGTCGGTGAAGTTTTTCGCGCTGCGGCGGGCGTTGAACGCGCCGAACCCCATATACACCGCGTCGGCGCCGGCCTGTACCGCCGCCTCAAGGGCGGCGCGGGAGCCGGCGGGGGAGAGCAGCTCCATCATTTGCCGTTATTATTGCGCTGCTGCGCCTTGAACAGCTGGCGCTTCAGCTCGCTGGCCTCGTTTTTGGCGGCGGTGGCCTCGTCCAGATAGGTTTTCAGCTGGCGGCGCAGGTTTTCGCCGCCCTCCTGCTGCTTGTAAAGCTCATCGGCCAGATTGATGGCGGCCAGCACCGCCGCGTCATAGCGGCTGACATGGGCGGAGGTCATCAACTCCGTCATCTTCTCGTCCACCAGCGCGCCCACCTTTTCCATATAGGCGGCGCTTTCATCGGCCACAAGGGTGTAATCCTGGCCGCAGATCGTCATCGTCACACGGTTTGCCATGGTAAAGTCCTCCTATGTCCATTCCTGAGTACCATCAATGGTATCCATACTGATACAGAATCTATTATACCACAAATTTATACCGGTGGAAGAACTTTCTGTAAATATCCGAAAATCCCGCCGGGACGCTTTACGAAAGGGGAGTTTTCGTGTAGAATAGGGGAGAATTATTTCGCCTTGGGGAGGCGAGGACGGTCTCCGACGGCCCCTTTCTTTCAATAGCGAAAGAAAAGGGGCAAGAACGCCAGCAAGAACCAAGGTTCCTGCACCTCCTTGCGCGCTATCATGTGCGCTGATTTGAAAAGCCTTACCGCGCGTTTGCGTGAGATATCCGGTTTCGTTTCGCCATCGAATCGGTTCAGCACCCGCGTCGCTGCCGCTGGCTGGTGCAACGGTAGAGAAAACAGTGCTGTCCGGTGTAGGCATCAGCGGCAGCGGCGCTGGTGCAGAGACGATCCTTTTTACAGGACGAAAATGAAAATCTCGCGTGATCGTGTGGTAAAAGCATACAGATTCACACAACGCATAGCGCGCCGGGAGGTGAAGGAACCGGAGGTTCCTTCCGGTGCTTTTGCCTACTTTTGTCACTGTTGACAAAAGTAGGTCGCGCCGCCAGCGCGGAACACCCCCGCCGCCGGTACGGTGCGTCAAATAAGACAAAAACGAAGCTGGGCGTTACCCATCTTTATTTCATCGATTGCGGACAGACCGGCAAAGAGAGCAAGGACGACGTTGCATTTTACGTCGATCTGGATCGGTAATTGGCAATGAAATCGCCAGAGCAAAAAGGAGGAGATCACCATGGCAGGCTATATCACCCGAGGACAGGAAAAGAGCGTGGTGCTCTCCGCCGCACAGGTGGACACGCTGGTGCGCGGCGGCAGCGGCGACGCGGCGCTTTTATACCTGCTGCTGCAGCGGCTGGACGGCCCCGTTACCCCCGAGGCGCTGGCGGAAAAGCTGGGCTGGAGCCAGCTGCGCTGCGCCGCCGCCGAATCGGCCCTGCAGGACATGGGCCTTTTGCAGCGCACCGCGCCGCCGGCCGCGCCTGCGGACGAGCGCCGCAGCTATTCCGCCGAGGAGCTGGCCGACCTGCTGGAGGCGGACAGCGGCTTTCAGATGCTGGTGCCTCAGGTGGAGGAGCGGCTGGGCAAACGGCTGAAAACCGCCGATCTGCAGATCCTGGCGGGGTTATATGACGATCTGGGCCTGCCGGTGGATGTGATCTATCTGCTGGTGTGCCACTGCATTGAGCGGACGGCCCGCCGTTTCGGCCCCGGCCGCCGGCCCACCCTGCGGCAGATCGAAAAGGAGGGGGCCTATTGGGTGCGTCTTGGCATCTGCGATCAGGACAGTGCCGGGCGCTATCTCAGCGACTATGCCCGCAAGCTGGAAAAGACCGCCGCCTACATGCAGGTGCTGCAATTGGGAAACCGGGCGCCGGTGGACAGCGAGCAGCGCTATATACTGGACTGGATCGACATGGGATTTACCCCGGATGCGGTGGCGCTGGCCTATGACAAAACGGTATTTTATAAAAAGGAACTGAACTGGCGCTATCTCAACGGGATCCTGCGCCGCTGGCATGCGCAGGGCTGGCACACGGCGGAAGAGGTGGAGCGCGGCGAGCAGAAGCCAAACAACGCCGCCCCCGCCGGCGGAAAGACCGACTGGATGGACGAGTATCTGTAAAGGAGGCCCCAATATGGCATATGACGGACGTATCATGCGTCAGGCGCTGGCCCGGTTCGAGGAGGACAAGCAGCGCCGTGAGGCGGACTTCAACCAGCGGCGCCGCCGCCTCTATGACGCCGAGCCGCGGCTGCACGAGATCGAGCAGCAGCTGCGCGCCACCATGCCCAAGCTGATCGCCTCGGCGCTGCGCCGCGGCACGGATCCGCTGCCGGCGGTGCGGGTGCTGCGGGACGAAAATCTGGAATTGCAGCGAGAGCGGGCCGCCCTGCTGAAGGGGATGGGCTATCCGGAGGACTATCTGGAGGAAAAGCCTGCCTGCCCCCTGTGCGGCGATACCGGGTATCACGGCGGGCAGGTGTGCCGCTGCCTGCGGGAGTACTATAAGCGCGTGCAGCTTACCGAGCTGAGCCGCATGCTGGATCTGGGCAGCCAGAGCTTTGAGACCTTTTCCTTTGACTGGTACAGCACCGAGCGGGGCGAGCGAAAGCTCTCCCCCCGGGAAAATATGGAGCGCAACTATGACGTCTGTCAGGACTACGCCCGGCAGTTTTCCCTGCGCAGCGACAATTTGCTGCTGATGGGCCAGCCGGGCTTGGGCAAGACGTTTCTCTCCGCCTGCATCGCCCGGGTGGTCAGCGAGCGGGGCTTCAGCGTGGTGTACGACACGGCGGAGCATATTTTTTCCCAGATGGAGGAGGAGAAGTTCCGGCCTGACGACTCTCCCGCCGCCCGGGAGGATGTGCTGCGCTATCAGCAGTGCGACCTTTTGATCATGGACGATCTGGGCGCGGAGATGGTCACCAGCTTTGTCCAGAGTGCCCTGTACCAGTTGGTAAACGGGCGGCTCATCAGCGGCGGCCGGACGGTGATCAACACCAACCTGACGCCCCGCCAGCTGGGGGAGCGCTATTCCCCGCAGGTGCAGTCCCGGTTGGAGGGGGAGTATCACATCCTGCCCTTCTTCGGCGAGGACATCCGCAAGCTGCGCCGCAAGCAGATGTGACGCCCCGGCCCGCGGCATAGAGCGGGGAAAAGACCGGTTAACAGAAGAAAAAGCAGCCGTTTTTGCGAAACGGCTGCTTTTTTTCCGCCGCGCCGACGCCGTTCGCCGCCATCCGCGCGGCAGACGGCGTACAATGTGGAAAAAGGAGGGAACAGCCATGAAAAACCGCCGAACGGGAGACTTTCTGTCCCGGCGCGTGCAGTACATACCGCTGGCGCGGCTGCGGCCCAATCCCCAGCAGCCCCGCCGCCGCTTTGACGAGACGGCGCTGCGCGAGCTGGCCGACAGCATCCGCGCCTATGGGATCCTTCAGCCGCTGACGGTGCGCCGGGTGGAGGAGGGCTATCAGCTCATTGCCGGCGAGCGGCGCATGCGGGCCGCCGCCATGGCGGGCCTGCGGGAGGTGCCCTGTCTGGTGGCACAGGTGGACGAGCAGGATGCCGGCATGCTGGCGCTGATCGAGAATTTGCAGCGCCGGGACCTTGACTGCTTCGAGGAGGCGGCCGCCATCGCCCGGCTCATCAGCCGCTACGGGCTCAGTCAGGAGCAGGCGGCGGAAAAGCTGGGCAAATCCCAGTCCGCCGTGGCCAATAAGCTGCGGCTGCTGCGCCTGTCGGAGCCGGTGCGTCAGGCGCTGCGCCAGAGCGGCCTGACGGAGCGCCATGCCCGGGCGCTGCTGCGTCTGCCGGATGAGGAGGCCCGCTTGTCGGCGCTGGCGGAGATCGTGCGGCGGCAGATGAATGTGGCCCGGACGGAGGAATATGTGGAGCAGCTGCTGGCGGAGAAGCCTGTCCCTGCGCGCAGCGCCACCTACATCATCAAGGATGTGCGGCTGTTTCTCAACAGCATCGACCGCAGCTTTCAGCTGATGCGGCAAAGCGGGGTCAACGCCGATCTGGGCCGCCGGGATACCGACAGCGAGATCCTGCTGACCATCCGCATCCCCAAGGGCCGCGCCGCCCGGGGGACATAGGCGGCATAGAGGCCCTATAGAGCAGATAGAGAAGAAAAAAGAGAGCCGCATGGCTCTCTTTTTTACACAGTGGCAGCCGCCTCATCGTATTGTTCCGCCCCTTTTGCTGATTGCCTCCATAGATAGTTCCCCGGCCAGACGGAGAAGCGCGTCCTCGATGGTTTTTTCCGGTGTTTTCCCCACGTTGTTCCCGATTTTTCGGTAAAAATTATACAGAAAATCATCGATGGTACTGGTTAGCTGTTTCATGTGCTCTCCCTCCTTTTTGACGCATTCAGTATAGCACAACTTGCTTGAATAGTACAGCTGCATGGACTAAATTTTTGCAAAAGCTTCCTATAATGGCCGTACAGCAACAGGGACGGTGATGGAGTATGAAGCTGAACGAGGCCGTCAGCCGGAGGTTGACAGAGCTGTTGGCGGAAAAGAATATGACGCAGTATCAGCTGTTCCTGAAAAGCGGTGTGCCGAAATCGACCATCGGCAACGTGGTCAACTGTGCCTATGATTCGGTGAAGCTGCGGGTGGTGCACGAGCTGTGTCAGGGACTGTCGGTGGGCTTGGATGAGTTTTTTACCTCGCCGCTGTTCCGGGAAGAAAATCTGGAGCCATAGGATATGAAAAAGAGAGCCGCACGGCTCTCTTTTTCATATCCTTTTATATACGCGTTATTCCGCTTCGGTTTCCGCCAGATACCGGGCCACGAAAATGCCGCTGGCGCTGGCGTGGGACAGGGAATGGGTCACGCCGCTGCCGTCGCCGATGACGAACAGACCCTTGTGGGGGGTCTCCAGATGCTCGTCCAGCGCCACCTCCATGTTGTAGAACTTCACCTCCACACCGTAGAGCAGCGTGTCGTCGCTGGCGGTGCCGGGGGCGATCTTGTCCAGGGCGTAGATCATCTCGATGATGCCGTCCAGGATCCGCTTGGGCATCACCAGACTCAGATCGCCGGGGGTGGCCGCCAGCGTGGGGGTCATGAAGCCCTTTTCGATGCGCTTGGGGGTGGAGCGCTGGCCCCGGATCAGGTCCCCAAAGCGCTGCACCATCACGCCGCCGCCCAGCATGTTGGAGAGGCGGGCAATGCTCTCGCCATAGCCGTTGCTGTCCCGGAACGGCTCAGTAAAGTGCTTGGATACCAGCAGGGCGAAGTTGGTGTTTTCGGTGTGCAGGGCGGGATCCTCATAGCTGTGGCCGTTGACGGTGACGATGCCGTTGGTATTCTCGTTGACCACCGCGCCCTTGGGATTCATGCAGAAGGTGCGCACCTTGTCCTGATACTTCTCGGTCTTATAGACAATCTTGCTTTCATACAGCTCGTCGGTAATAGGGGCGAACACCTCGGCGGGCAGCTCCACCCGCACGCCGATATCCACCCGGTTGGACTTGGTGGGGATCTTCAGATCCTCGCACACCGTTTCCATCCACTTGCTGCCGCTGCGGCCCACCGAAATGATGCACTTGCGTCCCACAAAGGGGCCCTTGTCGGTTTCGGCCTCGTACTGGCCATCGGAGGTGATGGTCAGCGCCTTCACCGGGGTCAGGAAGTGGAAATCCACATGCTCCTTGAGCTGGGCGTACAGGTTTTCCAGCACCTTGTAGTTGATGTCGGTGCCCAGATGGCGCACGGAGGCATCCAGCAGGTGCAGGTTATTCTGCAAACACAGCCGCTTGAAGCCGCTGTCGGCGGTGGTGTAGAGCTTGGTGCCCGCGCCGCCGCAGGCCATGTTGATCTCGTCCACATAGCGCATCAGGTCCATGGCCTGCTGCTTGCCGATGTATTCATACAGCGTGCCGCCAAAGGCGTTGGTGATGTTATACTTGCCGTCGGAGAAGGCGCCTGCGCCGCCGAAGCCGTTCATAATGGCGCAGGTCTTGCAGTGGATGCAGGACTTTACCTTTACCCCGTCGATGGGACAGCGGCGCTTTTCCAGCGGATTGCCCGCCTCCAGAACGGCCACCTTCCATTCCGGCTTGCGCTTGGCCAGCTCATAGGCGGAGAAAATGCCGCCGGGGCCGGCGCCGATGATGATCACGTCATATTGCTTCATAAAAAATCGTACTCCTTTCGCCGCCCCTGTCAGCGGCACACATAGCAGAACCAGCCTTCGCTGGCGCTTTCCTTGACAATGTCCCAGCCGGCGGCCCTCAGTGCCGCGGCCACCTCGCTGGCGCGCTGGTCGATGATGCCGGAGGTCAGGAACCAGCCGTCCTTTTTCAGAAAGTGCCGCACCTGCGGGGCAAGAGAGATGATCACGTCTGCCACAATGTTGGCCACCACCACGTCATAGCCGGTGCCGATGGCGTCGCGCAGCGCGCCTTCCCGGGTGGCGTCGCCCTGCCGCACGGTCAGACGGTCCCGGCCGATGCCGTTGAGCGCCGCGTTTTCATAGGCCACGTCGATGCACTTTTCATCGATGTCGCAGGCAAAGGCGCTCTGTGCGCCCAGCCGCAGCGCGGCAATGGACAGAATGCCGCTGCCGCACCCCAGATCCAGCACCCGTTCGCCGCCGTGGATGCGCTCCTCCAGCGCCGTCAGGCACAGCCGGGTGGTGGCGTGGCTGCCGGTGCCGAAGGTCAGGCCCGGGTTCAGCGTCAGCGTCACCCGCTGCCCGGGATCGGCCTGCTCCCACGCGGGGATTACCAGCAGCCTTTCGCCGATCTCCATGGGTTTATAGAACTTCTTCCAGTTGTTCTCCCAGTCCTCGTCCTTCACGTTGGCCATGGTCAGCAGCAGCGGCGCGTATTCCGGATGGTGCTGCTTCAGCTCATGCATGGCCATGCGGACGGCGGCGATCATGCCGTAGCCCGCCGGCGAGTTTTCCACATAAAAGGTTACCCGGCTCAGACCCTGCTTTTCCCGCACCAGCGCATCGTCCACATAGTCCCAGTAGGCCTGATTGTGGGCCATAAAATCCTTGAAATCCCGTGCGTCGTCGATGATCACGCCGGTCACGCCCTGCTCCTCCAGCAGCTCCGTCACCGCCTCGATCCCGGCGGGGGAGGTGTCGATCTTCAGTTCCAGCCAGTCCATAGGCCGCTCCTCACTTTCCTACGCAGAATCGGGAGAAGATGGTGTCCACCAGATCCTCCCGGATGTGTTTTCCGTTCAGCTCGCCCAGCGCCTCCAGCGCGCCCTCGGTATCGGTCAGCACGGCGTCAGGCGTCAGGCCGCTTTCCAGCGCGGCGCGGGCGTGCTGTACGCCCTCCAGCGCCCGGCGCACCGCGTCGGCCTGCCGCGCGTTGGTCAGCAGCTGGCCCTGCGCCTGCGTTCCGGCGGGAAACAGCGCGGCGATGGCTTCGCCCAGCGCCGCCACGCCTTCTCCCGTTTTGGCGGAGACGGACAGCACATGGCCGAACCGGGCGGTCAGCGCGGCGATATCCGCCTGCTGGGGCAGATCGCTCTTGTTGACCACCACCAGCCGGTAGGGAACGCTTTCCGCCACGGCGATAGCCTCCTCGTCCTGCTCGTCCGGCGGCGCTGAGCCGTCCAGCAGCAGAATGGCCAGCGCCGCGCGTTCGGCCGCCGCACGGCTGCGCGCCACGCCCAGCCGCTCCACAGCGTCGCCGCTTTCCCGGATACCGGCCGTGTCGGTCAGCCGCAGCAGCACATGGCCCAGCGCCAGCTTTTCCTCCACGGTGTCCCGGGTGGTGCCTGCCACGTCGGTGACGATGGCCCGGTCATATCCCAGCAGCGCGTTCAGCAGCGAGGACTTGCCCACGTTGGGCTTTCCCAGCAGCACCGTGGGCACGCCCTGCTTCATCAGCTGTCCTCGGTCATAGGTGGCCAGCAGCGCCGAGAGGGTCTCCTCGCTGCGGCGCAGCGTGTCCAGCAGCCGGGGCCGCTGCAGATCCTCAATGTCCTCGTCCGGATAGTCCACGATGGCGTAAAACCGGCTGGTCACATCCATCAGCGCGTCATATACCGCCTGCACGCTGCGGCTCAGCGCGCCCTCCAGCTGTCCGGCGGCGTTACGGGCGGCCTCGGCGGTCTCGGCGTCGATGATATCCACCACCGCCTCGGCCTGCATCAGATCCATCCGTCCGTTGAGAAAGGCCCGCTGGGTAAATTCACCGCCTCGCGCCTGCCTCGCGCCGCTGCCCAGCAGCAGGCGCAGTCCCTCGTTGAGTACGATGGGCGAGCCGTGGCAGTGGATCTCGGCGCAGTCCTCTCCGGTGTAGCTGTTGGGCCCGGGAAACAGCACGCACAGCGCGCTGTCCAGCACTCGTCCGGCGCCGTCCTTCACCCGGCCCAGCACCATGGTGCGCGCCGGGTGCCGGGACATGGGCACGCCGTTCATGGGGAAAAACACCCGGTCCAGTATGGCCTTTGTGTCCGGGCCGCTGAGCCGCAGGATGCCAATGGCGCTGGGAATTTGCGCCGTGGCGATGGCGGCAATGGTATCGGGCATGGCACGGACCTCCTTTTGCGCATAATTTTACAAATAGCAGTATAACACAAGTGCCGCCAAAAGAAAAGCAGATGTTTTAAGTGGAAGGTATAAGCAAAAAGAACCGCCCGCAGGCGGTTCTTCACGCTTCGTCCGATTCTACATAGATGGTTTCGCAGGTCTGCAAACCCTCTGCCAGCAGGGCGTGGGATAAAAACAGCTTTTGATCCGGCGCACGGGAAGAGTCCAGAATATCCAGCGTGCGCGCCACCGCATCGACAAGGTGCAGATACATTTTACGATAATCCGCCATCAAGCATCCCTCCTTTCTTTGATAATATCTGTATTACAGATAAAAGTCAATATCTATCGGTGGGATAAAGCATAATACACTCGAGGTGATAGTATGCTTTACCCCAATATCCGCGCGCTGCGGGAGGATCGTGATCTGCGGCAGCGGCAGCTGGCAGAGCTGCTGAACGTCTCGCAGAATACCTATTCACAGTATGAGTCAGGCGTTATTGCGCTGACGGCGGAGCATCTTATCAAGCTGGCGGATTTTTACCATGTCAGCGTGGACTATCTGCTGGGCCGGACCGATAAGCGGGAAATGAACCAATAAAAAAGAACCGCCCGCGGGCGGTTCTTTTCTTATATCCGTATCTGGCCGCGTCAATCCTCCGGCCATGTGGGATAGTCCCGCCGGATATAGGCGCAGACATCCTGCCGGTCAATGTCCAGCGCCGCCGCCAGCTCGCCGTAGAGCTGATCCTCCGCCCGGCGCAGATAGCGCTCGTCCAGCTGGCTGACCTTGCGGCCGTGCTTCTGTGCCCAGCGCCGGCGGCGGCTGACATATTTGATCATGGCGGCCATGCGCCCGCAGTCGTAGGATGTGACCACCGCGTGATAGTGTTCCCGGGCGGCGCGCTGGGACTGCCCCTGGGGCTCCTCCGCCGCCAGCGCGGGCAGCGCGGCCAGAAAACCGGCGGCATCCTGCGCGGTCATCACCGGGCGCATCAGCACGCAGGTGTCCACCGGGGTCATGACCTGCCCGCTGCGGTACAGCGGCGCCAGCGTATAGTAGGTTTTCGTCTTGTCGTAACCTGAGGTATCGGGCGTGCCGACGCTCTCCACCCGGCAGACGCCCTCTCCGCCATAGACCACCAGATCCCCTGCTGCAAACATGGCTATTCTCTCCTCTCCACTCCTGAAAAAAGCACGGCCCACCGGCCATGCATCTTACATTTACTGGGAATAGTATAGCACAAATCCTGCCGAAATGTAAGAGATAAATTTCAAAAAAGACAGAAAAAAGCGGTTCTTTCCCCCGGAGGAAAGAACCGCTTCTGACGAAAGGGTTATTGACGGCTATTTGAACAGCCAGCGGCACACCAGAATCACCACGCAGGCGCCGCCCACGCCGATGAGAAAGCTGCCCAGCGAATTGCGGGCCACCAGACCGATGGCGCCGGCCAGCCAGTTGCCCACGCCGCTGCCCACAATGCCCAGAATGATGTTGCGCAGGATGCCGCCCCTGCTGCCCATCAGCTTGCCGGCCAGCCAGCCGATCAGGCCGCCGACGATGATAGACCAAATCATATGTATGTCTCCTTTTGGTTGATCACTTGCTGCAGGCGCGATCCTGCTCGATCAGCAGCTTCAGCGCCTCAACGCCCACCGCGACGGCGGAGGAGGTGTCCTCGCTCATATCCTGATCCAGACCTGCGGCCTCCCGCTCCTGATTCCAGATCACATGGAAGCAGCTGCCGCAGCGGCAGCGCAGGGCGTTGGCCACCACGAACAGCGCGGCGCTCTCCATCTCGCTGGCCTTGACGCCCAGCCGCTTCCACGCCTCCCACTTGTTCAGCAGCTCATAGGATACGGGCATGCGCGCCGGGGAATGCTGGCCGTAGAAAGAATCCTTGCACTGCACCACGCCCACCTGGGTGCGCTTGCCCAGCGCCTTTGCCGCCTGCACCAGCGCGGTGGTCACCTGAAAATCGGCCACCGCCGGATACTCGATGGGCGCGTATTCCCGGCTGGTGTGCTCAAAGCGAATGGCGCCGGTGGCGATGACCACGTCGCCGCTGCGCACGTCCAGATCAATGCCGCCGCAGGTGCCCACGCGGATAAACGTATCCGCGCCGATGTTGTGTAGCTCTTCCATGGCGATGGAGGCCGATGGCCCGCCGATGCCGGTGGAGCACACCGACACCTTTTCGCCCAGCAGCGTGCCGGTGTAGATGGTATACTCCCGGTTCTGCGCCACAAAACGGGCATCGTCAAACAGCGCGGCGATTTTTTCGCACCGGCCGGGATCGCCGGGCAGCAGCACATAGCGGCCCACGTCACCCGCCACACAATGAATGTGAAATTGATGATCCAATTTCTGCATGGTATGCCTCCTGTGATTACAATTTGTTTTGAAAAAAGAAAAATATTACGATATGTATTAGCTTGAATGACCATTGTATCACAATTCGCAGAGAAATGCAACGCTGGGCGAAGTTACCGGCAGTAGCGGCGGCGCAATCCGCCCATACTAGTCACGGCACGATGAAAACCGCGTGCGGATTTTTTGCGAAAAAGGAGGATGGGATATGAAAAAAGCAGTGATGGCACTGGTGCTGGCGCTGCTGCTGGCGCTGGCGCTGAGCGGCTGCGGCGAGGACAAAGGCAGCGCCAACCGCCCCGGCAGCGACAACAACAACACCACCGACAGCGGCGGCAATAACGCCCCTGACGACGGCGTGACCGACAGCAACGGCGCCGCCCGGAACGGCATGGGCCGTAGCGGCTACGGCGCTTACCGGGACGAAGGCGATGACAGGGCGTTCAACGACAACCACGGCAGCACCTTCGGCGGCGCCGGCCGGGAATTGCAGGAGGACGCCGGACAGTTTCCGCCCACGGTGTATGACACCATGACCGGCCAGCGCGGCGCCAGCGGCACCGCCACATGGCGGCAGATGCTGGATAACGGCTTTGTCCATGATACGGACGGCTTTTTGCTGGACGGTGAAAACGCCTGCTGGTCATAAACAAAGAAAAGGCTGCCGGTGCGGCAGCCTTTTCTTTTTCATGAAAGGAGAGAGAATAACAAGGGATATACTTTCTTTATCTGATACTACTATAGCGCGTTGGGGTGCGCGTGTCAACGAGTGTGACAAACAATTCACAAATTGTTCACAGCGCGGCGGCTGTTTTGCTCTTGACTATGGGGAAAAGCCGTGATAGTATTTAGCACGCTAATTTTTAGCATGCGAAATACTGCCGGGCCGGCCATATGGCTGCGCACGGTGTACAAAGGAGGAATGGCTATGGCGTGCCGGGATATCCATGAGGTCCAGCACATCGGGCCGCTGCTGGGGTATTGCGACCACCAGATGCACCGGCTGATGACCCGGATGCTGCGGCAGTATGACGTCTCGCCCATGCAGTGCCGGACGCTGACCTATTTGCAGGAGGCGGAGGGCGAGGTGAACCAGCGGATGCTGGAGGAGCACCTGATGGTAAAGCCCTCCACCGCCAGCGGCATTGTGGGGCGGCTGGAGGAAAAGGGACTGGTGCGGCGGCAGACCAGCCGCAGTGACGGGCGGTGCCGCATTCTGGCGCTGACCGACAGCGGGCGGCAGTTTTACGCTCAGTTCTGCGCCATCGCGCGGCAGGTGAACCGTCAGGCGGAGCAGAACTTCTCCCCGGAGGAGAGGGAGACGCTGCGCAGGCTGCTGCTGCGTCTGGCCGATAATCTCAGCGAGACAGGGGAGGAAACGGAATGAGAACATTTTTACCCTATACAAAAGGCTACCGCCGGTGGATCCTGCTGGGCGTGGCGTGCTCCGTAGCCGAGGCGGTGCTGGAGCTGGAGCTGCCCCAGGCCATGAGCCAGATCGTGGACGTGGGCATTGCCGGCGGCGACAGGGCATATATCATGTGGACGGGACTGAAAATGCTGGTGCTGGCCATGCTGGCGCTTTTAAGCGGCGTGGGCGCGGCGGTGTTTGCCGCCCGGGCCGCCATGGGCTTCGGCGCCCGGGTGCGTCAGGCGGAGTATGAGCAGGTGCAGCGCTTTTCCTTTGCCAATATCGAACATTTTTCCACCGCCAGCCTTATCACCCGCCTGACCAACGATGTTTCATCGGTGCAGATGACGCTCTTTATGGGCATGCGCATGTGCATCCGTGCGCCGGTGATGCTGGTCACGGCGCTGATCAAGGCTATGGAGATCAGCCTTGATCTGAGTCAGGTGTTTCTGGTGGTGGTGCCGCTGCTGATCGTGGCGGTGGTGATCGTGATCCGCTATGTGGGGCCGTTCTTCACCGCGCTGCAGAGCGCCACCGACAATGTGAATCTGGTGGTGCAGGAAAACCTGAACGCCGTGCGCGTGGTGAAATCCTTTGTCCGGGAGGACGAGGAGACGGAGAAGTTCCGCCGGCGCAACGATGCGCTGCGCGCCACCTCCGAGCGTGCCTTCGGCTTTGTGGTGATGTTCCTGCCGGTGATGGTTTTGCTGATGGGCGGCACCATCGTGGCCATCATGTGGCTAGGCGGCCACGACGTGGCGGCGGGAACGCTGCTCTCCGGCGATCTGATGGCTTTCTTCACCTATGTCAGCGAGATCCTGATGTCGCTGATGATGGTATCCATGGTACTGATGGTGGTCACCCGTGCCATCGCCTGCGGCAAGCGTATCAAAGAGGTGCTGCAGGAGCAGCCTGAGATCACCGATGCGCAGGCCGACGCCGCGCTGAGTGTGGAAAATGGCGATATCCGCTTTGACCATGTGTACTTCAAATATCACCCCACGGCGGAGGGTTGGAATCTGAGCGATATCAACGTGCATATTGAAAGCGGTATGACCGTGGGCATTCTGGGCGGCACCGGCAGCGCCAAGAGCACGCTGGTGAGCATGATCCCCCGGC
>ERZ773235.1200-NODE-1200-length-28092-cov-7.007775_pt1 | contig 28092 bp, 32 predicted proteins | sample MGYA00580522_ERZ773235 | MGnify/ENA primary metagenome ERZ773235 (study PRJEB29015, sample SAMEA2737797) | human gut metagenome | biome: human gut; feature: human-associated habitat; material: faeces | place: China | collected 2012 ...
CTGGTGCTTCTATTCCTGTTATTGTTCCTTCTGTTATACTTGCTGTTACTTTTATCTCTACTGTGTTTCCTTCAAACACATAACCTGTTTGAACTTCTGCAATTCCTTTTATTCTTACTCCTGTTATTGGTCCATTTATTGTAACATTAAACTTATCATCTATAGTATATTCATAATCTTTATATTCTCCATTTATTTCTCCGTCTGCTAATTCTGCTGTTATGTCTTTTAATTCTTTTTCTAATTGCCCTCCTGCTAATGTTTCTAATGTTACACTATTTCCTTTATAGATTTCTTCTGTTTGTATTGATTGTATTGCTAAACTTATTTCTTCTTTTAGCTGTCCTTCCATTGATTTTTCTTTTGCTTTTTTGGCATTTGCAAATAATCCCGTATTTGTTATTGCTTGAATGCTTATTCCCGCTAATATTAATAATATAATTATAGTTATTACCAACGCCACTAATGTTATACCTTTATTATTTATTATTTTCTCCATATTTCTTTTCCTTTCATTTTAATTTTTTATTTATTATAAACAACACAAAAAGACAGCAATATTAACCAGTATCTAATATTGGTACTGGATTAATATTCCTATCTTTTTTTATTATGTTTATTCTTTTATTATTTAGACTACCTGTGTGTGTGTGTGTGTGTGTGTGTGTACTCCTACAAGAGTTTCAGCACTTTTCATATTTTGTACTCCTTTTCTTTTGTTTTACTTTTAGTATGATTATATATTAACATATCGAATTATTTTTGACAAGTATTTTTTATTATTGGGATTTTTTTCTAAAGATTTACTTTTAATTTTCTAATTCTTCCATCGCCTGCTTATATTGCTCTTCATTTGGAGCTTTTCCATGCCATTCAACCTTATTTTCCATAAAAGAAACCCCTTTCCCTTTTACTGTTTTTGCAATTATACAAGTTGGCTTTCCTTTTACATTTCTTGCTACATCAAATGCTTTTATTATTTCTTCTATATCATTTCCATCAATATTTATAATTTGAAATCCAAAGCTTTTAAATTTTTCATCTATTGGATATGAACTCATTACTTCTTCTATTGTTCCATCTATTTGCAAATTATTATTATCTACAATTACACATAGATTATCTAACTTGTATTTATTTGATGCCATTGCAGCTTCCCAAATTTGCCCTTCTTCTATTTCTCCATCTCCTAATATACAATAAACTCTGTAATCTTTGTTGTCTAATTTTCCAGCTATTGCCATTCCGTTTGCATCTGATAATCCTTGACCTAATGAACCTGTTGTCATATCTACTCCTGGTATGTTTTTCATATCTGGGTGCCCTTGCAATTTTCCGTTGATATTTCTAAATGATTTTAGTTCTTCTACATCAAAAAATCCTCTATTTGCTAATGTTGCATATAATGCCGGTGAGCAATGGCCTTTTGATAATACTAATCTATCTCTATTTTCATCTTTTGGATTTTCAGGATTTATATTCATTTCATAGAAATATAATACTGTTAATATATCTGCTATTGATAATGAACCTCCTGGATGTCCTGATTGGCTACTATATACTTCTTCTATTATTCCTTTTCTTATTTTTTTTGCAATTTTTTGTAATTCTTCTATATCTTTTATTTTTTGACTTTCCATTGTATGCCCTCCTTTTTATTTCTTTATATATTTTATAATTTTATATTTTTGTTATTCTATTTGCAATACGTGTAATACAAATATTAACTAATTGTAATATGTTTGTAATATTGTTTGATTTTTGTTCGTTTTTATGTTATACTTATTATGTAACAAAAAATTTTGTACTTTGAAAAGAAAGGAGATTGTATGACATCTGAGAAAATAACATCTATAAAGTGCCTTATTGTAAGTGTTATTAATCCTAGTGCTGATCACAATTCAGTTGTAAAAATTGAGAATCTTAATAGTTTGACAACTTCCAAAAAGCTAATAGAACAATTGGCAAAATCTAACAATCTAGCTATCACAGAACTTAATGGTGAGCTTAATGTTCGTTGCTTTTCTGATACTCAATTTCACAATTTTTTCGTACAACTGGTGTTGAACAAAATCATCTAAAACTATAGGAGGCTTTTTATGAAAAGAGATACAATCGTCTGTACTTGTTCAGATTTTATAAAACCCGTTATAAAATCTATTCAATGTGATACCATTGCAATGGTAAAACAGGAAATCTTTGAAGCAGCCAAAAGATATAATGGCTTTATTATGAATGAAGATACTATTTCATTCAATAAGCAAAAAGATTTTAATGATTTTTGGTCATTTATAATGACAAAAATGTAATATGTAAAAAAACGAACAAGTCAACCCCTGGAGTAATACTCTAGGGGTTTTTCTTTTATTCAAATATTTTCTTAAATTCTTCTTCATTTATTTTTTCTTGTTTTAATAAAGTTTGAGCTATTATATCTAATTTATCTCTATGTTCTATTAATAATTTTTGAGCATCATTATAAGCTATATCTATTAAATTTTTAACTTCTTGTCCTATTTTATCTCCAATATTTTCTCCAAAAATCATATAATCATTTTGGTCTCTTCCTTGGAAATCTATAGGTCCTAAGTTATCACTCATACCATATTTTGTTACCATTTCTCTTGCAATTTTTGTAGCAACTTCTATATCATTACTTGCTCCTGTAGAGATATCATCTAATACTAGTTTTTCTGCTGCTCTACCACCTAGTAATGCAATTAATTTTTCTTGCATTTCTGTTCTTGACATATAGTATTTATCTTCATCTGATTTATACATTGTATAACCACCAGCAACACCTCTTGGAATTATAGATACTTCTTTTACATCCATTTGTGTTGGTAGATATTTGCTAACTACTGCATGTCCAGCTTCATGATATGCTGTAAGTTTCTTGTCTTTTTCTGAATATACTCTTGTTTTCTTTTCAAGTCCAACTGTTACTTTTTTCACCGCTTCTTCTATGTCAGAGTTTTCTATTTCTTCGTGTTTATTTATTGTTGCAATAATTGCTGCTTCATTTAAAATATTAGCAAGTTCTGCACCTGTAAATCCTGCAGTGTCTTCTGCTATGCTTTCTAAATTAACATTGTCTGATAATCTTTTATCTTCACTATGAATTTTTAAAATTTCTAATCTTCCTTTTAAGTCTGGTACTGGAATAGTTATTTGTCTATCAAATCTACCTGGTCTTAATAATGCTTTATCAAGCATTTCTGGTCTATTTGTTGCTGCTAATACTATAATTGTTTCTTCTGAACTAAATCCGTCCATTTCAACTAATAATTGATTTAAAGTTTGATTATTTTCTGTTTCTGCTCCACTATTTGATGTTCTTCTTGCTCCAATTGCATCAATTTCATCTATGAAAACTATACATGGTGATAATTTTCTTGCTTTTTCAAATAATTTTCTTACTCTTGATGCTCCAAGTCCAGCAAACATTTCTATAAATTCTGATCCACTCATTGATATAAATGGTACATTTGCTTCTCCTGCAATTGCTTTTGCAATTAACGTTTTTCCAGTTCCTGGTTTACCATATAAAAGTACACCTTTTGGAATTTTTGCTCCCATTTTTGTGAATTTTTCTGGTCTTTTTAAGAAATCTACTATTTCTACAAGTTCTTCTTTTTCTTCATCTAAACCTGCAACATCTTTGAATTTTATTTTTGTTTTTCTTTCTGTTTCTTCATAAACTTGTCCTTTTTCTCCAAGGCCTTGCATTTTAAATATCATTATAAATAATGCAACCATAATTATTGTTGGTAATAAACTAAATAATGTTGTTGGTATTTGTGTTAATACACTTTTTGGTTTTTGTACTAATTCAATTTCATTACCTTCTGCTACTTTTTGTTGTACTAATTCTATAAATGCTTGTGTATTTGGTACAATAGCTTTTTTCTCTGTATCATTATTTTTTATTTTGACTTTTACACTAGTGCTTCCTACTGTCATTTCTATTTTTTCTATATTTCCATATGACATTTCTTTTATTAAATCTGTATATGCTAATGTTTTATCATCTGAATTTTGATTTTTTGTTATATAAAATATCATCATTCCAACTAATATTAGTATAAGTACAGCTAATATACTTAATGATAAAATTAGTTTTTCTTTTTTAGGTTTGTTTTTATTGTTTTCCATATTGTATATGCTCCTTTTTTATTTAAGCATTTGAACCTTCTGGTTCTTGCCCTTCATTTCCATCCTCTTTATCTTCTTGTTTTTTGTCTTCTTTTTTCTTTTTATCTTTCTTTTTTTCAGGTTCTTGTTTGTTTTCTTCGTTTTCTTTTAATTCTTCTTTTACTTGTTTTTGAACTTCTACAACTTCAGATAATTGCTCTTGTTTTTTTGTAAAATCAGATTTTAATATAAATATTGCTGCAATCATATAAATACATGATACTAATATATACATTACATCAAAATATTTTATTTGTATTCCAAATAATTGATTTGCTATTACATATAACATTTGCAATATTGTTGGTAAAGTTATTGAATAAATTGCCATATTTAATATTGCAACATATCTCATTTTCATTTTTGTAATTAATGTTGCTAAGTAACCAAATATACTTACAAGAACGACATTTAATATTGTATTTATAAAGTATACAGAAATCGCAGACATTAATAATATACTAAATAATCCTAAGTAAATTGATGTCATTTGTGTTCCTGTAACAAATTCGATTACTTGTTCTTTGTCAAAATTAGACATTCCTATTTGATTTACTAAATCTTCGTAGTTATAATTTAATGTTCCTGTCATTCCAACTTGTTTTATTATAACTCTATTTTTTAATATAATTAATCCGCCAGTTTCTTCTGATATTTCATTTATATATTTATCTATTTCTTCTTGATTTTCTGTATTTGTGTCTATTATTATTTTTCCTAAATACTCTTGTTCTTTTGTTATTACTTCATTATTTTCTAATTTCAATTCATTATCTGAATATGTAAAATTAGGAATTTCATCTTTTACAAATTGTGCTACTTTGTTTATAGCATTTTTAGTTTGATATAGGGTTGTTCCAGCTACTATTAATGCTAATATTATTATAATTTGAAACAAATAGCTTATGGCTCTTGGAAAGCCTTGTGCAGACATTTCACCATATTTTTCTATTTTATCTATTGAATACCATATTTTTTTGAAAAAACCTAATTTTTGATTTTGAGTTTCTTGTTCCAATTATTTCCACTCCCTTCTTAGACCACTATCAACATGTTTTAAACTTACATTAAATATTGCTTCATCATTTATATTTATATTTTTTCCGGTTATATCAGCAGTTACGTGATATGTTCCTATTCTTCCTAATATAGGACATTTTTGACCATTTATATTAACATATAATTGTTGCTTTTTAAATGCATCTTTTATGTCTCTTACTATATATCTTAATTTATCAACTTTTCTAAACATATCTCTTCCTGTTTCTATATTTACACCATCCATATAGCCACACGGAATAATTGCAACTTTTGTTTTTTTCTTTGTTGTATATGTGTTAGAATAACCAATATTAAACTTTTCAGGAAGTTCTTTTATTTCAGATACATTTGATTTTAGATATCCTATTTTTCTTAATCCCATGTTATTTTTAAATGATATTCTTCCTGTAAATGCTGAGCCTATTCTTACTGCATTTAAATGCATTTGTGGAAATTTTATAAATGCTGATGTGTTACATACGTGTAACATTCCTGTTTCTATTTCATTCATTTTTAAAACTTCAATACAATCTATAAAACGTTTAAATTGTGTTTGTGTATATTGGTCATCATAATAGGAATTTGAAAAATGTGTATATGTTCCTTCTATTTTTATATTTTTCATTTCTTTTATTGTTTTAATCATTTCTTCTCTATTAGTATAAACAAATCCGTATCTTCCAAATCCTGTATCTATTTTTATATGAGCCTTTACTGTTCTATTTAATTCTTGTCCTATTTCTTCAGCAACTTCAGCAGATTCTTTTGAACCTATTGTTAATATAATATTGTTTTCTATTAAAGTTTTTACATCTTCTTTTATTGCCGTTGATGATAACATTAATATTTTTTCTTTAATTCCTGCATTTCTTAATTGCAAGGCTTCTTCAAGTGTTGCAACTGCAAAAAAATCTATTCCATTATCTATTAAGAACTTTGTAAATTCAACTATTCCAAGTCCACAACCATTTGCTTTTACAACAGCTATTATTTTTACTTTATTTCCATTATCATCAGGCAAATTTTTATTAGCATATTCTTTTATTTTTTCTATATTATAACGTAAATCTTTTTTTTCAATTATTACCGCTTTCAAATTTTCCTCCTACTATTTTGTTATTTTTCTTTTGATTTGTCTTAATGTTCTAAATGTTTTTTCAGAAAATTTATATAATTTATATGTTAATGGTTTGAATGGAATGTAAATTTCTCCTATAAATTCTGTAAATGTTGCTCCAAATCCTTTTTTGAATCTATATAATCCGTATTGTGGATGATTTTCATCTACAACTCCTGATACTCCTCTAAAGTCATATATATCATCATGTCTTGCTATCGCCATTTTTATCATTTCCCATTGTAGTAGATAATTTGGCATTAAGTTTCTATGTTGATTACTACTTGCTCCATATAAATACCATGTTTTATTTCCATAGAAAATTGGTATTACTCCAGATATTGGCTTGTCCTCATAATATGCCATTAATAATTTCATATGGCCACCTGGTACCATGTTATCATACATTTTTTCAAAGTATTCTAGTGGTCTTGTTATGAAACCATCTCTGTTTCCTGTTTCTATCATTATTTTGTGGAAGTCTTTTAAATCTTCTCTTGTTCCTTCTTTTATTACTACACCTTTTCTACCTGCTAAACGAATATTATATCTCCATTTTTGGTGAAATCCAGCCATTACCTCTTCTTCTGTTTTGTCTTTTATATCTAGTCTAAATACAAATCTTGGTTGTATTTCATCTTTAAAGTCTTTTGCATCATCTTTTATTTGGTAGCCTAGATTTGTTATTATGTTTCTAAAGTCTTGGTCTTCTTTTAATATGTCTGGTTCTATTCTTAAAACAAATGCATTGTATTTGTTTGCTAGTTCTTTTGCTCCATCTGTTAATTGTTTCATTACTTTTATATCGTGAATGTCACATACTGGACCTCTTGATGCATACATCATGTTTCCAAATATTGGCATTTTTCTAATCCATACACATAGTGATCCTATGATGTTTTTGTTTTCATCTTCTGCTAGTATTACTTCTGGTTTCCAGTTTGGTTTTTTTACTTCTGCCCATTCTAATGATTGTTGAAAGTTACATCTTTCGTTTGTTTCTAAAAATTTTTTGTATTCTTGTTTTGATTTTTCGTCTGTTACAAATCTCATATTTTTGTTTTGCCTCCTATTATTATTTACGGTTATTCGTATTTTACACCAAGTTGGGGAATTTTACAATATTTTTTGGAGAATTAAAGAAAAAATCTAACCTGTTAAATAGTGGTTAAAATAAAAAAATAAGGAACTTCAAAATTATAGAAATTCCTCATTTTTAGTTTATAACATTTCTTTTGGTGGAGATGAGGAGAGTCGAACTCCTGTCCATAACACTTTCCAAATAGACTTCTACAAGTTTATTTTGTCTTTTATTTTCATTTACTTTTCGCCGGCAAACAGGCTAAAAATAAATATATCTTTATAAAATACCCGCTATTTCTAAAGAAAAAATAGCTTCGTTTCCTACTTTATTTCGACACCTTCTCTAAATCAGTAGGCTATTTAGTAAGATGACACTGCAACTTAGGCAGCGTATGCTAATTCTTGTTTATCAGCGTTTATTTTATTTTCTCGTTTTTTAAGTGGCCAACGAGAATCCACTAATTGCTATCTATTTTTCTGGTGTAATGTCGAAACCATTACATCCCCATGTACTTTTTTATTATACTACATCTGTATTTTTTTAGCAACATTTTTATTTTTTTTAATATAATATATCGGGTGATTTCTATGAATATTGTTCCTACTGATAAATCTTATACTTATGATTTATTAACTCAAAATTTATTTACTCTTAATAGAGCTTTTCCTTTTCTTAATATTCAAGTTGTTGGAAGTAGTGTTCTTGGAAAAAATTTATATGTTGTAAAACTTGGTACTGGTTCAAAAAAAGTTTTTTATTCCGCTTCTTTCCATGCTAATGAATGGATTACAAGTGTTATTATGATGAAATTTATTGAAGATTATTGTAATGCTTATGTTAATAATTCGAATTTATATGATTATAATATCAAAACTTTATTTAATACTGTTTCAATTTATATTATGCCAATGGTAAATCCTGATGGTGTTGATTTAGTTACAGGAAATTTATCTAAAAATTCTTCTGCTTTTATTCAAGCTCAAAATATAGCTTTAAAATACCCAGATATTCCTTTTCCTAGTGGATGGAAAGCTAATATTCTTGGTACTGATTTAAATTTGCAATTTCCTGCAGAATGGCAAAAAGCTAAAGAAATTAAATATTCACAAGGTTTTACTAGTCCTGCTCCTCGTGATTTTGTTGGGTTAGTACCTCTTATAGAACCTGAATCTAAAGCTATTTACAATTTTACTTTATTACATAATTTTGATTTGATTATTGCTTATCACACTCAAGGTCAAGAAATTTACTGGAATTTTCAAAATATTAATCCTCCTAATGGGTATGAAATTGGCGAAAAATTTGCAAAAGCAAGTGGTTATCTCTTAACTGATGTTCCATATAATTCTAGTTTTGCTGGTTATAAAGATTGGTTTATTTTATATTTTGATAAGCCTGGTTATACTATTGAAGCTGGTTTGGGTGAAAATCCTTTGCCTATTTCTCAGTTTAATGAAATTTATAATGATAATTTAGGGATTTTGATTTTAGGTGCTGTAAGTTAGAAAGTAAAAAATATACTTTCTAACTTATTATATTTTTATTTCCATAACTCTTCTTTGACTTTTCATTCCTTGTTTTTCATAAAAAGTAATAGCATCTTTATTTGCTTCCCAACAATTTAATTCTAATCTTTCACATTTCAAATCTTTTGCTATCTTCTTAGCATTGTTTATAAGGATTTTTCCTATTCCTTTTCCTCTATTATTTTCATCCACACACAATTCCTCTATCCATAATACTTTACTATTTTTTAAATTAATGTGATCAATTACTTTCTTTATTTTTAAAACAATAATTCCTAATATTTTCTCCTTTTCTTCTGCTACAAGAGAAATTTTTTCTTCATTATTTATTATATCCAATATTTCTTTTTGCATATTTGCTTCTGTTTTTTCTTTAAAAATATCTGATCTCATATTTATATGTAATGTAGAAACTTGTTCTAATAATGGTATTATTTTCTCTATATCTTCTTTTTGTATTTTTCTTATTTTGATATCTTTTTGCTTTTGACTAATCATATTACACATCACCTTATCTATATATTTTTATTTCTTATAAAATCTCCTGTAAATTCTTCTGCTAGTACATCCATACTTATAGTATCATAATATTTTCCATTTATAAACTTACACTTTCTCCTTCGTCCATATTCTTTAAATCCACACTTTTCATAGCATTTTAGTGCTCTATCATTAAATTCCATTAAGTCTAACTTTATATTGTGCAAATTCATATATTTAAAACCATATTCTAATATTAATTTTATTGCTTCTGTTCCATAACCTTTATTTCTATATTCTTTATCTCCTATGAAAATTCCCAAAGTGGCATTTCTACTTATCCAGTTAATTTTTTCTAATGAAACTGTTCCTATCATTTTGTCATCATTTATTGTGACTATAACAAATGTTGCTTCTGGAGTACTATCTTTTTCTAAAAATTGTCTTTCTCCTTCTAAGGTTATAAGTTGACTACTTCTTCCTAAATAATCTGTTGTTTCAAAGTCATTTAGCCATTCTGTAAATTGTTCTATATCTTGACTATTTCTTGGAGATAAATATATTCTATCTCCTAATAATTTTTTAAAATATCTCATTTTCTTCCTCCTTTTATTTTTTTGTTGTATAGTTATTAAAATTTAAAAAGCCTCACAAAGAAATCTCTTAAGACTCCATTGCAAGACTTTTTATCTATACACTGTGTAAATAATCAATTTATTTGACTATTCTATATCGCTCAAACCTATATTAGTTCTTAGATATGCTCTTAAATATATTTTATTTTAGCAAAATCATTTTAATATGTCAATACATTTTATGTAAATTTTATTTTTCTGCATATATAATATTTTTCTGTAAATACTAAATATTAATAAATAATTAGGAGGTATTTTATGGAAAATCAAAATTTAAATATACTAGATGAAGTAAACAAAGGTGCTACAATGGGAATGGATGCCATATCATATGTTTCTGAGAAAGTAAAAGACAATGATTTTAAAGAGGTTTTAGATGTCGAATACAATAAATATCAAGATATTTCTAATAGAGTTAATGATTTGTATGACAATTATAGTAATAAAGAGCCTCATGAAACTAATCCTATGACTAAAATGATGACTTGGTATGGAATTCAAATGAAAACTATGACAGATGATAGTACTTCAAAATTATCTGAATTATTAATGCAAGGTACTAATATGGGAATTATTGAAGGTAGACGATTGTTAAATCAAAATCAAAATGCTGAAAAAGATGTTAAAAGTATTTTAAATGATTTCGTTGTTATGCAAGAAGATAGTGTTGAAACTTTGAAAAAATATTTGTAATTTTTTCTTAGACTTTCCTATTTCGACAGACTTTTTGTTTTGTACTTGATATACTGTCTTTATCAAACTACAGAATGGAGGGATGATTATGACTAAGGACGAGCTTTTGAAAAAAACTTTTTCTTCTGCATACGAAGCAATGTATGCATTAAATAAGTTTTTAGATGATATTGATAAGTCTTCTATTAATGAAACTAGAAGTAATTATCAAAATCTTAGAGTTGTTGGAAATCGGATATTCGAGGTCTAAAATGTCTAAATTATCAAATCTCTCAAAAAAGGTGGAAAATATTTTTCCACCTTTATCTTTTTTTGTTATGCTGTTTCTTTACTCTTTTTTTCTGGAACACGTCTTTTTTGTTTATTTGGTTCATTTGCTGTTTTTTCTCCAGTAATTATTTCTGGTCTTGCCTTATTTATTACTGTATTTCTAGTTATAATGCATTTTGTGATATTAGGTGTTGATGGAATTTCAAACATAATATCTCTCATTATATCTTCTATTATAGAACGTAATCCTCTTGCTCCAGTTTTCCTTTCTATTGCTTTATCTACAATTGCTTCTAATGCATCTTGATTAAATTCTAGTTCAACATCATCCATTTCTAATAATTTTTGATATTGTTTTACTAATGCATTTTTTGGCTCTGTAGCTATTTTTATTAATGCTTGTTTGTCTAAATCTTTTAATGTTGCTATTATTGGTAATCTTCCTATAAATTCTGGTATTAATCCAAATTTTAATAAATCTTGTGGTAATAATTCTTGAAATACTTCATATTTATTAATTTCTTTTTCACTTTCAATTTTTGCACCAAAACCTATTGATTTTTTACCAGTTCTTTCTTTTATGATGTTTTCTAAGCCTTCAAAAGCTCCTCCACAAATAAATAGTATGTTTTCTGTATTTATTTGAATCATTTCTTGATTTGGATGTTTTCTTCCACCTTGTGGTGGTACTGATGCTATTGTTCCTTCAATTATTTTTAGTAAGGCTTGTTGAACACCTTCACCGCTAACATCTCTTGTTATTGATAAGTTTTCTGATTTTCTTGTTATTTTATCAATTTCATCAATATATATGATTCCTTTTTGAGCTTTTTGAATATCTCCATCTGCTGCTTGAATAAGTTTTAATAAGATATTTTCAACATCTTCTCCAACATAACCAGCTTCTGTTAATGTTGTTGCATCTGCTATTGCAAATGGTACATTTAATATTTTTGCTAATGTTCTTGCAAGAAGTGTTTTTCCACATCCAGTTGGCCCTAAAAGTAATATATTACTTTTTTGTATTTCTACATCATCTTTGTCTTTTTCGTTGCTTTCTTCATGAGCAATTCTTTTATAATGATTATAAACTGCAACTGATAGTGTTCTTTTGGCTTCATCTTGGCCAATTACATAATCATCCAATATTTTCTTTATTTCCTTTGGATTTGGTATTTTATCTAAATCATTTAATGTATAACCTAGTTCATCTTCTTCATATTTTTCTGCTTCTATAATGCTTGTACATAAATCTACACATTCATCACAAATAAATACACCTGGACCTGCGACAATTTTCTTTACACTATCTTGTGATTTGCCACAAAATGAACATCTTACATTTTTTGGGTTATCATTTTTAGCCATTTTCTATCTCCTTTAATTACATTCTTTTATCCATTATTCCATCTATTAATCCATATTTTAATGCTTCTTCTGCTGTCATATAATGGTCTCTTTCTGTATCTCTTTCTATTGTTTCTATAGATTGACCTGTTTTATCACTTAATAATTTGTTTAATTTTTCTCTTGTTCTTATCATATGGTCTGCATGAATTTTTATTTCAGTTGCTTGACCTGAAATTCCTCCACCTTGACCACCAATTAATGGTTGATGTATTAATATTTCTGAATTTGGTGTTGCAAATCTTCTGCCTTTTTCTCCATTTGCTAAAAGTACAGCACCAAAACTTGCTGCTAATCCTACACATATTGTTGATACTGGACATTTTATATAGTTCATTGTATCTACTATCCCCATTCCATCTGTAATAGATCCTCCTGGTGAGTTGATATATAATGATATTTCTTTATCTGGATCTTCTGATTCTAAGAATAATAATTGTGCAATGATTAAACTTGCTGATGTTGGGTTAACATCTTCTCCTAAAAATATAATTCTGTCTTTTAATAATCTTGAGAAAATATCATATGATCTTTCTCCTTTTCCTGTTTGTTCGATTACATAAGGTACTAAACTATCTTTTTCAAACATATTTTTTCCTCCTCTGTCTTTTAGACATAATAATTATACACAAAAAGGCTGGTAATGCTTTTTTAATGCTTCACCCCAACCTTTCTTTTACTATTTATTTTATTTTTGCATTTTTTACTAAAAATTCTAATGCTTTTTCAGATTCTACTCCGCTTTTTATGTAATTTCTTACGTTTTCATTTTCCATAAATTCTTTGTCATCTGATTTTCCATAATTTTTAGCCATTTCTTTTACTTTTTCTGTTATTTCATCTTCTGTTGCTTCTATTTTTTCTGCTTTGATTACTGCTTCTAACATTAATCTTGATTTGATTGCTTCTATTGCTTGAGGTTCATATTCTTTTTTAACTTCTTCAGCTGTTTTTCCCATCATTTTTAAGTATTGGTCTAATTTTAATCCTTGATATGAAAGTCTGCTTTCAACATTTCTTAACATATCTTCTGTTTCGTTTTCAATCATTCCTGATGGAATATCAACTTTTACATTTTCGCATACTGCTTTTATAACAGCATCTTCTGTTTCATATTTTTGTCTTTGTTCATTGTCTTTTTCCATTCTGTCTTTGATGCTTTTCTTTAATTCTTCTAATGTATCGAATTCGCTAGTGTCTTTTGCAAAATCGTCATTTAATTCTGGTAATTCTTTTTTCTTAATTTCATGTAATTTAACTTTGAATGTTGCATCTTTTCCAGCTAAATCTTTAGAAAAATATTCATCTGGGAATTTTACTTTTATATCTCTTTCTTCATCGATTTTCATTCCAATTATTTGGTCTTCGAATCCAGGTATAAATGTATTGCTTCCTATTTCTAATTCATGACCTTCAGCTTTTCCGCCTTCAAATGCTTTACCATCAACAAATCCTTCGAAATCGATAACTGTTATATCACCTTTTTCTACTGGTCTATCATCAATTGATATTAATCTTGAATTATGTTCTTGCATATGTGATAATTCGTGGTTTATATCTTCATCTGATACATTATACTCTATTTTTGGTATTTCTATACCTTTATATTTTCCAAGTTCTGCTTCTGGTTTTGTTTGGAATACTGCTGTAAATATTAAATCTTTTCCTTTTTCGATTTGTTTTACATCGATATCTGGTCTGCTTACAGCTTCTATTTTATTTTCTTTTAATGCTGTTTCTAATTCTTCTGGTGCTACTTCATTAAATGCATCTTCGTAGAAAATTTCTTTTCCATAATATTTTTCTACTATGTTCATTGGAGCTTTACCTTTTCTGAATCCTGGTATATTAAAATATTTTGCACTTTTAAAATATACTTTTTGAATTGCTTCATCAAATTTTTGAGCCTCTATTGTTAACTCTAATTTTACTTCATTTGCGTTTTCTGTTTTTTCAACTTTACATTTCATAATAATTTCTCAATCCTTTCATTTATTCATATAGCTTTTATATTATACCATATTTTTCCTATTTTGCAATGATTTTTTATAAATTTTTCAAAAATACTTGTTTTTTTTATTATTTTATGATAAACTTAGAAGCAGTCAATTTTAATTTAAAAATTAGGAGGTGCAAAGAAATGGCTAAATGTGCAGTTTGTGAAAAATCACAAAGTAATGGAAATAAACTTAGCATAACTCGTTCACATATAAGTAAAAGAAGTCCACGTACTTGGAAACCAAATTTAAGAAGCGTAAAAGCTATTATGGAAAATGGTGAAGTAAAAAGAATTCATGTTTGTGCAAAATGTTTAAAAAATGGAAAAGTTAAAAGAGCATAATGATCGCTCTTTTTTTGTTTATATAAAATATTAAAAGAGGGTTTGTAGTTTACTACTTTCCCTCTTTTCTTAGTCTTTTATTCCAAAAATTAATTTTACAAATCCTCTTAAAAATTTTGGAACTTTTTTTACTACGATAGTCATATGTACCCCTCCTTAATATTCTAATTATTAGCTATTCTTTAGCATGCAAGCCACATGATTCCTACACAAGCTAATGCTACTCCTATTATAAAAAGCCAACCTGTTAGTGGAAGCAATAATACTAATAATATTCCTAATCCTATTCCTATTAATATTACTCCTAATGTTTTTTTCAATGCACATAACATATTATTACCTCCTAATTGTTTTTATATATTATATTAGTTGTTTTATTTTATTGTTCCTTTTTATGTAAAATATGCTCTTGGTTAATTATTAATTTTAAAACAAAGTATGTCAAATAATATGAAATAATGGTTTTATTTGTTATTGCTTTTTGATTATTTTCCTTATATAATTATATTAAATTTATAAGATAAGAGGTTTATATATGAAAAGAAATGATGCAATTAATATAATTAATATTTTAAAAGATACTTACCCAGATGCACAATGTAGTTTAGATTTTAAAACTCCTTTTCAAATGGTTGTAGCTGTTATGCTTTCTGCTCAATGTACTGATGACCGAGTTAATAAGACTACTCCTGCTCTTTTTGATAGATGCAAAACTATTGAAGATTTTGCTAATATTGATATTAATGAATTGGAAGATATTATTCATCCTTGTGGTTTTTATAAGAATAAAGCTAAAAATATTAAATTATGTGCTAAACAGGTTTTAGAAAATTTTGGCGGTATTGTTCCAAATAATATGAAAGATTTAATGTCTCTTGCTGGTGTTGGTAGAAAGTCTGCTAATGTTGTTATGCTTGAAGTTTTTGATGATGCTCAAGGTATTGCTGTTGATACTCATGCTAAGAGAATTTCTAATTTGATTGGCTTTTCTAGTGAAAAAGAGCCTGAAAAGATTGAACAGGATTTGATTAGACTTATTCCTAAAGAGTATTGGAATGATGTTAATCATTTGCTTATTTGGCATGGTAGAAATATTTGTGTTGCTAGAAGTCCTAAGTGTGATATTTGCCCTGTTAGTGGGTATTGTTGGAATAAAAAATAAGAGGGCTAAAATAAAAAATATCTGGCTCTTTTGTTAATTAAATATAACAATTTACAATGGAATTGTTACCATAAAAAATGAAAGTTTTTATGGTTTGTTTCTATACTTTTATTATATTTAACTTAAAATATTCCATATACTGTGCCAAAACTATCGAAATTTGAATATCAAGAAGAATATTTTTAATGTATAATTTGTTTTATTTATTTCCTTTTTTTGCCTACATTATTTAATTTACTTTTTCTTTTTTAAGTTTACACTTTTTTTCTTAAAAAACAAGAAAAAGTTAAACCTGTAAAATTTATATAAATTAAAACCTCAAGCTTATCTTACGAAACACTTGAGGTTCTAATGGTGCAGATGGCCGGAATCGAACCGGCACGGTTTATTCAACCGCAGGATTTTAAGTTATTCTATCATTTTAATGGTTAGTGACGAATAATACTCTTTAATCCTATTATTTATGTACTCAAAACCTTATTATTTCAAACTATTTCGTTTGTTTTTATTGTAACATAAACAATTAAAAATTTATATAAATCTGATACAATTTTTTTAAGTTTTGTTAGAAATTTGTTAGAAAAATTTTAAATAGTATTTATTCTAAAAAATCTCAAGTTTATTTAAAATCAAATTTTGCATATTTAAAAATTCAAGACAGACAGGCATAATTTATTACCTGTTCTAATTTTTCGTCACAAAATCGATTGTTGTGCGAAGGAAAGGAAAATATATGCAAAATTTTAATTTTTATAAAGTTAATGAAAATTTAAATCATAAATATTATCAAATACCACAGGAATTATTTATAAATCCATTATATAAAAATGCTTTAAATTCTGATAGTAAATTGTTATATGGTTTTCTATTAGATAGATTATCATTATCTATTAAGAACAATTGGCATGATGAAAATGGAAATGTATATTTAATTTTTACTAGAAAAGAAGTACAAGACAAATTAAATCTATCTGATAAAACTGTTACTAAAGCATTTAAACAATTATCAGATGTTAATTTAATATATGAAAAGAAACAAGGTTTTAGCAGACCTAAACTTATATATGTCGCAAAAATACAACATCAAAAAATAGACCTTTCACATAATCGTAAAAATTACGATTATATAAACGGAGATTCTACGATTACCGAATCGGAAAATTTCCGACTAATCAATACTAATAATAATTATACTTATAAAAATAATAAAGCTAATAAAAATTCAATGAGATATTCTGGTAGGGATTATTCTCCAGAATTTTTAAACAGCTTATATGCTAATGTGTAATGACTTTAGCAAAACACAAAAAATAGTAATGCTTTTGTGAAAATAGCAATATAAAAATTGGTCATCAATTTTTGTGTTGCTATTTTTTTACCTAAATTGCAATAAGCAAATTTAGGTAAAAAGGGTGTAGGGTGTCCCTACCACACTGACACTTTTTCCCATAAGGGTAAAAAGTGTCGTAGTGTGTTACAACACAATTTTAAAAAGAGAAAAAAATTAACCAGCATAGTGTTATTTAGCTGTGCTAGAAATGGAGTAATTTATATATGAGTTATGCAATAATTAGAAATGCAAAATACAAAAGAGAAAATTTAAAAGGAATATTTAGACACAATGAAAGAAGGAATAAAAACTATTCTAATAAAAATATTAATAAAGAAAAATCCTATTTAAATTATTCATTAAAAGATACTCAATTTACTTATGAAAAAGAATTTGATAGAATACGAAAAGAATATAATTTAAAAGGTCAAATTAAAACAGTTAGTAATATTATTTGTGAATATATAATTACATCTGATAAAACTTTCTTTGATACAATTGAAGAAGATGAGACTAAAAGATATTTTGAAACTGCCTATAAATTTGTATGTGAATATAAAAATTTAGGAGAACAATATATTTTGTCTGCAAAAGTGCATATGGATGAGGAAAGTCCACATATGCATTTAGTATTTATTCCTGTTGTTCATATTACAGATAAAAAAGGAAATGATATTGATAAAATTGCTTGTAGTGAATTTTGGAAAGCTAAAGATAGTTATAGACAATTACAAAATGCTTTTCACTCTTATATTACTGCAAATGGATTTGATTTAGAAAGAGGAAATCCAAGTGAAAGAGTCCATTTATCTGTTGAAGATTATAAGAAAATTACAAATTTTGAAAATACTAAAACAGTACTTAAAGATATTAAACTGGAATCACCAGAAACACCTAATGTTAAAAGTTTTGGAAAATTAGTACGAAATAGAGATGAAAAAATACAAGAATTAGTTGTACAGCCCAGAGATAATATGATTAAAGAACAACAAGAACAAATTTCTCTGCTTTATTTAACAATACAAAATCAAGTTAATACTGTTGAAAGAGCATCAAAATATAAAAAAGAAAGAAAAGCTATAATGTTTGAAAACAGAGAGTTAAAAGAAAAGTGCGAAAATATCGAAAAAGACTATTCTGTTAAACTCAAAGAAGAAATACAAAAAGTTGAAAATAAATATGAAAATGAAATCTACCACTTAGAAAAAGAAAATAACTTTTTACGAAAAGTTATAAATACATTTCAAAAAACTTTAGATAAATTCATCCATTGGGTATGTAACAAATTTTCAGTATCTTCTGAGGAAGAATTTATTATGGATTTCCAGATAGAAAATGATATTTATCTTGATCCAGAAAAACAGGTTGAATATGAGGAAGAAAAAGATTGGAATTTAGAATTATAAAAAATACCGGTAGAAGATTGACTCCTACCGGTATTTTTTATTCTCTTGTAAACATATGAACAGTTAATTCAGCAGTTTCAGTTATATATTCTGGAAGAATACATGTTGCATAAAAATGGTATCCATTTTCATCGGATTTGCCAATTTCATTAAAAGCATTGACAACATCATTCATAACAGCATAAAATTCTTCTCCCTTAACATATTCTGACAGATAATCAGATACTTTGCCATGTTCTAACAGTGCACGACCATCATCATACCAACGACTTATTTTTACTGCTACGCTATGAGATGTTTTTGCTGGCCAACAGCTCTGAACAGACCACTCAAGTCTACTCATAATCCAATAAAACAGTTCATCTGTTTCTTGTTCTTTTGGACTCCGCTCTGTGTTTAGCCGATTTTTATTTCTTTCAGCTAAATTTTCTGCTATAATTAAATATTTTTCGTTTACCATAGAATTTACCTCCTAACAAATTTGTTTGAGAATTATCAACACCAGAACTGGTTTAAATTTATTCAAAAGTTTCAGTTACAATCAATACATTCTCCAACAATATATCCACATTCTTCACTTTCCCAGTTAGGAACATTAGCTAATCCAGTTTGCTCAATATAAGCATTTAATGAATTAGATAGGTTCTCTGTTAATTTTGCTGGGCAAGTATCAAATGTTAAAGGATGGTAAAAAGCACCACAAGATACAGTAACTTTTTTCTTGTCTTCTGAAATTTCTAAGAGAATTTGATTAGGTTTTAATTGTTCCATGTTTTTCCTCCTTCAATATTCATTGTGTTGTTTACTTGTCATTTATGCTCAACTCCAAAAGGAGATTATAAAAGTTAATTCTAGTGTATTTTATCACATTTTTATGTAAAATGCTAGTATTTTAAATTATTTTCTGCTATAATATATTTATCATAATTCCAAACGGAAGAATAGGAGGTTAATTTTATGAATGAAAAGAGCAAAACAGAAAGATTAGCTTTTGGTATGACAGAAGAAAAATTTAAAGACATGTTAGAGAAACAAGAACGGTTATCAAAAGAAACTTATGACAATAGCGCTCTTGAACAATTTGTAAGGAAACCAAAACAATCAAACTTATACGATAGAATCAAATCAGTTGTAGATTTTATTTTGTTGTTTTTTCTTTTTATTGTTATCTGTGTTGTTTCAGTAATAAGCAGTGTACTAGGAACAATGGAAGTTTATGTAGCTGTTCCTATTGCATTTTTATCTATGGTAGGTATTATTATACTAGTAATAGATACAAGAAAAGAAAATTATAAGTGATATAAAAGATAAATCTCCATAATAATTATTATGGGGATTTATTGTTGCTTTTTAATATTATATTATAATATATTTTTGATTTCTACTTTTTGGTTTATCTGGAATTGTCATTCTCAATTTGTTTTCTTCCAATAATTTATTTATATAATTATTCTTAAACTTATATACATCTTTGTAACCAAAATATTCTGTAATTTCTTTTAATGATTTCTCTGTCTTACATAGTTCTAATATTTGGTGTTCACTTACTGCTTTTCTTACTGCCTAACTTACTGCTTTTGGTCTTTGCAGTATTATCATATTCAAAAGGATTTTCTTTATATTTAAAAGAAACTCTTAAAAAATGATCCATAAATTTAAAACAACTTTTATCATAAGCATCTAATATTCTTAATACTCCAGAACCTATATTTTCAATTAAATCTACATCTTTAAATACTCTAATAAGTTCTTTATTTCTTGGAGCAGTAACACCTTCTAAAAATTCTTCTTGTGATAATTCTTGTGGCAAACCGCCTGCAGATGTTATTTCAATTCTATCAGAGTATAATTCTATGATAGGGGAATTTCCATAAGAATAATCATTATGTACTATAGCATTTATAACGGCTTCTTTTAAAGCTTTGAATCTTTCAGCATTTTCTAGTTGCACTTTCTTCCTAAAAGATATCCAAAGATATCCTTTTGAAAAGGATAGAATTAACCTTTAATATTCTTGTAATATTTTGTTAATTATAATCTTTTACGCTGTTTCTCTGTCATTACTCTACTACATTTATTTTCCAAATTCCACTTTTGGTAGAGCCAACTCTTTCAATAATGCCTTTTTTCTTTAGATTTTTAATATTATATGATATACCATCTCTTGTCAAATCAAGAATTTTAGCCATTTCAACCTGTTTAATACCTGGATTTTTCTTAATTAAATTTATTATTTTTTCTTGTGTAGTTTCTTGTGTAGTTTCTTGTGTAGTTTCTTGATTAGATGTTACAATCATTCCATCTACAGCTTCATTTATAACTTTAAGCATAAATTCAATAAATTCATTTGAATTTTCTACATTATTACAGTTTTGAATTGCAGTATAATATTCTTCTTGATGTTTTCTTATTATACTTTCTATTGGAATATATTTAAACAAATCTTTCCAATGTGCAAGTATTGCTGTTTGCCATAATCTTGCAGTTCTTCCATTTCCATCTGAAAAAGGATGTATAAATACAAATTCATAATGAAATATAGAAGATAAAATTAACGGATTAACTTTTTCTTTCGCTTCATTCATCCAACTAAACAAGTTATCCATTAATGTTGGAACCATTCTATGAGGTGGAGCCATAAATATTTGAATATCTCCATCATAAACAGCTTCTCCATGATTTCTAAATTTTCCGCAGTCATCTTCAATAGCAAATGTTAATATTCCATGTATCTTTTTTAAATCTTTTACAGAATATGGATTTATATTATCAATTTCTTCATAAGCTTTATATGCATTTTTTACTTCTTGAATATCTTTTTGTTCTCCTATAACTGCTTTTCCATTTATTACAGCTTCGACTTGAAACAATGATAATTGATTATTTTCAATGGCTAAAGATGAATGTATTGACTGTATTCTTGTTTTCCTTCTTAATTCTGGAAATCTATTTAAACTTTCAAAATAATTCGCTTCTCCTATTTTTTCCATTATGCTTGTTGCTAAGTTTAACATTTTATCAGTAATTGTATAAGGTGGTTTATTTATTTCCATTTTTTGCCTCCATTATTCAATTTATTTTTTCTTTTTTAAGTTTACACTTTTTTTCTTAAAAAACAAGAAAAAGTTAAACCTGTAAAATTTATATAAATTAAAACCTCAAGCTTATCTTACGAAACACTTGAGGTTCTAATGGTGCAGATGGCCGGAATCGAACCGGCACGGTTTATTCAACCGCAGGATTTTAAGTCCTGTGCGTCTACCAGTTCCGCCACATCTGCATATATAATTTGAACTGGTTTGTCCTAACGACAATTGCTATTATAATATTATATTAAAAATTTGTCAATACATTTTTTAAAAATTTTCAAAAATATTTTTCGAAATTTTTAAATATATATTTTTATATAATTTATTAAAATATTAAAAAAACAAAATCAGAAGAAAACATATATTATATGTTTATCTTCTGATTTACATCAATTACAAATTTGTTGAATTATTTGTTCCATCAAATGGAATAAATTTATTTACAATACTATCTTGTTCAACAGTATCTGCTCTGAATGTCATAAATGATGTATTTATTTTATTTTCTATTTGTTCTTCAACTTCATCTTTATTTGCATGTTCTGCTAAAACTAATTCACTTACTAAAATTTGTTTTGCATTGTTTAACATTTTCTTTTCACCTGTTGAAAGTCCTTTTTCTTTTTGTTTAAAGCTTAAATTTCTTACAACATCAGCTACTTCGTATATGTCTCCACTCTTCATTTTGTCCATATTATTTCTATATCTTTTATTCCAATTTTTGTCCATTTCTGTTTCATCTTGACCTAATATTTTAAACACTTTTTCTGCTGATTGTTTATCTATTATATTTCTAACACCTACTTCTTCTGCTTTTGCTGTTGGTATCATAACCTTTACATCACTTGGCATTTTTAATATATAATATGATTGTTTTTCTCCTAATATATCTTTTTCCTCTATTGAATCTATTGTCCCTGCACCATGCATTGGGTAAACTATTTTGTCTCCTACACTAAACATGTAAGTCAGCTCCTTTCAGTATTTTTTCAAAATTTTTCAGCAAAAAAATATTATAAAGTTAAGTCAATATGAAATAACTTTATTGGATTTTTTAACCATATTTATTATACAACAAAATGCAAAAAAAGTCAAAGCTTTTATTTTGACTTTTTATGTTATTTTGCTATTTTTTCCTTATTTTTCAAGCATTAGAAAATTTTATATTTTTTTCTAGTTTGACTGTCTATTCTATATTGATTTTTGCATTTATTATTTTGATGTTGAACCAAATCCTCCTAATCTTTCTCCTGTTGCAATATCATCATCTGTTACTAAATATTTTTGGAAGATTCCTTGTCCTATGCAGTCACCCTTTTTTATTTCTACATCTTCATCTTTTATGTTATAAAATGCAAACATTATATGTCCATCATTGTCTGGATTCCCATAATAATCTTTATCTATAACACCTATACTATTTGCTAATATTAATCCCTTTTTCTTTGGGTTTGAGCTTCTATTTGCTAATATTAAAACTTCATCATCTTGCATGTAAGCTTTTATTCCTGTTTTTACTAATGTTGGATTCATACCTTTTTTAAAACTTGGAACTACAACATCTTCAGCTGCCTCTATATCATACCCTGCTGAATACTTTGTCTTTCTAACTGGTAAGTTTATTCCTTTATCTTCAAAACCTTTTGCTACTTCAAATTTTCTTACTTTTTCCATTTATATTACCTCCATATCTTCTTCCCCTATTTTTACATACCTCATTTTAATTGTCAATAGTTTTTTTACTTTTTCTAAGCATCAAAAAAGCCACATAAAAATGTGACCCTTTAACTTCTATGTTCTTGATTCTACAATCAACTTTATTCCAGTTCTATCTTCACCTTCTACTTCTACATCGGCAAATGCTGGTATGCACACTAAATCAACTCCAGCTGGTGCTACAAATCCTCTTGCGATTGCCACTGCTTTTACTGCTTGGTTTAATGCTCCTGCTCCGATTGCTTGCATTTCTGCTTTACTTGATTCTTTTACTAATCCAGCTATTGCTCCTGCTACTGAATTAGGGTTTGATTTTGATGAAATTTTTAAAATTTCCATTTTCTTTTGCCTCCTAATAATTTTTTTGTTGCAACTTTTTATAATGGTATTTTACAATAACTGGAAATATTTGTAAATAGTTTTCTGGAAATTTTTGGAAGTTTTCATCGCAATAAAATTAATTTTTCGACATTAATCGATTATTATCAATTATTGCATATATATTCTCTTTATTTCTTTTACTTTAGATGTTTTTTCGTCAATATCAATCGCTACTGCATTTAATATACAGTCTCCTTCTGCTATTTTATATCTTTCTGGTAATGCTGTTTCAAATCTTTTAATTGATGACTGTATATTCATTCCTATTACACTATATTTTGGACCTGTCATTCCAATATCTGTTATGTATGCTGTTCCATTTGGTAATATTTTTTCATCTGCTGTTTGTACGTGTGTATGTGTTCCAAATATTGCTGTTACCTTTCCATCTAAATAATAACCTAATGCTATTTTTTCTGCTGTTGCTTCTGCATGAAAATCTATAAATATCATATCTGCTTCATTTTGAATTTTTTCTATTATCTTTTTTGCTTCTAAAAATGGATTTTCTGTTAATATATTTATATCAACTCTTCCCATTAAATTCATTACTGCTATTTTTTTGCCTTTACATGTATAAATATTGTAACCTTTTCCAACAACACCTTCTGGGTAATTGGCCGGTCTTATTATTTTGGGGCTATCTATAAATTTGAATATATCTTTTTTTCCCCAAGTATGATTTCCCATTGTTATACAGTCTACACCCAATGATGTTATATCTTTAAAGTTTTTTTCTGTTATTCCCATTCCTTCTGCTGAATTTTCTGCATTTACTATAACGAAATCTATTTTTTCTTTTTCTGTTATTTGTTTTAAGCTTTGTTTTAATTTATTAATTCCAGCTGTTCCTACTATATCTCCAACTGCTAAAACTTTCATATTTTTTCCTTCTTTCTTTTTTCTTTTTAATTACTTTATTATAATACTATATATTTTAAAATTTATCAAGTTTGCATTTAATTTAATTTTATGTTAATATATATCTATGTTGTTTAATTATTAATTTGCAAAAGGAGGAATTTTCTATATGCAACATCCAGATGAATTATTAGTTTTGGTTAAAACTGATTTATTACTTCAAGAACACGGTTTTAATTCTTTACGGAATTATGTTTCAACTTTAGATCCTTATGAATTGGAATTATATGATGAATTTGACTTTAGTCCTGATGAAAATGAAATTATAACAAAACGTCAGTTATTAAGAGCATCATATTCTTATTTCAATATATTATGTAATAAAGTAAAACATGGTTATATTTTAGTTAGTTTTTCAGAGCTGAAAAAAATGCTTAATATTCCTTTAACATCTGTTAAGAATTAAAAAATAAAAAAGTTGTGATTAAGTCACAACTTTTTTATTTTATTTTGCATAGTCTACAATTCTTGTCTCTCTAATAACATTAACTTTTATTTGACCTGGATAATCCATTTCGTTTTCTACTTTTTTAGCTACATCTCTAGCTAAAATTGTCATTTGGTCATCATTAATTTTATCTGGTTTTACAATAATTCTAACTTCACGTCCTGCTTGAATTGCAAATGATTTATCAACTCCATCAAATGAATCTGCTATTTCTTCAAGATTTTGTAGTCTCTTGATATATGCTTCTAATGTTTCTCTTCTAGCTCCTGGTCTTGAAGCACTTATCGCATCTGCTGCTTGAATTAGTACAGCTTCTAATGTTTGTGGTTCTACATCTTCATGATGTGCTTCTACTGCATTTATTACTAATGGATTTTCTTTGTATTTTTTAAGAATTTCTACACCTATTTCTACGTGTGTTCCTTCCATATCATGATCTAATGCTTTTCCTATATCGTGCAATAATCCTGCTCTTCTTGCAAGTTTTGCATCTAATCCTAATTCTTCAGCCATTATTCTTGCTAAATTAGAAACTTCTATTGAATGGTTTAATACATTTTGTCCATAGCTTGTCCTATATTTTAATTTTCCTAATAGTTTTACTATATCTGGATGTAATCCTATTACTCCAGTTTCTAGAACTGCTCTTTCTCCTTCTTCTTTGATTGTTTCTTCTACTTCTTGTTTTGCTTTTTCTACCATTTCTTCTATTTTTGCTGGATGTATTCTTCCATCTTCAATTAGTTTTTCTAATGTTATTTTTGCAACTTCTCTTCTTAATGGGTCAAAACCTGATAATACTACTGCTTCTGGTGTATCATCTATTATTAAGTCTACTCCTGTTAATGTTTCTAGTGCTTTGATATTTCTACCTTCTCTACCTATAATTCTTCCTTTCATTTCATCACTTGGAAGTGCTACTATAGATACTGTAGTTTCTTGAGAATGGTCTGCTGCACATTTTTGAATTGTGTAAGTTAATAATTCTTTCGCTTTTTTATTAACTTCATCCTTTGCTTTTTGTGTTTCTTCTCTTATAATATTAGCTTTTTCGGCTGTTATGTCCTTTTCTACTTCTTTCAATAATATTTGTTTTGCTTCTTCTTTGTTTAAATTAGAAATTTTTTGAAGTTCTTTCATTCTTTCTTCGTGTAATTCTTCTATTTTTTGTTTTTCTTCATCTAGTTGTCTAACTTTCTTTTCTAATTCTTGTTCTTTCTTTTCAAAGCTATCTGAACGCCTTTCTAAGTTTTCTTCCTTTTGTATAAGTCTGTTTTCTTGTCTTTGTACTTCGCCTCTTCTTTCTTTAATCTCTTGGTCTAATTCTCTTCTACTATTTACGATTTCTTCTTTAGCCTTGATTATTTCGGCCTTTTTTAGATTTTCAGCTTCAATTTTAGCCATTTCAACTAATTTTTTAGCTTCTTCCTCTGCACTACTTATTTTAGATTCTGCAATTTTTTTTCTGTATGTTATTCCTATAGGTACTCCTATTGCAAATGAGATTAAGACAGCGGCGATAGTGATTCCAATATTCATGAATCTACACCTCTTTCTTATTTAATTTTCAATGTTCGAATCAAATATATATCTATTTATTTTTATTTAATATATTTTTTTCTACCTATTATATTTTATCTTTATTATGGTAAACTGTCAAGTAGTTTTGAAGATTTTGTATTACTTTTGTTATCTTTAATTATATCAATATTTATAAAAAACTGAAATAAAAAATATTTCAGTTTTCTCATTTTATTTTAAATATATATTAGGATCAACAGCAACATTATCTTTTAATATTTCAAAATGTAAATGTGGTTCATCAGCAATTTCAAAAGCCGCGGTATTTCCAACTGTTCCTAGTGATTGACCTTTTTCAACTTTTTCTCCTTCTACCACAAATTCTGATGTTAATAAATTAGAATATACTGTTTTAAATCCGTTTTCATGTTCTATTACTATTGTCATTCCATATCTTGGGTCATTTTTTATTGATTTTACTGTTCCTGCTTCTGCAGATTTTACAACTGTTGTTTTGTCTGCCTTTATATCAATTCCAGTATGTGTTGTCCATTCTTGTAAAGTTTCTGAATATATTAAACTATCTACTGCAAAGTCTCTTACTATTTCACCATCTACTGGGTTAGAAAATTTAAGTTCTACTGCTGTTTTTTCTGTTTCTTCTTTTTTATTTGGTTGTGTTTGAGTTGTTTGTGCTGATGTTGTAACATTTGTTGTATTTACTGAATTTGTATTTAATATATTTTTATTTGTGTTATTTACTGTATTGGCAGTATTTGTTGTGTTTTTACTTTCGTTTTTCATTTCATTTTTAGCTTCATTTACACTTTTTCCTATTTCTGTACTTGCACTTTGTGTGTTTGTATTTGAATTCACATTATTTAATATACTTGAAAGTTGTTCACTACTTAAAGTTTCATCTTTTACTCTATCATTAAGACTTTTACTATAAATCAATAGTCCCAACACAATTACGGCTAATATTGAAACTCCTATTATTGCATATTTTATTATTTTCTCATTTAAATCACTATTTTGATTATTTTTTCTAAAATCTCTTCTCATAAAATCCTCCTTAAATTTAATTCTATTACAATTATTTCCGGATTTTATAAATTTATACATTACTTGATAATAGTTTTAAAAATTAAATGTAGAAGGCGGAATGCTATAAAATAATTTTTTTGAGTGCGACTGGAATGATTTTAGAAATTCTTAATTAATTTTTAGGGGAATGTTCACGTCGAACGAAGTGAGGACTAAGTGAAAGGGCCACAAAAAATTAATTTAGAATTTCTTAAATCATGTATTGAGCCGAAAAAGCAATTAT
>ERZ773235.1205-NODE-1205-length-28009-cov-11.502361_pt1 | contig 28009 bp, 23 predicted proteins | sample MGYA00580522_ERZ773235 | MGnify/ENA primary metagenome ERZ773235 (study PRJEB29015, sample SAMEA2737797) | human gut metagenome | biome: human gut; feature: human-associated habitat; material: faeces | place: China | collected 2012 ...
GTACACGGCATTTTGCCACCTTGATTATCTCACATTTCAGGTTGAATAGCTATCAGAACCTTGAAATAAAAGCAACAAAGAACGAGCCTCCGATCCGGTAAAATCGCATTTAAGCAAAGCATTTTTATTCTACGCGAACTGCTCTTCACCGGACAGGTCATTCTTTCGGATATATGCGTCCAGCAAAGTATTCCGCACTAACGCTGAGAGGGTGGGATTTTCCTCCTGCGTAAAGCTGATCGTCACATGATGTCCGTCAATCGTCATTTGAATCTGATCGCCATAAGGCTGTACTGTTTGAATCGCCATATATTTGACCTCTCTTTCTGAATGATGTTAGCTTTAGCACTTTATGTTTCTAATGGCACAAACGCGGACACTGTCAGGTGCAGGGTGGGTATGTGAGAGTAAGAGAAAGGGTCAGACATAAAAAACGAATGAAAGCACAAATTGAAAGGAAGAGAAAAGAATACAGTGTCCGCGTTTCTGCCATCAGGTTTTGCTATGCAAAAGCATAGCAAGATTAGAAATGTGCCTTTTCCTCGCACCTGCGGGGCAACCGGAAATGATGCGCAAAAACTTCATGCACCAGCTTTTACGTATTTTCGTGGTGCAGTGCTCATGCACGAAGTTTCATGCCGGCAGGAGCGCCCCGCAAACAGGGCGCTCCTGCCAGTTCTGTCATTTGCTCAGTCCTATTCGACACTACTTCCCGGACTGTCGGGCGGTCAACTGGCCTGCGGCGGGCGCCGCACATGGGAATCTCACCCCTCCGAGGATCTCTCCGAGCTGCACCGATGGTTTGAGGCTGTCGCTGTGCAGAAGTACCATTATAGGCAGATGAGGTCGTGGCGAGACGGCTTGCCAAAGCCGCTTTTGGATGAACGGGTATCGCTGGGCACCTTCCGATTCGGGACCTTCATTGACACGGGCAGAGCCGTGCAGGTGGTCATGGCGCGTTCTCCGCATCGCTGTCCTCCTTCTTACAGAGGCTCATCTGCTGATGTGATCCAGTTGCCGGATATGGCCGGTAATACACCAGCGTTTTTCAAAGAGCAAGAGGAGAAAATATCTCCCTACCCTTTATCCGTATTCAGGCCAATGATTTACGAAAGATTTTTTACTGATTTATCATTTTTTTGAGTTTGCGGAGGATTCCATCGCGCCGGTAACGAAGTGTCATCAGTGGAATGCCCATATTTTTGGCCGTTTCTGTCTCCGTTTTACCCATGAAATAGATGTCCCAGATGACCTGCTGCTCTGACTCGGGGAGCTGCCGCAGGCAAAAATGTAATTTCTCCGACATCACTGCCGAAATAGCGAGATCCTCCACGTTGACCTCATCAGGTAAGGTCAGCAGTTCCTGACCCGTCCGTTCAGCGGTATCCCACGCATCGTATGAAGTCACATGATTTCGGCTTTCTTTTTCCACTTGGTTGCGCTCTTGCCGTTCGGCGCGATAAAAAGCCAAATAAACTTCGTGGGTAACCTCTACGAGGGTGCTTTTCACCCGAATGTAATACTTATCCTTTACGGTCATTGACCATTACCTCCGTTTTGTCATTTTGAAAAATTCGCAAATGACAGAAACGGTGGCCCGCGGCAGTCCACATTTGCCGGGAGTAAGCAAAAGAAAACGCTCATTCCGTCCCTTTCTGGATCCGAATGAGCGCAAAAGAGCCGCTTGATCTGCCTTCGACATGGACGCATTGATTGACCTTGTTCTTTTCAAGAACAAAGGCTGCAAATCAAGCGACACATGGGAAGGTCACGCATCAAGCGGCTCCGGTGTACATACTTGGATATTCAATTTTGCCGATGGTTTATATCCTGAACGATTTACTTATTCTAAAAGTCACAGGCGGGAAGAATACCTGTTCCCCACATTGGGAGCATTTTACATAGGATGCACCATGCGTCCCCTTGCACAATACCTCCAGTTTATTCTGGCAGTACGGGCAAAGACGCGCCATCGTGGTATGGCTGGAATATTGTTTTTTCAGTTCCTGCTGTTCTGCCTGGATACAGGAATAGCGCAACGGGTCAAGCGCTTTTGAATTGATTTTAGCCATTATGCCTCCTATTACAGTTATGCGATCTCACTATCAATTTCATTCTTGTCCGGAAAAACAAGAATCGTGCTATACGGATCAAAAAACTCATTTTTCTCTATCAAACCCATCTGCGATAGACGGATGGCCAGCGCCGTTTTGGAAACGCCCAGTCGCCTTGCGGCTTCCGAGAACCGGTGGTAGTCCTTTGGCGCATACACACGGTTCAGCCATTTGATGCCCTGCGGCAATCCGACATTTTCTAAGTGCCGAAAAACTAATTCACGCGGCAAAAGAAGATACGATGTGAGTACATTGGCCTGCCACTCCTCCCAATCATGCACGGGATAACGAATACATTCATCAGCCAAGCGGCAGACACACCGCCGCTGCCAGCCGTTGTACTCCGATGGGAAGAGCCTCGCATAAAGCAGGTGTGAAGCCTCATGCATCATTGTAAAGTTCAGGCGCCCAGTTTGCCCTTCTGCAGCAAGACTTCGGTCTATGTAGGCTGTTTTTCCATCCAATACGAAGTCGTCCTGTGTGCCGTCCCTACGGGAAATAGTTACCTTAACATCCATGGATGCAGTAAATCCGAGGACAGCCCCTGTCACACTTATGTCCGCAAAAGCAAATCGAAGGCTGCACATTTTTTCGGCAAAGTCAACCGGGTCGATTTTATCGATCCGTGTAATTTGCTTTTTCAGATATTCTGACAGCAGTCTTCTCGAAATGAGCTCGATATCCTGACGTGAGAGCTGTAGCATTCGTGAGAACCTCCTGTTCACTCGCTGATTTATCCGTGTACGAGCATTATAGCAGGATATATTATCCCTGTCAATGGCGCGTTTGAGGATATTATATCCTTTCTCGCTTGACAATTATATACTCATCCTATATACTGTACTCATACAAAAAAGGATGGGCAATACGATGGAGAAGCATAGGGCAAGTATCCTGCCTTTTAAGGCGTCAACTTCCTCTGCATACAATGCAGAAGCAGAAAAAGAGAGTAATGTTATTGGTCAGCGCATAGACAAAGCCCGCAGAGATGCGGGACTTAGTATGTCTGAATTGAGTGCTGCTCTGCGCATATACGGGGTAACCATGAGCGCCAGCGGCGTTGGTAAGTGGGTGCAGGGAAAGGCTCTACCCAACGCATATCATTTGATTGCACTGTGTTATGCACTGAAAATCGAAGATGGAGTCTCTTTCTTTACGCGCCAGTATGCACCGGCGCTGAACAATGAGGGTATCCGCAAGGTACAGGAATACCGGGAAGATCTGGTTGCTTCCGGTAGGTATAAGCCGCAGGTGAATGCAGGCATCACGATTGAGTATGTTGATATGCCCATTGGCAACCTTGCTGTTTCAGCAGGTACCGGCGAATTTCTGGACGATTGTAATTTCCAACGGATACCGTTCCCGAAAAACTCCGTACCGGCAGACGCAGATTTTGGATTATATGTTTCCGGGGACAGTATGGAGCCGGTCTACCATGACGGACAAGTTGTGTGGGTGCAGAAATGCGACACGCTTGCTGTGGGACAAGTCGGCATATTCACTTATGACGGAGCGGGATATCTAAAAGTGTACAACGAGCAGAAGCCGTCAGAAAATATCCGCGACGCTTTTACTGACAGTTATGGAATCATTCATCCGCAGCCTGTTATGATCTCCTACAACCAAGACTATCCTCCTAAGCCAGTGCAGCCGGAAACCGAGTTTCGGATCGTGGGAAGAGTTCTATAAAACAGGAAAGACTCCGCGCGATGCGGAGTCTTTCCTATTTTTCGTGATCTCATGTTAGGCGAGACATTCAAAGTTTTACACGGTGATACGAACACGGGAAGACTGGGTATCTTCGTTCCGCCTTTAATTTAACGAAGATAAATCGCGTTAGTATGGCAGGTGTCCGACAGCCGTTCGCTTGTCATCCCCCAATCCTTCTGCGCCATATTGATTCTCTTACTCAGCAGCTTTCTATCGTAAGATGTAAGACTTATACTTGGAACAAAGGTTAAGCAGACAAGCATTAGCGTCAATCATTTTGTACTTGAATGCATGAGTGCGCCTCATGCCAGAATCCTGTAAAGCCTTTATTTACGCGGGTTTATCGTGCGAACCCCGGTGGTAAAAGGCTTTGCGGCTGCTTTTCCCTCAAAAAACGCACTTGAAAATGAGAGGAGCTGCGCTTACAATGATCGTAGTCCCTGACAAGTGAATAGGCTTCCGGTTCAAGGCGCTGCGGCGCCGAGATGAAAGTTGGAATGTGGGTCAGAGTCTCCGCGAACAGGTCACTGTGAGGCTTCCCGTTGTGGAAGATAAGTCAGATACGCGCCGGAAGTGTCACAAATGCACGCGCCTGAGATCGAGCTGCATGAACGGGGGCTTTGCGCCTGTAACAAAAGCGTCAGCAATTCGCTGACGCTTTTTCATATCTTATACAGTTTTCGCTTTCGGTACAGCGCAAGACCATGTTCTGTATGGATTCCGTATATAGCTCCCATCTCTGGGCAAAAGGCGACCCCTTCAGTTCATCGTATCCATGAGTGCCAGCAGAGCGGTTTGCTGCGCGGATGTCAGGCAATTCCATTTATCCAACATCTCACGCTGCGCGGTAGTCAGAGCCACACGAATGTCGTCCTGCGCAAAGAATTGCGACAATGTAACACCGAAAGCATCGCAGATCTTCTCAAGCGATGCAAACGATGGCGTCATAGATTTTTTATACCACGAGGAGATGGTAGACTGTGGCAGGCCAGAGCGTTCAGCAAGCTGATATTCCGACCATCCCCGTGCCTCACGATTCTGCTTAATGATTTCAAGAATGTCTGTCACAACTTCACCACCTTTGGATTTTTCGTTTATTATACTTTGGAAAATCGTTGCATTTTAATAATTATTGTCGTATTATTTATTGCGACAATAATCTTGTGAAGGTGTGACTGCTTTGGAAGAATACCGACGTATATACCGTTGTGCAGTCATGGGACAGCACCCCATGCGCTTTCCGTGGGGGTTTGACGAGGAAGATGACCGCTGCCAAAAACTGAAAATGGAGTTGGCGCAGCAGATCATGGCGCTGCGCCAGCGCGGTGTGACACAGTTTCTGACCGCCTGCGACTGCGGCGTAGGTCTTTACGCAGCCGAGATCGTCAATGGTCTGCGGGAAACCGCCGACCAAGACCTGATGCTTTTCTGCTACACACCACATGAGGAACAAGCCACAAAGTGGGCGCCGTATCTGCGGGAACGCTATTTTACTATGCTGGAAAAATGCACCCATATTTCGGTCGTGTGTCCCGTGGGTACGCCGGATGCACAGCTGCAAGCCTATAGGAAGATCATCGACCTTGCCGATGTGGTACTATATGTCCATGATGCGGATATGTCAGCAACGGACAGTGGGGAAAACAGAGCCTTTGTTTTTGCTGTGGAAAGCCATACGCCCACGCTGGTCTTGCATCCGAAAGAGCTGACCGCAGAGTGGGTCGGCGAGCGGTTCTATCCCAGACGGTCTTGATAACAGGATGATTAGCCCCTGTTCACGATGCAGCAAGCCGGATCGCGCCTTGCCTGCAAAACAAAAAAGCCGTAGGCACAGATGCCTACGGCTGCATGAGGAAAAGTTCGTTTTTCGTAAATCATATACAATTTACGAAACAAGTCCCTGTTTTGCTTGGCGGCACGGTAATTGCTGAGATCTCTGACGGAATTTTTGACGGAATTAAAACGCTGCCCGCCCCTTCCATGGGTAAGAAACATATGCTCTGAACAGCCTGCCTTTTATGGGCCAGAGAAGAATGAATATACGTCTGCAATGTCGTCCGAACATCAGCGTGGCCCAAAAGCTCACTGAGGCTCTTGATGTCCACACCATTCTCCATGCACCTTGTCGCGTAGGTATGTCGGAGGGCGTGAAAATTCCGATAGCGGATACCGCAGCGTTCCAGCAGCTTCCGGTATCGGTATTGCAGTGTGCGCGGTTCCATCGGCGTGTCCGTGTTGGTCAGCAGATAATTGTCTCTCTGAATGCTCTGGGTGGTCGCTTTCAGCAATTCCAGCATATCATTGGGAATGGCTACAAGACGCACAGAACTGCCGCTTTTCGGGGATTGCACCACCAGATGTGTCCCGGAAGCATCGCGTACACGGGCAGCCGAGCGCTCAATTCGCAGAAAGCCGGAGCGGTAGTCAATGTCGCTTTTGCGCAGAGCGCAGATCTCACCAAGTCGCAGCCCCGTGTTCAGCACCAGAAGGATACACAGCCCTGTGATGTCCGGGGCCTCCAGGATCTTCTGCGCCAGCAGGGCTATCTCGTGATCGGAAAATACTTCAATCTTTTTGCCGCGATATGCGGGCAGCTCCACATCCCGGCCGGGGCAATCACAATGACAACTCTTTTTTGCAACCTTGAAGATCGTCTTCAGCAGCACGCCAACATCCCTTGTGCTCTTGCATGACAAACCTCTATCTTGCAGCCGCGAAAAAAATGCAGAAAGTTTTTCCGCCGTCAGATCACGCAGAAAGAGCGTTCCCAGTTCAGGGACGATATAGTGCCGTATCATATACTCGTAACGCCCAATCGTTGAGGTCTTCAGTGTGCTGCGGCGCTCGGACAGGAAAAAATCCGCTGCCTGACATACCGACATTTCCCCTGTCAACATAGTCTTCTGTGGCAGCGCAGCTTCCATCCTTCGCCGCTTCTCACGGCAGGCGGCATAGCTCTTGGCATAAACATACCCATATTCCGCCTTGCCGGCAGGTGTCCGGCCGCGAATATAGCGACCCTCCCACCGGCCATCCTTCCGCTTGTAAATGTTCTCTCCGCGACGTGGCATAGTAATCTCCCTTCCTTCTGACGGTATTTTTGACGGTAATAAACGAGGCTACGCGATATTCTTCCTTTGGCGTTTCCAAACACCGGGAACAATATCGAACCATCTAAATTGTAATTCAGAGGGTTCTTCCTTTTTCACAATTTTTCTGCATTTTTTATTGACTTTTTTAGCAAGTCAATGTATAGTGAAGAATGGAATTGCGGTAACTTTTCTGTCGTGAATTGTATATGATTTACGAAATACCCAGAGCGTGTGCTGACACTTTGCAGTATGCACAAACCGCAGCAGCATCATTCATTTGCATCAGACAAGTAAATATGATCCGGTGACACCGTGTGGCTGTGTTGGTCGTAAAGATCTTTTTATATGCAAAAGATCAGGCAGCAGCCTAAAAGGAATTTGGGTTAGAAACCCTCTGCGGACGGCACTGTGAGCGCAAGGAAATGGTCGAAGCGGCGAAAGCTGTTGGGTAATACCGCCATTGGGAGGAAGCTTCTGAGAAGGTAGATCATGTACGAAAGGCGAAAGCCTTGTGGCGCGAGGGCAGGAGAATTGCACGGTCAAGGATCTTTGGTACACAGTGGCGCTCTCTCGCTGTGACGAGGGCAGGAGTATGCGCTGACGGTTTTTGTCAGCGTTTTTTCTTGCCAAAATGTCGCTGGTCATCCCCTGAGAAGGGGCTTGTCCGGCGTTTTTTCGTAATAAGGAGGAGTGTTACTATGTCTCAACGCGGCGGACGTCCCATTGATTTTCAGGCGTGGGCGCAAAACCAAATAGTCAAAAGGGCTGTAGCAGCGCTGGAAGCGCGTGACGAAGCATTTGCCGAGCGAAACGCAGATACGCCGCTGCCGCAGCTGGCGCGGTATCTGAGCCGGTGCGCCATCTCACTGGGTCACAGCCCATCCCCCAACGAAGTGGATGGCGGTACCTTTATCGAACAGCGTTTTGGCAGTTGGGCGGCCGCAATGGCGGCGGCAAAGCTGCCGCAGCCTCGTTCCATGCGCAAGCTAAGCGACACCTCTCGCTATAAGGCGGAAAAGGTGAAGCAAGAACCGTTGTTCCGGGAGGAGCGAAGGCAGAAGCGGCAGCGCAAGCTGGAGCAATCCGAGCAGCGAAAACGGGAACAAGCCGCCAAAAAGCGTGCGGAGCGGGCCGCTAAGGCTGAATGGGCGGCGAAGAAGAAGGCGGAGGCTGAAGCAAAGGCTCTCACCTTGGCAGAGACCTCCGCTGAAGCCGCACTTGATACAATATCCGCAGCAATTAACCCCAGTCAAGCCGAGACAGTCTGAACGGAGACTGTCAGCTTTCCATAGGGGGACGGGGTTTAAGCCGCCCCGTCCCCCATCCTCAAATCCGTAAAAGGCAAGTCGAGACGGCAAATGCCGTTGTCTTTTCCATAGCGGGAGGGGTTTGCCGGCCCCTCCCGCATCCTCAAAATCAACAGCCCTAATGGCTGAAGGAGAATTGACATGAAAAAGAATCTGAGATATATCATCGCGTTCCTGCTGGCACTTATGATGCTGTCGAGCCTGTGCGCCTGCGCCCAGACCGGCACTGCCGGCAATAGCGGCGAATTGGATCTCGATTATGTGGGAGAGGATACCGACCAACCCGAAGAGGAAAAGCCGTGGTATTCCTGGTTTACGGAGGCCTTCAGCTTCGGCAAAAAGGAAACAACAGCTACCCCGTCCCAAAGCAAGCCTGACAGCGTGGCGGATTTCTATGCTCAGGGCTCCGGAGATGCACCGCAGGGCAACAAGGGCAATAAGACAGACCAGACGCCTTCTGCCACACCGGATGAGGATACCGCCAACAAGCCGTCCAACTCCGGCGGCAAAAAAGACGACAACAAAAAGGACGACCAGAAGGGCGAGGACAGCAACACCCCCGCGCCTACCCCCGAGCAGAAGCCCGAAAGCAAGAAAAACACCGTCACCATTACCATCCGCTGCGATACGGCGGTGAATAACGGTATGCACTTAGAAAGCAAGTGGGCGGGCATCGTCCCCGCCTCCGGCGTGATCCTGCCGGTGACCACGGTGGAGATCGAGGAGGGTGACACGGTCTTTGACGTCCTGTCCTACGTCTGCGATAAGTATAAGATCCACATGTCCTATCGCGGCGGCACGTCCAGCGGCTGCTATGTGGATGGCATCAATAACCTCTATGAGTTCGACGGCGGCCGCTGGAGCGGCTGGATGTACTGCGTCAACGACTGGTATCCCAACTACGGCTGCGGCGTGTACTTCGTCAAGCCCGGCGAGGTCATTGAGTGGAATTACACCTGCGACCTTGGTCTTGATCTGGATGGCGGTTGGTGGGAAGGTGCTCAGGATTGGAAGGATAACCATGACTGATACCCGGATGCGCTATTTTGGGAACCTGCATCCGGCGGTCAGTATGGCGTACTTCGTGCTGGTGCTGGGTCTGACGCTGGGATGCATGCACCCAGTCACGGTGGCGCTGTCGTTTCTGGGCGCCAGCTGGTTTTCCATCCGACTGCGGGGCTGGAGGGCCTACGGCCACACCGTGCGGTTTGTGGGGCCTATGTTTCTGCTGATCGCCCTTGCCAATCCGCTATTCAACCATCGGGGCGTGACCATGCTTTTTACCATCAACCACCTGTGGTACACGCTGGAAGCGGTGTGCTACGGTCTGGTGTCCGGCTGCTCCCTGTGCGCGGTCATTATGTGGTTCACCTGCTATCAGGAGGTCATGACCTCGGATAAATTCCTGTACCTGTTCGGCAAGCCCTTCCCCGGCACGTCGCTGCTGATCACCATGACGCTGCGGCTCATCCCACAGCTTCAGCAGAATCGCCGCGAGATCCGTCAGTCTCAGGCCATGTTACAGGAGGAAGGCACGCGGCTGCTGCAAAGGCTGGGCAGTGCCCTGCGGAACCTGTCGGTGCTGCTGACCATGAGTATGGAGGCGGCGGTGGAGACGGCGGACAGCATGAAAGCCCGGGGCTATGGCGCCAAGCGGCGTACCACCTTCCACCTGTTCCGTTTCGATGGCCGGGACGCCCGGACGCTGGGTCTTATTCTGGCGGTGGCAGGGGTCTGCATTACCGCCCGCGCCTTCGGTCACGGGTATATGGAGTTCTATCCCGCCATGACGCCGGTGCTGCTGGGCAGTGCCAGCTATACCATGTTTATCTTCTACGCCGTGCTGATGTTCCTGCCCGGTATTCTTGAAACAAAGGAGGCCATCAGATGGCGCTCTTACGGTTTGAACACCTGAGCTTCTCCTACCCGCTGGCTGACACGCGGGCACTGGACGACGTCTCGTTGGAGATACATAAGGGCGAGTATGTGGTGCTGTGCGGCCCCTCCGGCTGCGGCAAGACCACACTGCTGCGCCATGCCAAGCCCGGCCTGCTGCCTGTGGGGGCAAGGGCCGGCGAGACCTTTTATAAAGACGCGCCCCTTTCCCAACTGCCGGAGCTGACCGCCGCGGCGGAGATCGGCTTCGTGCAGCAGAACCCGGATAATCAGATCGTCACCGATTTCGTATGGCACGAGCTGGCCTTCGGTCTTGAGAATATGGCGCTGCCGGTTCCGGTGATCCGCCGCCGTGTGGCGGAGATGGCCGCTTTTTTCGGCATGGAAACGTGGTTCCGCAGTAAGACCACGGAGCTGTCCGGCGGGCAGAAGCAGCTGATGAATCTGGCCTCGGCGCTGGCGATGGGGCCGAAACTGCTGATACTGGACGAGCCCACCTCCATGCTGGATCCGCTGGCGGCCCGCAATCTGCTTGCTACCGTGCAGCGGATCAACCGCGAGCTGGGCGTAGCCATCCTTTTAACGGAGCATCGGCTGGACGAGGTATTCCCCGCCGCCGACCGTGTGGTGACCATGGATCAGGGGCGTATCCTGTCAGACGGTGCGCCGGCTGAGATCGCGCGGCAGCTGTCCGGCAGCGCGGAAAAGAGCCGTATCTATTTCGGACTTCCCGCCGCTGTCCGTATCTTCAGCGAATTGGAGCAAACGGACGATCTGCCCCTGACGGTGCGGGATGGCCGCCGCCGCTTGGAGCGGCTGCTGCCCATCACGGCGGAGGATTCCGCGCCTGAAACCGCGAAACCTGAGAAAGAAGCAAAGCACCTCGCCGTTTTAGAGGGCAAGGAGCTTTGGTTTCGCTATACCGAAAAGGGCAAGGATGTCCTGCGGGGCACAGACGTAACGCTTCATCAGGGTGAGCTGCTGTGCCTGCTGGGCGGCAACGGCGCAGGCAAAACCACGCTGATGCAAACGCTGGCGAATTTCAAGAAGCCCTATCGTGGCAAGGTGAAGCTGGCAAAGGGTCAACGGCTGTGTATGCTGCCCCAGAACGCCCGGTCGCTGTTTGTGGCCGATACGGTGGAGAAGGAGCTGCTGGACAGCGCCGAACAGGACAAAGCCAAGGCCGTGCAGATGGCGGAGAGGCTGGAGCTGACACCGCTGCTATCGCGGCATCCCTACGACCTGTCCGGCGGCGAGACCCAGCGTCTTGCCGTAGGCAAGCTGCTGCTGCGGGAGGCCACGGTGCTGCTGCTGGACGAGCCCACCAAGGGGCTGGACGCCTATGCCAAGGCGGAGCTGGCGCAGCTGCTGCTGGCGCTGTGCCGGGAGGGCGCGTCTATTCTGGTGGTGACCCACGATGTGGAATTCGCCGCCCGGTACGCCACGGGCTGCGCCCTGATGTTCGATGGTCTGCTGCTCTCTGAGGGCGAGCCCCACGACTTCTTTGCCGGAAACCGGTTCTATACCACTGACGCCAACCGTATCGCGGCGGAGCACTTCCCCATGGACATTACCTGCGAGGAGGTGATCGCGTCGTGTCGAAGCTCTTTGTCAGCAAAAGAACCAGAGCCGCCGCGTGGGTGATCCTGCTGGTGCTGCCCGCCCTGATGGTGGCCTTCGGCTATTACCACAGCCACCGCCCCGCGGTCAATCCGGTGGGGTCACGCACCTTCTGGGATTACGTTATCCTCAACTCCGATATTCTGCTGGGGCTTTTGTTTCTGCTGGCCTCCGCCATCCCCTTCCTTTTGGTATTCGATAAGAGGAAGCCCCAGGCTCGCGAGCTGGTGCCGATTGCGGTGATGGCGGCCATTGCCGTGGTAGGCCGCACCGTGTTTGAGATCATCCCGCTGCCCAACTTCAAGCCATGCTCCGCCATCATTATCATCACGGCGGTGGCCTTTGGACCGGAGGCGGGCTTTCTTACCGGCGCGCTGACCGCCTTTGTCAGCAACTTCATTTTCGGACAGGGGCCGTGGACGCCATGGCAGATGTTCACATGGGGGCTGGTGGGCTTTCTGGCGGGTATCCTGCAAAATGCAGGTGCATTCAAGGGAGGAAGCCGCCGTCACTTTACGGCGCAATGGTGGGACAGGCTGTGTCCGGAGAATACCAACCGGGGCGATTTGCTGCATTTTGTGCGGCAGCTTACCGACCACGCGCCCCTGCGGCTGTGCCTTTATGGTTTCCTGTCCGGCTTTCTGTACGGCTGGATCATGAACCTGTATTTCATCATCGGGTATGTAAGCCCCCTTACCTGGCAGACGATAGGCGCGGCCTATGTGTCCAGCTTCTTCTTCGATTTCTGTCACGGGCTGTGTACGTTTCTGGTGTTGTGGGCGCTGGGCGACCCGTGGGTACGGAAGCTGGAGCGCATCAAGATCAAGTTCGGCCTGACGGCGGAGGAGCGGAACTATGTGCTGCCGCCCTCCACATTTGAGATAGCGAGAGAGAACTATGAGTGAACGAAAAACGATCATCAGGACGGTGGGGCTGAAGAAGCACTACACCGTCGGCGGCAACACGGTTCGTGCGCTGGATGGCGTGGACATGTCCGTGCTGCAAGGCGAATTTGTCTGTGTCGCAGGCCGCAGCGGCTCCGGTAAGTCCACCATGCTGAATATGCTGGCAGGTCTTGAGCCGCCCACGGAGGGGGAGATCATTGTCCGAGGCAAGCATCATTTGGAGGCTATGGACGAGGAGCAGCGGACAAGGTTCCGCCGCCGCTATATCGGCTTCGTCTTTCAGAACTACAATAATTTGCCCCAGTATACGGCACTGGAGAATGTGGCACTGCCGCTGGCCATCCGGGGCGTACCGGAGGATGAACGGAATTGGCTGGCGTGGCAGGCCCTGAGCCGTGTGGGACTACGCGGACACGTAGATCACCGACCTGCGGAGCTGTCAGGCGGTCAGCAGCAGCGCGTCAGCATCGCACGGGCCATTATTACGGAGCCCTCCATCGTGCTGGCGGACGAGCCTACCGGAAACCTGGACAGCCGTACCGGCCAGGAGGTCATGGAGCTGCTATGTGAGATCTTCCGGGAGAGGAACACCACCTTCATCCTCAGCTCCCATGACCCGCAGATGCAGTGTTACACGGATCGTACCGTCTATTTCAGCGACGGAAAGATAGAGACAGAAAATCACCACACCGGAGAGGAGAACGCACAGTGAAAAGAGAAACGGTAAAACGGGTACTGGCCCTGTTGATCTGCGTATGGATGACAGTATCCCTGCTGCCCGCCGTCGCTATGGCGGAAGAAGTCACAGAGGATGTGATAGATGACAGCACCATTGAGGCTTACACGTCTTACGAAAACGGAGAGGATGCCGGCGTCAGCGGGGTCTCGGTTACGGACGAAAAGCCCAACACGGATATCAAGGTCATACCCAGCGACGCCAACGCCCTGATCCTGATGGATACCGGCGCACAGTCCCCCAAAGGCGTTCCCGGTCAGGTGGTGAAGATCGTGCTGCCGCTGGCGGTGAACAAGGAGTACCTGCCCAGCGAGAAATACATGCTGCGCAACATCAACATCTACCCCGATGTGCCCACCGACGCCAGCGTGTCCAACTGGCCCTTTGAGCTGATCTACGCCAGTGATGTGCAGCACTTAAAGGATATGTCCTACAACTCCACGGCGGAGGTGTGGTTCGAGTTCAAGATCAGCGAGTTCGCCAGCAAGGGACGCTATGCCGTGCCCTTTAAGATCAACGCCACCGTGTGGCGGGAGGATGCCGTGAACGGCACCACTATCACCGAGGACGTGACCTTCAAGGTCAGTGCCTATGTGACCGTTACCGACAACGGCAATATGTCCGGCGTTACCACCGCCTTCGGCAGCCTTCAGGTGGCGGGTACCAACGCGGGCGGCTCCTATACCGTGCCTACCGGCACACCCAATCAGACTATCTCCATGCGGATCCCCGTGATCAATGTGGGCGGCACCCTGACCAGCGTGACGGTCTATCCCGTGGTGTCCGCCGCGCTGGACGAGTTCCCCTTCGTGATCGACTCCACCAATTTGGGCAAGTATTTCGACTACTGGGCCAGCGGCGAGGTGAAGTATCTGGACTACACCTTCACGGTGTCGCCCTTTGCCACCTCCGGCAACAAGTCCATTAAATTCAAGGCCAATTATTTTGAGAACAGCGCCCCTGCGGAGGGCTCCTTCTCCACGCAGTTTACTGTGATCGACGGCTATGACGCCTCCGCCATGTCGGTGATGGTGCAGAGCTACAAGCTGTATGTGGACGATACCGAGGTGTCCGGCCTGATGGCAGGCGAGGAGACGGAGCTGCGCCTGACCCTGATCAACAACTCCAAATATGACACGGCCAAGAAGATCATCTCCAGCCTGGTATTCACCAATTCCCCCGGCCTGACGCTGTGCGTAGGCGGCACGGATACCGCCTATGCCGATTCCATCAAGCCGGGCGGTACGACGATCCTGAAATACAAGATCATGGCCAAGCAGGACGCGGAGGTAGGCCCCGCCATGCTGGGCATCAACCTGACCTATGAGACCACCGAGGCAGTGGCCGGTAAGGCGGCGCAGAACATCATGCTGCCGGTCAGCCAGAAGATGGATGTTCTGGCCGGTACGCCGGAGGTGTACGGCACACTCAGCAAGGATAAGGAAGCTACCATCTCCGTGCCGCTGACCAACATGGGCCGCGCTAAGGCCATGAATATCCGGGTGCTGGCCACCGACGGCATGACCGCCGCCGCGCCCTGCTATGTGGGTGACCTGCTGGCAGGCGGCTCCACCAGCGCCGATGTAACGGTGGGCTTCTCCAAGATCGGCGCGTTTGTGGGCAAGATGATCCTCCAGTATGAGGATGCCAACGGCGAGACATATTCTCAGGACATCTCCGTGCCCCTGAGCGTGGCGGAAAGCTCTGCGGATACAGATGCCAACAGCGTCAACGCAAATAAAGACGGCACAGGCAGCCGCTGGTGGCTGTGGCTGCTGATAGCGATCCTTGCGCTCATCCTGATCGGCATTGTGGTCTATGTCATCATCCGCTATAAGCGCGGCGAGATCGGGCCCGGTGCCGAAAACACCGCTGCCTTGGACGATTTTGACGACGACTTTGACGCAGACGGCGGCATCCCGGGTATTGGGGAGAAGCCGCTGACCTACGACGGAAGCAATAAGGACGGGAATGTATGAAGCCAAAAGACCTGTTTCGCTACGGCTGCACCAACCTGTTCCGGCGAAAGACCCGCACGGCGCTGACAGCCCTGTCCATGGCGGTGGGCGTCATGTGTATCGTGGTGCTGATCTCCGTGGGTCTCGGATATGAACAGGCGTACCGCGAGAGCATCGAGGCGCTGGGCAGCCTGACAAAGATCGACGTGACGCCTGCCACCAGCGACTACGGACGCAAGGCGCTGCTGAACGACAAGGCACTGGAGGCGTTCCGGGGCATCGACGGTGTGGAGGCGGTAACGCCGGTCTATCAGCAGTCCGCCTATATCGTGTCCGGCAACTATGTCAACATGGTGCGCGTCTACGGCATTGACATGGCCACGGCGGAAAACTTCATGCTGACACCGGAGCGGGGCGTTATGGCCGAAGACGGCACGCGCCTGCATCCGGAGGTGCTGTTCACCGACGACGTTGCAGCCGGTCTTGCCAACAAGGCCAAGGATTGGGAGCTGGCGGTGGACGAAAACGGCAACGCTCTGATTGACCTGCTGGAAGTACCTGTCCGCATGACCTTCGATTCCTCCAGCCTGACCGGTGAGCCGAAGGCCGACACCGACGGACGGGCTCTGCCCTCCAGCAATCTCTATACCCTAAGGGTGACGGGTATCTGCTCCACCTTGAACAATAACTTCGCCACCGCCGCGTTCATGTCCTATGACCGCTTGCAGGAAATGACGCAAGCCAACGCCAATTACATGGGTGCGACAACTCAAACCAAGACGGCGGAGGAAAAGGCCAACGGCCCCACCTACGACTTGGTTTGGGTGAAGGTGAAGAACGTCAACGACGTGCAGCGGATCGTCAAGCTGATCCGTGACACGGGGCTGAACACCTATTCGCTCAATGATATGCTGGAGACGGTGCGCACACAGTCCCGGCAGATCCAGGGGATGCTGGGCGCGCTGGGCGGCATCGCCGTCCTGATCTCCGCCATCTGCGTGGCAAACACCATGATGATGTCCATTACGGAGAGAACGCGCGAAATTGGCGTGCTGAAGGTGCTGGGTACCGTTCGCAGCGACATCTTCAAGATGTTTCTCTCGGAGGCACTGATCGTAGGCGTGATAGGCGGCGCGGCAGGCTTGGTGCTGAGCTTTATCGCCAAGTGGCTGATACCGGTGATCTTCGCGTCCCGTGAGCTGCGGTGCGTGCTGCCCTGGTGGCTGGCGGTCTGCGGCGTGGTGTTCTCAGGCGCGGTAGCCATTGCCGCCGCATGGATCCCCGCGCGCAAGGCAACGCTTATCAGTCCCAACGAGGCCATCCGCTCTGAGTGAGGTAACGATATGAAAAAGATATACTGTATAGTGCTGACCGTACTCTGCCTCCTGCCGTGCTTGGCAGGGTGTGGGAAAGCAAATGCTGTCAATGAAGAGCCGCTGATCCGCAGCTTCGTGATCGGCAACAGCACGGCGGAGATCCAGACCCACACGGAGGATGGCGAGACCCGCTATGTGATCGCCATTACGCTGCCGACGGACACGGATTTCAAAAACTGTGCCGCAAATGTAGAGCTTGCCCCAGATGCGGTGCTAGACATGGATAGTCCCTGCATCGTGAACGAACTGGGCGGGCGGCCCATCTTGAATTTGACGTTGGCAGAGCGTGATTTAGTGGTTACCTGCGGTGAACAAAGCCAGACGTACAGTTTTCAGGTCGGATTAGAATGAGAGATAATTCAATGAAAAAGATATCAATTATTTTTACAGTGCTTATTATCGCACTGCTATTAACGCTGACAGCCTGCGGACAGCAGGTAGACGAACCCGCCAGTTCTGATGGTGCATCGACAAACGCAATATCTTCTGTAAATGTTAATGGGAAGGAGTGCCGCGTCGATGCTGTGAAAAACCCCGGCGGCCAGGAAACCGGGATGCTGTTCAGCATTTCCATCCCGAAAGCGGCAGTTCAGGATGAGACGAACGTCACACTGACGCTGGAGCTTGGCTCTGGTTGGTCGATTTCAGAGGATAGTAATTGTATAGTCCAGATGGATGGCAGCAATGTCATTGTGGATTTGAGTGAAGAAGCGCCGGTAATTATCGTAAAGGCTGACGCCATGGATAAGACACGCTGCTACCATCTGGCTGTAGAATAGCAGGAAGTTTTATGTTTTCTGTTCTGATTTTACGGAGGTGATGCCAGTGGGTTAATTGAAGAACCGCAACGATATGTAAAAAAGAAGATTTTAGAAAGGACAGCATATGAAAAAAATGATTTCTCGGCGCCTCGTAGCGCTCTGCATGGCGTTTGCCATGATGTTCTCTCTGCTGACTGTTGTTCACGCGGAAGGCTCTAACGATGGTCTGTCTGCTCCTACTACTCATACCGAGGTAGCTAAGCCGGCCACGATCAACTCCATTTCTGTTGGATCTGCGACTGCCTATTATGAGACGGACGATAACACCGGCAATACCACTTACATCCGTGCCTTGCTGACCGGCAAGACCGAGTATGACCTGAAGAACGCTACGGTTACGGTCAATCTGACGAACAGCAGTACTGCAGTTGCCTTGGATGGTACGGCTATTACCGGTGGTACCACGTCTCGTACCTTCACAACGGACTTGATGAATAAGGCACATACCCTTACCATCGGCGGTGTTGATTATATTCTGGCAGCAGGTTTACCCAGCGGTCGGGTTTCCATCGACTCGAACGATCCTCTCGGCTTGGGTACTGTGACAATGGCCGGAACGACCATGGATGTCTATGGTGCCAATGTTCAGAACCCCTTCATGGGCAACACCTATTTCGTTAATAGAAACACCAACTGGACCTTCATTAACTATTTCATTTCTGGTGTTTTGCCTACGGGCACCTCTCTGAGCAGCGTTGCCACTGCTTATACTCTTAAGAGTGGTGCGAAGATCTCCGGCGCTGGTGCCACTAATGTTACTGCTACAAGCTATACCTTTAACTTCACTGCAGGCAATATTCTCACCGTTGCAAACGGCACCGAGAGCCGCAATTATGATGCGGAGCTGGCTATCGCTGGCCAAAATATTATCGTTCAGGAAGACGAAGCCGGTAATCGCAACTATGATATCAACTTCAGCGAGGTTAAAGCTTCCGATTATTACGTTGACGGTGTTAAGACTCATGTTGATGAAATCGTGACCGCTTGGGAAGCCTATATTGCTCAGCCCCACAGATTTGACGCAGGTACCAGTGTTATGGCTATTCTGCAGGCATTTGATACGTGGGCAACTCAGACCGAAAATCCTGTTACCGAAAATTACTATTTCACCGGTGCCTCTGATTTCGGCGGCGGAACCTATCTGTCTAAGCTGAATAACCTGAATTGGAACGATTGCGGCAATCTGGCTGGATATATGTATACCAACGATGCCAACGGTTACTACTGGACAGCCGCCGACAATCATTCTACAATTCCCCCCGTTGGTGCTGCTGACATGGTCTTCACCAGCTCTACGCGAATTGTATGGTTCTATACGGTGAACTATCAGAACTGGTTCTAATATCCACAGAATGGCGTGTTAATATGCGCTAAATGACTCAGATGTGTGGGCGGGCGGAATCCGCCGCCCGCCCACACATCAATCTTTCTAAATGGAAAGGGGACCCCCAACAATGAAAGCAATTCGGCGCATCCCGGTATTCTTACTGGCCTTGATGATGCTCCTTTCCTGTATCACGCCGGCACACGCGCTGGAGTCCCAGTATACCCTGTGGCCGGTTTTCAGTCCTATTTATGATGATTACTATATAGCGCGCCAAGGATTTGTCCACTTTGAGGGATGGGACAAAGGCGTGTTTTTCACCGCAATCAAAAACAGCTATGTACAGCTAACACTACCAGAAGGAACGGGCGATTTCAATTTGACGCCCTCGTACTATACCGCCACGGCGGGTGCGCCTGGCTGGGCAGATACAGGCATTCGCTTTGAAGATAGCACACGACGGTATCGAATCGAGCCGGTGGTCAAGGGAGCAGCGGACTATTCTCAAACACAATTCTGGCGCTTCTATGATGCCAAGTCAGATCGAAGTTTCGTGTTGCCTGTGATCACCATGGTTGAAAACCCCTCCGAAACCGAGAATACTGTTGATAAGCTTGAGGCATATACTGCCCGAGTGGACAAGTTGATTTCGACCATGAAGCAGTTCGACGAGATATTCGACGCCTTGGTAGACTCGCAAAACAGCGCGTCAGTGCAATATGGTGGTCGCCATCCCAGTGATGTCAACCTGGCCTGTATTGTGGCCAATATGATTCAGACAGGGTTTGACATCAGGATCGCATGGCTCGATACGCATAGCTATTGGGTAGAGGGTGCTGGCTGGGCAACAGCTACTGCTGAAGACATTATTAAACATTGGACGACCTATAAAGCGCCAGATACGGGTGACAAGCCCGCCTGCAATCCTGGAGATAAGATATCACAGCAGAGGCTAAAGGAATTGGACATACTTCTGGATGTGATTGCTCCCTATTATCTGAATTATTTAGAGAATCACCGTATTGTAGAGCCTACTGTCACTTACTATGAAGTCGGCGGTTCACGGGGCTTGATTGACACCGCCAACAAAACCATAACACTTCGTTTACCGAAAGATACCGACTGGGACAAGCTTCCCGCGCCTACGGTTGAGACAAATGATGAGTGCCAGTTTGTCCAAAATCTTGGCAGTCTGAAGGATGGTCAGGCTATTGCCACAGTGACACCGGGTGACCGCGCAACGGGAACCTATTACAACGGCAGCGACACTACCGGATACGGATTCAAAAAGAATCTGAGCCAAAGATGGACGATCAACGTCGAAGAGGGAGCTCCTTACACAAAGGTACTTACCTTTGACATTGAGACAGACGACGGCAAGGTTCGCTCTGCCCGCATCACGGATGGCGTGAACGGAAGCGACGGGACGATCAAACTGAATCTGCCCGTCGGAACCACTTTAAACGCTCTGTCCCCTACGGTAGATTATGCCGGCGAGGGATTCTATTATACTGTTAACGGCCAGCGAAGTGACCAGACCGAAAAGATCGACTTTAGCCAGAAGATCAAGCTGATCGTCTATAGCACGAAGTACGGGACAGAGGCCACATATGACGTTTCTGTCACAGCGGAAAAATCTGCGGAGAATGACATTCTCTCCTATAAGATCGGTGATGCGGTCGGTACGATCTCCGGCAACAGCGTGTCCATAACGATTCCATATGCCACGGACCTTACCACGACAGAGCCGGATATAACGGTATCCGAATTTGCGGAAGTGACACAGAAGCCCGCAGGGCTTCAGGTCGGTGAAAATCACTATACCGTGACTGCGGAAAACGGCGCTGAGAAGGACTATATCGTGACGATCACCCGCACTCCGGTAGCGACGGGGCGACAGATCAAGTCTTTCCGCTATGGCGGGTATGAAGCCACGATCAACGAAGGTACGGCCGAGATCACCATGACGCTGCCAAAGGGTATCTCTCCTGTTTTCGCGCCGACCATCGAAATTTCCGAGTTTGCCACGGTTTCTCCGGCATCCGGCGAAGTGCAGGATTTCAGTTCGCCTGTCAAGTACAAGGTCACGGCACAGAACAAGGCTTCTAAAACTTATACGGTCAAGGTTACGATATCCTCTGAAGCTGCTCCCAATAAGTATATAGGCAAGCTTGAGCAGGTTCGTGACAATATTATTAACCGGTATAGAAGCGAGGCCAATGATGATTGGGAGTGGATGGACCTCGGCTTCTATGAAAACCGGCCAGAAAACTACAATACCTCCGATCACCCCTTCGACATTGCCGCAAAGCTTGCAAAGCTGGACACGACCACAAATGTGGCAATGACCGAGTTTGACCGTACCATCATGATGCTGACTGCCCGCGGTTTTGATTGCACGAAACTCTCGCAGTACAACAATGGAAAACCGTACATCGACAGCAAGGGCAATGAGATCGACAACCTTGTCGCAGCACTCTACAACTATTCCGGTGAGTACACCATCAACGGCCCCATTTTTGCGTTGCTGGCTCTGGACATGGGAATCTACACCATTCCGGAAAATGCCAGATGGACGCGGGAGAACCTGATAAATGTCGTTCTGGACTACGGCAATTATGACGAGTTCGGCATTGACATGGTGGGAGCTATCATGTACTCTCTGGCCCCTTATCAAGAGGATGCAGTTTACGGTGCGCAGATAAAGGAAAAGCTGGATTTGTGTCTGGAGATCATCCTAAGAAAGATGAATTCCGACTTCTCCTTCGGTGGGTGGGGTACGATCAATAGCGAGTCTGCCGCATGGGTCATGATGGGCCTTTGCAGTATGGGTATCGACTGGAATGCCGATCCCCGGTTCTCAGATGGTCAGGGTCACAGTGCGCTGCAGCACTGGATGGATAACTTCGCTAACGTAAGCGGCGGCTATTTCCATCATACGACCAGCGTGACCAACAATGCTATGGCGACCTATCAGGGCTGCTATGCCACCATGTGGTATCTCACTTTCCTTGAGAAAGGTGGTCAAGGAAATCCCTGCTATTTCTATTACCATCGCTTTCCCTTTGCCCGGCAGATGTCTACGGATGCTTCCATCACCGGCTTTGAGATCGAGGGCAAGCCAGGCGTTATCACCGAGGGCGGTGAAGGCGGCGAGAATACCATCACTGTTACAGTTCCCAAGGGTATGCCCCTGACGAACCTGATCCCAACCGTGACGATGGCGGAGGGTGCGACCTTGCTGGCTCCGAGTCTGCCTACAACCTTTGTGGAAGGCGTTAAGCAGCCGTTTACCGTGCTGGCCGAGGACGGAAAGACCACCAAGAGCTATTATGTCACCGTGAATTATGGTGATGTGGGTGCTGCCGGCGCCGAGCTGGATGTCAACAGCATCAAGCTGCAAAACAGCGTGCTGAACGCAACGGACATACTGGAGAAGAAAGTCACCAAGGCATCCGATGGGGCAACGGAGATTCTGCTTACGGTGAACGCCGGTGTGGATACCTCGAAGATGTATCTCAGTGCCAGCCTCTCTTACAAGGCGACCTCCAACCCGTCTTTGGACGGAAAGAAGGTGATGGACTTCTCTGACTGGAAGACCTTCACCGTGACCTCCGGCGATAAGACGGTACAGAATACCTACCGTATTAAGGTCGTATCCAAGGCGCAGGCGGAGATCACCAGTTTCCGTGTTCAGGCGGTCGGCGAATGGTACAATGGCGTCGTTGACAATGCCAAGAACACCATCACCGTCTCCGGTGTGGACGATTCCAAGCTGACCAGCACCAAGCTGGTGACGGACATCGAATTCACCGGCAAGACCTGCTCACCGACCTCCGGCATTGCGGTGGACTTTGCCAACGCTGCCACGTTCACGCTGGGCGGCGACAACGATCTGGCCAGCCGCACCTATACCGTTACCGTGCTGAATAAGAGCGGCCAGCCGATCTCCGCCAAGGGCGGCGGTGGGAATGATACGCCCGCCACCAGCACCGCGAAAATCACAGGCTTCTCCGTTTTGGGTGTGGATGGTGTGATCGACCAGAGTGCCGGCATCATTACCGTCACACTGCCGGTTGGGACGAATGTCACGGCGGTAGCACCGGTCGTCACCGTTCCTGCAGGAGCTGTTGTCAGTCCGGTATCCGGTGAGGTCGTGAACCTTACCAGCCCGCTGACCTATACCGTAACGCTGGGCGCGGAAAGCAAAAGCTATACCGTCACCGTTATCTTTGAGCGAAGTATTTCCCAGCAGCTTTGGGATGCGGTGGCAGAGAATAGCGACGTGGCTGACCATCAAACCAGCTACGGACACAAATTCAATTAAAACAGAAAGGAGAGAAGCCATGAAAATAACAAGATGGCAAAGAGCAGTATCCCTGCTCCTTTGCCTGCTCATGGCCATGAGCTTCTTTGCGATCACCGCACCTAATGCGTATGCAGCGGAACCGTCGTGGCCGCAGGTTACGAGCTTCGCAGTGACAGATGGCTACCTGTATGATAGCAGCAATGTTGCCAAACGAAAAGTCGCCTGCAAAGTAAAGACCATAGAAATCGTAAACTACCAAGAAGCCAAGGAAAGTGCCAGTACAGGCTACATGGGTCTGATAGGCGAGATCTGCATTAAGGTGGAAAAGCCGGTTTCCATCGTGGATGGCGTCCCGACAACGACATTGGCAGCGGCTCCGACCTATCTGCGTATAGCAAAGGGCAGCTATACCCTGACCGCGAGCAAGGATGCGACCGTCGTTACAGACAGGAACCTGACCACAACAAATAGCACTACAGATCCGAACACATACCGGAGCGCGAATGACGATGGTGTACGTGTAGCAATCAAGGATCCCAGTCAGAACAATAAGCTTTATTACTATGATCTGGTTGTAACGATCGACACGCAGAGCAGCGAGACTAACACCGCTCCCGCAATCAAGGCGAATGTGGAGAACCTCGCAACTGCTGACGCCACAGTGGGTACGGCGTGGACGCTGGATCTGACCACCATCTTTGAGGACGCGGACAACGATGCTTTGACCTACAAGGTGAAGGTGGGCGATGCCGAGGCTGTTGCCGCGGATGCCAATTACAGCTATACACCCACCGCAGCCGGCACGACCACGCTGGTGTTCACCGCCAACGACGGTAAGGCCGACAGTCCTGAGTATACGGTGACGCTGAATGTCACGGCAGCGGCAGGAGAAGTAACTTGGCCGCAGGTTACGAGTTTCGCAGTGACAGATGGCTACCTGTATGATAGCAGCAATGTTGCCAAACGAAAAGTCGCCTGCAAAGTAAAGACCATAGAAATCGTAAACTACCAAGAAGCCAAGGAAAGTGCCAGTACAGGCTACATGGGTCTGATAGGCGAGATCTGCATTAAGGTGGAAAAGCCGGTTTCCATCGTGGATGGCGTCCCGACAACGACATTGGCAGCGGCTCCGACCTATCTGCGTATAGCAAAGGGCAGCTATACCCTGACCGCGAGCAAGGATGCGACCGTCGTTACAGACAGGAACCTGACCACAACAAATAGCACTACAGATCCGAACACATACCGGAGCGCGAATGACGATGGTGTACGTGTAGCAATCAAGGATCCCAGTCAGAACAATAAGCTTTATTACTATGATCTGGTTGTAACGATCGACACGCAGAGCAGCGAGACCAACACCGCCCCCACGATCAAGGAGGGTGTGGTGAACCCCGCAACTGCTGATGCCACAGTGGGTACGCCGTGGACGCTGGATCTGACCACCATCTTTGAGGATGCGGACAATGATACGCTGACCTACAAGGTGAAGGTGGGCGATGCCGAGGCTATTGCGGCAGAGGCCAATTACAGCTATACACCGGAAGCTGCCGGTACGACCACGCTGGTGTTTACCGCCAACGATGGCAAGGCCGACAGCCCTGAGTACACAGTGACGCTGAATGTTACGGCAGCGAGCGAAGAAACCTATACAATTACCGCCGCAGTCGATGGCGCGTATATAATCAATACTGAAAATGTGACTCAGCCGATGGGAACAACGGAGATTACCGTAAATGGTACGTCTGCCAGTGAAGCAAAAGTAGGCGATCTCGTTATGGTCAAGGCCATTCCTCAGAAGTACAGTTACGTTAAGACCGACTTATACGATGCCAAGTTTGACCGTTGGGAAGTGGTGGCAGGGCCTACCGGTTTATTGTCTGACGCTGAATTGAAAAATGCGGAGCTGACGTTCAATATGCCGGCAGCGACTGTCTCACTTAAAGCTGTGTTTGTGGCAGTCGGATCACAAGTCACTTTGACCGCAAACAATTTTGATGCGGGTGATGTGGCATTAAAGATTGGAGACTGGCAAACGGTTGCATCGACATACGATTCCACCTCTGGACAGCACAAGTACAACTCCGTTACTCGGACAGTGATTGCTGGTGCGAAAGTCTCTGCGTATATTGATACGGCCCCTACAGCTAATGCTGGCTTCAAACTGGACAGTTGGGAGATCAAAAACGTAACAAAGAATGAGATAGTAGTTCCTGAATATGTAGCATCGAATCATCCTGCAGACGGAAGTTCCTACATGATACCTTATTTTACCGTTGACGGAACCTCAGACTATGAGATCAAAGCCATCTTTAAAGCGAAGGATTATGGTGATGTGAATGTCACGGTAAATGATGAGAGCATGGGTACTGCCACCGCTCAGATCGGCACAGAAGAAGCGGCTGCAAGTATTAAGGCCGTAGTTGAAGGAACGGAGGTCAAGCTGCAGGCGCAGCCCAATCCCGGATATATTTTCCAGAGTTGGAGCGCGACTTATGGTTCCGATAACACTCAGGTTGCTATTGCGAACAGCACTGCAGCTCAGACAACTTTCGTTATGCCGGAAACCAATCATCAGCCCGTCAATGTGGTTGCCACTTTCGTGGAAGACCCCAACTATTTGAGTGAGGAATGTGTTCTGGAATCGGTGCTACTGTTGGATCATAGCGGTAATACCTTTGAAGGCGATCAGGATGGCACGGCATTTACAGTTACCCTGCCGGCTGATGCGGACGCATCCAATCTGGCCAATATGGTTCTTAAGCTGACGTATTCCAAGAATGCCAAGGTCTTTAGAGATGGAGATACAGCGGCGTGGAATGCGAACGGACAAGCCTGCAATATGACGCTGGGCACAGTAACAAAGTTCGTCGTGCGTTCGCAGAAGGATCTTACGGAAGGCAACGAAGGTCCTACCCGGGAGTACACCATTACCATCAAGAAGGCCGCCGCACCCAACGCCCCCACCCTGTCCAACGGCTCCGCCACCCGCACCAGCAAGACCGGTGCAACCGTGAAGTTCACCTCCAGCGAGGCGGGCAACTACTTCTATAAGGTGGTGGATCACGGTGCGGCAGTGCCCACAGTGGATGAAATCATGAAATCCACCACTAAGGGTACGGCCAGCGCGGGTGAGACGACCTTCACCCTCAGCAATCTGATTGAGGACGCCCGTGACATCTACATCGTTGTTGTGGGCGCAGCCGGAGGTGAGAGCGCACCCCTGAAGGTGGAGATCCCCGCCTATGGCAGTGGCACCGATACGCCGGATACCGGCGCGTATAAGATCTCGATAAGCGCACCCAAGGGTGGTACGATCACCACTAACCGCACCAAGGCGGATAAGGGCGACGAGATCATCGTTACCGTAACGCCCGACAGCGGTTATCAGATGGTGTCTGGTTCTCTGACCTATACGCTGGCAAAAGAGGGCGGCGAAACCAAAACCATCACTAACAACCGCTTTACCATGCCTGCGGGCGATGTGTCTATCACCTGCAAGTGGGAGACTGCCACAATGACCGCCAAGGGCATCACCAGCTTCTCCATCAACGGCGTGGCCGGTGCAGTGAACAATACCACCAATACCATTACCATCACACTGCCTCGCGGCACAGATGTGACGAAGCTGACCCCGGTTATCGCCACAAACGGTGTCAAGTCCCTGACACCCGGCAGCGGTGAAACGGTGGACTTCACCAATGCCGTGACCTACACCGCCACCATGGAGGATGGCAGCAGCAAAACCTATACTGTCACGGTCTACGTGGACAAGGGAACGCTGGCCGATCAGTTCTGGGACAAGCTGACGGACTTTGCCACCCAAGTTCCCTGGTGGGAGTATGCAAAGCATCAGCAAAGCACCAGCAAGTATCCCAAGTATTGGTAAAATTTGACCCTTATACGACAGCAGAGCGTACCTCACGGTGCGCTCTGCTGCTATGTAGAGCTTCTATACCTGTTCTTTCTCTGTCCTAACTCCCTCCGATAGAGTGAGTCCTTCTGGGTGCGCCATGGTGACGCTACCCTTGCGTCAGCAAAAGAGCGCACCTCCCCCTTGGCGGGAGGTGCGCTCTTTCTGCATTCATTTGATGCGATACAGGCTGCTGGTCAGGCTGCCGTTGGGGCGACGGCGGTGGGTGCGTTCCAGAAAGCCGTGGCGCTCCAAGTCCGTCAGCGCCCGCTGGACGGTGCGGCGCGACAGCTTCAGATCCGCCGCAATGGTGCGGACGCTGGGCCAGCAGGTATTGCCGGCGTTGGAGCGATCCTTCAGGTACATATAGACCGTCTTTGCCCGGTGGGGCAGCTCCATGTCGGCGTAGATGCTTCCGAAGTAGCTCATGGCGTACCCTCCTCGTAGGTCTGACCGCTGCGCTGGCGGTGCGTTTCCCGTTTGCCGGGGGAAGGTGCTAAGGTGGGTCGCGTTTTTGGATAAGTCCGGTCGATGCTGTCCAGAAGCTCGGCGCGGCTGGCGTAGGCCACCGGTCGGGCGGCGTGTTCCGGCGTGGCATAGACCGCATCGAAGGTAATGCCCCAGTCGAGGAATAGCTGCAGCTTTGTCTGCATAGGATGCGTCCCCGTTTTCATCACCACAAAGCTGCCCTTGGGAATGGATTTCAGCTCGTCCGGCGTCATCAGCGGACGCTCCATCATCTGCAGGCTTTGACTGGGATCGTTCTTTCCTTTGCTGACGGAGCCGCTGAGTACCGTGCGGCTGCCGAGAGATTTGGACAGTTGCTCCGCCGTCTGGCTGTTGGGCGCAAAGCCGCCGAAGATGGTATCCTGGCAGTTGTCAGTCAATATTTCTGCGCCTTCTCTGCCGTAATTCTTCTCCAACTGCG
>ERZ773235.1214-NODE-1214-length-27815-cov-14.095497_pt1 | contig 27815 bp, 17 predicted proteins | sample MGYA00580522_ERZ773235 | MGnify/ENA primary metagenome ERZ773235 (study PRJEB29015, sample SAMEA2737797) | human gut metagenome | biome: human gut; feature: human-associated habitat; material: faeces | place: China | collected 2012 ...
CGAGTTCCGCACGAGCCGGAGAGCACTTAATGTGCTCTCCGTGCGAGCAGGACTGTAGAGCAGGAAACCTTGTATACGCCCGCCCGCTCCCGAGGGGCATCTCTCATGCAAAAACTTTTGTTGGGTAAAGTCCGAGGTCAGTGGCGTTTTATACCGAGAATTTCAAAAAAAGTTGAAAATTCATTACATATTTGCGTTGACTTTAGGCAACTAAAGTTTCATACTGCGTTTCATCCACTGGGGGATGTGAACACGCACGGATCGTTCGCATCATGATTGAAGAGGATTTCTTAGACATGTTCACGCATCAGCTAAACATTATCAGCGTAGTAATTATCTGATGCGGGTTAGCACATACAGCTAGCCCGTACGATAACGGGCGGCTGATGAAGATGAGGGCCGTCGAGCGCAACCGATGGCCCTCATTTTTTATGTCTGGGAAGTTCTTTTTAGAGGAGGAAATGTAATGAACGGAGTTTTGCTCATGGTTGTGGCCGCGGCGGTGCTCGCCTGCGGTTATCTGGGCTATGGCCGATGGCTGGCCAACAAGTGGGGCGTTGACAAAGAGGCTCTCACGCCGGCCAAGCGCATGAAGGACGGCAAGAGCTTCTCGCCTGTCTCCGCCTTCACCGCGTTCTCGCACCAGTTCAGCTCGATCTGCGGTGCCGGCCCCGTCACGGGTACGATCGTCGCCATGGCCTTTGGTTGGCTGCCCGTCGTGCTCTGGGTCCTCGTCGGCGGCATCTTCTTTGGCGCCGTCCACGACTTTGGTGCCCTGTACGCTTCGATGAAGAACAACGGCAAGTCGCTGGCTCAGCTCATCGAGAAGTACATCGGCAAGACTGGCCGTCGTCTGTTCCTGCTGTTCTGCTGGCTGTTCTGCATCATCGTCATCGCCGCCTTCACCGACATGGTCTGCGGTACGTTTGCCGCTCCCGTTCTCGATGCCGCCACCGGCGCTGTCAACGAGGCTAAGTCCTACGCCGCTGGCTGCGCTGGTACCATCTCCATCCTGTTCACCTTCGTCGCCATCGTCTTTGGTTGGGCCCAGAAGAAGTTCAACCTCACCGGCGCTGCCGAGTTCGTCACCGGCGTGGTGCTCATGGTCCTCATGTTCGCCGTTGGTATGCAGTTCCCGGTTTATCTGACCAAGTTCCAGTGGTTCGCCGTCGTCATGGTCTACCTGGTCTTCGCTGGCGCTATGCCCATCCAGATGCTCAAGACCCCGCGTGACTACCTCACCTCGATCATGATGATCGTCATGATCGTCTGCGCTGTCCTCGGCATCGTTGTCCTGGGTGTTAACGGCCAGGCTACGATGACCGCTCCGGTCTTCACCGGCTTCTCTGGTGCCTCCGGCATGATGTTCCCGGTCCTGTTTGTCTCCGTTGCTTGCGGCGCTCTCTCCGGTTTCCACAGCCTCGTTTCTTCCGGTACCTCCTCTAAGCAGGTCGAGAAGGAGCAGGACGCCGTCAAGGTCGGTTACGGCGCTATGATCGTCGAGTCCTTCGTCGGCATCCTTGCCATCATCGTCGCCGGCATCATGTTCTCCACCATGAACACCACTGGTGCTAATGGTGCTGCCGTGGGCACCCCGTTCCAGATCTTTGCCGCTGGTATTGCTCGCGGTATGCAGGCCTTTGGCATTGACGGCACTGTTGCCACGGTCTTCATGACCATGAACGTCTCCGCTCTGGCCCTGACCTCGCTCGACGCCGTCGCTCGTATCGCCCGCACTTCGTTCTCTGAGTTCTTTGCCCAGACCAACGACGCTCTGGCCGTCGACTCCAAGGCCGGCTACATGAAGGTCCTCGGCAACCCCTGGTTCGCCACGGTCGTCACCCTGCTTCCTGGTCTCGCCCTCGCCTTTGGCGGTTATACCAACATCTGGCCGCTCTTTGGTGCTTCCAACCAGCTGCTCGGCGGTATGACCATGATCACCCTCGCCGTGTTCTGCAAGTGCACCGGCCGTAAGGGTTGGATGCTCTACGTGCCCGTCGTCTTCCTGCTCTGCTGCACCTTCACCTCGCTGGTCCAGAGCGCCATGGGCTGCATGACCGCTGTCCAGCAGTTTGGCTTCTTCGGCACCATCCCGGCTACCGCCACCACGGCTGCCGTCTCCGTTGCCGCCACCAAGGGCCTGCAGCTCGTCTTTGCCGTCCTGCTGATGGTCCTGGGCCTCATCGTTGCCGTCAACTGCCTCAAGGAGTTCTTCGGCAAGGAGGCCGGTTCCATGCCCGACGAGGAGCCCGAGTGGTCCGAGATGGGCAAGGCCGAGTATGGTCGCGCCGCTGCTGCCGATGCTCCCGCCGACGCCGAGGCCGCCAAGGCTTAGCCGATCGGACGGATTGAATCCTCCATCTCTATGACTCGGAAAGACCGGGTCCGCAGAACGCGGGCCCGGTCTTTTTTGTAAAGAAGGATGATGCCGGGGTGTTCTCGCAGATGTTTTGCGTGGATGGCGGCGCGCGTTGTACCATATGGACGTATATGTGTGCATATGAAAGGGGCCCCGTGGCCAAGACGGTATATTCCGATAACCAACAAAATGTCGATGCCCTGGCTGAGCGCCTGAGCGGACAAACGTCGCTTTCTGCCGAGCGCGCCAAGCTGGTTGCTTACGACCTGCTCTGCCGCAAGGCACTCAAGATTAAGTCGAGCGCACTGGCACAAATCTTCCGCTCCGTCGATAAGGAATGCGACACCAAGGCGATGCGCGATGAGCTTATCGCGGCAAAGATTGTGACCAAGATCGAGGGCAGCGGCATTAACGGCCGCCCTGCCTTCTACACCATCAATGCCGAGATTCATGATGCCCAGGAGCAGCCTGTCGAGGATTCCGTTGAGGTGCCTGCTGCGGAAGAAGTTGCCCCGCGTGAGCATATCGATACTGACGAGCTGCTCGATGAGCATGTCGTGCGTGCCTTTACCGCCAAGGCGGGCCGAGGTGGCTTTGGCGGAGGCGGAAAGCGTGATGCGCAGCGCCGCGCCCAACAGGAACGCTTCCGTCGTGCCGTGGCTCAAAAGGATGAGGCCGTTACCGAGGTTGTCGAGAACGAGCCTGTCGCCGAGCCGCAGGAGCCTGTGAAAGAGCAAAAGTCCGCTGAGCCTCAGGAGTCCAAGCGTCGTCGCGGTGCGCATTTTAAGGCCGAGCAGCAGGATGTTGTGTGCGAGGCCGAAGAGGCCGCCGAGGTTTCGGACGATTCCGAGAAGCCGGCCAAGAAGGCCTCAGACTCATGTCGTCCCGGTCGCGGCTTTGCAGGCCGCGCGTACCCCGTAAAGCGTCAGGAGAAGGTCAATCAGGTTCCGGAGGTGCGGGCCGAGAGGGCCGTGAAGCTTGCCGAGTCGGAAGTTCGTGAACAGAAGCCTGTTGATGGGCAGACTGCGTCCGATACGGAGACTCAGGGCCAGCAACCTGCGGTTGAACAGACGGGGGAGGGTCCTTCGAGCAAGCCTCGCCGCCGTCGTCATCGTGGCGGTCGCGGCTCTAACGCTCAGGATGCCGCCGAGAATGTAGCGCCGCGCGACGAAGATGCGAAGGTGGATGCTCCGATGGGGCAGCCTAAGCGTCAGCCGGCGAAGGAGGACAAGCCCGAGCGTTCGCAGAAGCAGAGGTCTACTTCGAAACGCGAGCGCAATGTCCAAGGCGATTCTAAGCGCAAGTCTCAGAAGAAGTCCGAGCCTGCCGCAGCAGATACGGCCGCCCAACAGGCTGAGTCGACTACCCATGGCGAAGTTTCGGCGTTTGCCCTGGCCCGCGTTCTGGGTAGGCAGCTGCTCAAGGTCGTTCCCACGCCTACGGCGCTCTCCAAAATTAAGGAGCAGCAGACCCAGATTGTAAGGGTTGAAGGCAAGGACGGTAAAAAGACGCCGCAGCGCGCTCAGCACAACGAAATGTCCAATCGCAAAATCGCCGAGGAGATTGCGATTATCCAGGCATGGATTGAACAGAACCGCGGTGCCGATACGCCGGTTGCCTCGCGTCGCCAGCGTGCCTACCAGATCTTCAACGACGAAAAAGCCTTCGACGGCAAGCATGGTGAGCGTCTAATCAGGCGCATGACCGAAAAGGGCATCAGCATGCAGGCAATCAAGGTCGCCCCCAACCGTCCGGTGCACTTTACGGGCTTCTTTACGCTGGGCGCCGACAAGCCGTTCATTATGGTCGAGAACCTGGATACCTATGACGAGATCGTCAAGCTCCTGCGCGGACGTAAACATGCCAAGCTCTTTGGCACTAAGGTGGGCGGCGTAATCTTTGGCGGCGGCTGCAAGGCGAGCGTCTCGCACGCACTGGATGATTATCTGGCCGAGATCGGCTATCGCTTTAGCTATGTCTACTACGTGGGCGACATCGATCGAGAGGGTGCGCGCATCGTCGAGCAGGCCCGCAACGCCAACGTCGTTGAGATTCGCCTGCATGCCGGAATGTATCGCGCCATGCTTGCCGAGCATAAACGCCGCGTGAAGGCTGGCGGCGCGTGCGAGCCCGCGGCTGCCAACCAGGGCGTGCCGCAGAACCTGGCCGCTACGATCAAGGACCTGCCCATGGTCACGCGCGTGCAATTCCGCAACGTGCTGCGCGAGGGCGGGCGTATTCCGCAGGAGATTCTGATGACCGCCGACTATCGGGATGGCGACTCGGGAAGCTTCGACCGCATGCTGAACAATTAAATTCCGCCGGTCCCGGGAGAGCGGGGACACCGGCTTAGGTTTCCTGCTCTACAGTCCTGCTCACGACGGAGGCCACATTAAGTGGCCTCCTGTTCGTGCGGAACTCGCGATAAACCTAAGCCGGTGTCCCCGCTCTCCCGGGACCTGTGGTCACTTGGTTGTTGCATGCGGCTCGCTTTTCGGAACTGGGCTGATATTTTCTAGATGTAAGGCGCTCTTGGTCCTAATGGGCTTGGGGCGCCTGTCTTTTGAAGGTGGATTTTCCCGTGCTGGACGAGAAGTTGTGTTGCCTTGCGGGTTCGAATCCCTCCGCATGCCCACAAGAAAGCACCCTGGGCCGTTATGGGCTCAGGGCGCTCAGTTTTAATGGCTGGGACGGAGGGATTCGAACCCCCAACAGCCGGCACCAAAAACCGGAGTTCTACCGTTGAACTACGTCCCAGTATGGGTGTTGCCCAAAAGCAACTCGTTTAGTTTACCTAATCTGCGAGGGCATCGCAAACGCCATCGAGCAGGCGTACCGCGAGTGTCTGGGCGTCGCTTGCGGTGAAGGTTCCGTTGTAGCGCGTCATACCCGTGAGCTCAATGCGGATGCGCGCAGGCTTTTGTTGCGCGGCGACATTGGCAGTGCGGATGCGCTGCGCCAGGTTGTGGCACTCGGCGAGGGCAATCGTGGCGCGCGGCGCTGCATTTGCGGGCAGCTCGTCGCTTGCGATCTCGAGCACCAGGTCAACGTCGGTCGGAACCTCGGAGTCGCAAAGCATCATACCGCTGTTGTCGGTCGTCGCCGTGGCGATGTTCCACATGCGCGATGCAACGCTACGCGCGATGGGGTCCTCACCGATGACGGCAATCTGGAAGCGTTCGAGCACGTTGGCCGCGCGGGCAAAGCCGATGCGCGATTCGGCCTCGGTCACCGAAGGTTTACCCTCCCACACGTGGTGCAGGCGGTTGATGTAGGCGTAGGTATCCTGGAAAGCCATACCGTCGGCAAACAGACCGACGTTTTCCTGGAACTGCTGAAGGGCCGCCTCGGTGTGAGGGCCAAAGTAGCCGTCGTCCTCGCCGCAGGCAAAGCCCAAAACGTTGAGCGCTTTCTGCAGGGCCTGCACGTCGGCACCATGGAAATTGGGCATGCGCAGATAGAGCGTGCGGTCGCCCAGCTTATACGAGGCGTCGACCAGGGCGCTCCAGCAGGGGATATCGACAGCACAGCCAGCGGCAAGGCCGCTATCGAGCCTAAAGGTGCTAACGGCCTGCTCGGTGGTGGTGCCAAAGCGCTTGTCGGCGACCTCGGTGTCATCGATTGTATAGCCGAGCTGCAGAAGGCGGGACTGGACGTCCTCGACGGCTGCTCCCTGCATGCCCGTTGTAATAGGTTCCATGAACGAACCCCTTTCGGCGTACCATTCGTACTATTTGAGCGCGTGTCGGATAGACAACGCAAAGGGATGCATAAACATGCACTCAACAGTGTAGCAAGTTGTACCCAAATACGCTGCTGACAGGTTTTATAACCCCCGCTAGTTAAGGCGCTCCACAAAGAAATCTGCCATGGAGAGGAACAGTTCACGTGCATGCGGGTCGAGCGAAACGTCCTCGATGGCCGCTTTGGCCTTGGCGGTCAGGTCGAGCGCATAAGTGTGGGCGTAATCGATAGAGCCGGTCTCCTGGAAGATCTCCACGGCGCGCGCGAGCTGCGCGGGGTCCTCGGTGCCCGAGGAGAGGATTGCTTCAATCTCGTCGTGATGGCGCTTATCAGACAGGGCGTGCACGGCGACGAGCGTGCGCTTACCCTCGGTGATGTCGGTGCGGAAGTCCTTGTTGGCGGCCTCCTTGGTACCGATCAAGTTGAGCAGATCATCTTGAATCTGGAAGGCAAGGCCCGTGTGCAGGCCAAAGGCGCGTAGCGCCTCAATTTGCTCCTCGCTGCCTCCGCCAATGATGGCTCCGGTGGCAAGCGGCGTGGCTCCGCTGTAAAACGCGGTCTTGTGCGTCGCCATGTCCAGGTAATCGTCGACCGAGATGTCGAAGCGTGCGTCACGGACCCAGCCCAAGTCGAGCGCCTGACCCTCGATGGTGCGGACGATCATCTCGGTGAGCTCGTGAAGTACGCGCAGCTTTACGCCTGCCTCGAGCGTTGGATCGTCGAGAACCGTCTTGGTGACCATGGTGAGCGCCAGGTCGCCGCAGTTGATGGCAAGCCCCGTGCCCTCGGTAAGGTGCATGCAGGGCTTGCCGCGGCGCAGCTGACCGTTATCGGCGATGTCGTCGTGGATGAGCGCACCCGACTGGAAATGCTCGATGGCCGCCGCGGCGCTGCGGGCGCCCTCAAAGCTGCCGCCCACTGCGGTTGCGGCGAGCATGCAGATAAGCGGGCGGTGGCGCTTGCCGGCGTTGGCCGTAAAAGCCGAGAGCGGCGCGTACAGGTAGCGCTCGATATCGGCAGAGGTCGCCTGTCCGTCAAAGAACGTGGCCAGATAGTCGTTGATCTGGTCAAAGTGCTGGGCTAAAAAGCTGGTAAACGGACTGGACACGGGTTCTCGCATTCTTTCTTAGGTTGCATCGTTGCGGTGTGCAGATACCATATTGCCACATTGGAGTTGCCGGCGCGTCTGTTTTGGCGATTTGGGGAAACGGGACGCGTTCGCGTGCCGGCTGCTTATATAAGCCTAAAGTGCTCGAGCGCCTTGACGACGCCATCTTTGTCGACCGAGTCGGTGATGTAGTCGGCGCGCTTTTTGAGATAGTCCGGCGCATTGCCCATGGCGATACCGACATCGACGGCGTTCATCAGCGAGACGTCATTGCTGGCGTCGCCGATGCCGTATACGGTTCCGTGGTGGGGGTCGAGGGTGTCGAGTACAGACTGGATGCCCCCGCGCTTCGTGCATTCGCGGGGCGAGATTTCGGTTACCTCGAGTTCGAGCTCGTTAAAGCACAGCAGCGGCTCAAGTGCCTTATCTTGAGCGATGTGGTTGGCGAGCGATGTAGACATCAAGATCTTGTAGGCACTGTAATGTTGCAGCTGCGTGACTGCGTCGCCCAGGGTGCGCGCGTATCCGGGGGCATCGGGGGCATCGGCACTCATACGCACGACGCCGTTGAGGCCCTCAAAGCGGATGACCTCGCCCGACTGCTCAAGGTAGGGGGCAAGACGCTGCAGCATACTGGGCGTCATCGACAGATCGCGAATTGCGTGTCCGTTGATCTCGGCGTAACCGCCCGCAAGACAGACGATGCCGGTCCAGGGCAGCTCAAGAAGTTTGGGGTGGATGCAGCTGAGGGTGCGCCCTGTGCAGATAAAGGCCATGTTGCCGTTGGCGACGAACTCGCGGATTGCCTGCGAAACCGCCTCGTTGGGATAGGGGGAGAGGTCCCGCTCGTCTTCGGGAAGGTCTTGGGCGAGCCTGGGGTCTTGCCACGCGAGCGTGCCGTCAATGTCGAAGAAACAGATATCGCCGTGCTTGTGGGTTGGGCTGGTGGCAGGGGAGGCCGAGGTGGTGGGCACAAATCCCGGCTCGAGGCCCATGATCTGGTCAAAATGCTCTTTAACGCGGGGAACGGAGATGCCGATGATCACCTGGGCGGTCTTGCCCGTAATGATGAGGCCCTTGGCGCCCACCGCGACAAACGACACGTTATCTGCAACGATGGAAGGGTCTGCGACCTCGACGCGCAGGCGCGTGGCGCAGTTGGTTGCGCCCACAATATTGCCAACGCCACCTAAAAGCTGAATTACCCGCTCAGCGAGGACGTGATCTTGATCGGATCGACTATTGACCTCGTCATTGGGAGATTGCTCTTTAGCAAAGCCGCTTTTCGTTAAACGATCGATTGCCGCGCGATTGGCGACATGATCCTCGCGGCCCGGCGTCTTAAGGTCATGGATCAAGATGAGTGCTCGAAAACTAACAAAAAAGATGAGGCTAAAGGCAAGGCCGATACCGAGCGCCAAAAGATAGGCACCGGCATGCGTGCGCATGAGCGGAATAAAGTTGAAGGCTGCCATCTCCATGAGGCCGCCCGAGAAGATGCCGACGATGCCAAAGAGATTCATGGTTGTGGCAAGGCAAGACGATAAGACGGCGTAGAGCAAAAAGAGCCCGGGGTGGGTGAACATAAAGAGAAACTCGAGTGGCTCGGTAACGCCGCAAACCACCGAGGCGATGATGGCGGGAACAAGGATGACCCTGAGGCCGGCGCGGCGCTCGGGTTTTGCGGTGGAGTAGAACGCGGCTGCGATGGCAGGAAGGCCAAAGAGCTTGACCCAGCCGGTGGCGGTAAAACCGGCCCACGGCGCAAGCTCATTAAGGGGGCGCGTGCTATGGGAGAGGATGGGGAGCAAGCTGCTCCACGTGGCGTAGATGCCGTCGTTAATGACCAGGTTGTCGTAGTAGATCGGCATGTAGAGCAGGTGGTGCAGCCCCATGGGCTCGAGCGCTCGCTCCAAAAACACAAAGATGCCCACGCCGAAGGGGCCGACGCTCGTAAGTGCATGGCGCAGCGTTTCGGTCATTGCGTATACGGAGGGCACGATGGCGGCCGAGATGGCGGCAAGGGCGAGCACGGCAAAAAAGCTGATGAGGTAGACCAGCGAGGAGCCCGAGAAGGTACCGAGCCAATCGGGAACCTTGGCGTCGTAGAAGCGGTCGTGGATCGCAACGACGATGGTCGAGACTGTCAGCGGTCCGATAATGCCGGTGTCGAGCGTCTTGATGCCGTCAATGACGGTGATGCCGGTGGCAGGGGCCAGGGGCGAGGGATACATGAGGCCCAGGTTATTGCCGCTGATCCCGATCATTTCACTCAAAAAGAAGCAGTAGGCAAAATAGGCCGCGAGCGCCTCGAGGCAGCAGCGCGCTGGTTGCTTTTGAGCAAGGCCGATGGGCAGCGCGATGGCAAACAGGAGCGGCAGACGCTTGAAGACCGTCCATGATCCGCGTTGGACGATGGTCCAAAAAAAGTACCAGGGCGTTCCGTATACGGCGAGGTCACCGACGATGTCTACGGTCGTGGCGAGGGCGGAGATGCCGACCATGAGGCCTGATATAGAAAACAGCATGGCGGGCGCGAACATGGCTCCGCCAAAACGTTGGATTTTCTGCAGCATAATATGCCTTCCGGGTGCAACATGCTGTGCGAGCAAGAACGTTTAAACAATGAACTCATTGTAGAGGACTGGCTGCTTGCCGCATTGACGGTTTTGATTCGGTCCGATTTGGGTTTCGGGGGAACCGTCGACGGTAAATAATCCGTGCTTTACCGATAATCGGTTTGAACAACTCCAAGAAATGCTATCGTGCCTAGCCATACATATTCATTAGAGGTGAAGTCATGCCAAAAGCGATTTACGAAGGAATCTACCGCGAGATCCGTTCGCGCATCATTAACGGGACCTATGCGTTTCAGGAGATGCTGCCAACCGAAGCCGAGCTGACCGCGGAGTTTGGCTGCACGCGCAATACCGTTCGACGCGCCTTGAGCATGCTGGCCGACCAGATGTTTGTGCAGCCTATACACGGCAAGGGCGTGCGCGTTATTTGGCTCAAGGGCGAAACCGACATGCTGGGCGCACTCGAGGAAGTCGAGTCGTTTGGCGAATTTGCAAAGCGCAACAATGCCGTTGCATCGACGGACGTTAAGTCCTTTGAACATTTGATTTGCACTGAGCAACTCTCTCGTCGCCTGGGCTTTAAGGTGGGCGAGGAGCTGATTCGTGTAGTGCGTGTCCGAAGCCTCAACGGCAGTGCTCGCCAGGTGGACCACGGCTACTTTTTGGAGTCGATCGCCAAGGGCCTGACGCCCGAGGTCGCCGAGAAGTCTATCTACGACTATCTGGAGCACAAGCGCGGCATCAAAGTGATGGCGAGCCGCCGTACGGTGAGTGTCGAGCTCGCCAACGATGAGGACTGCAGCTACTTGGACCTTGGCAAATACAACTGTGTCGCCGTCATGGAGAGCCAGTCGTACACCTCGGACGGCATCTTGTTCGAGGTCACGCATGCCCGCACGCATCCCGAGATCTTCCACTACCGCGTCAACTCCAAGCGATAGCCGGCTAGCTCGCAGCCTGACGAGACTCATGCCCTCAAAGCGAAAACGCCCGGTCAAACCGACAATGCATCGGCTTGACCGGGCGTTTTCGCTGCATTCGATAATAAATAATTGTTTATACAAAACTTGTCAAGTATCAAGTCGAAATTACCGTTCACCGAAGTTTTTCTACCGCTCTAGTAATACTTGTTCAAACAACTAGCCAAATAGCGTATTGTACAAATCAGCAAAAGGGGCAAAGTCCCCGAGCCAATCTCCGAAGGCGGCGGCAAAGGGTGCCGCCACGGTGTGAAAGGGTGGATTGTAATGAAGAACGAAATGAGCAGAAGGCAGTTCCTGGGCTTTGCTGGTTCCGCGGCTGCGGTTCTTGGTCTGGGCCTCGTGGGCTGCGGTGGTTCTGCCGGCTCTGGCTCCTCTGCTTCTGGTGACGCTGCCGAGGTCTACTTCCTCCAGTTCAAGCCCGAGGTCGACAAGGAGTGGAAGGAGATCGCCAAGGCGTACAAGAAGGAGAAGGGCGTCGAGGTCAAGATCGTGACCGCCGCCTCCAACACCTACGAGGAGAAGCTCAAGTCCGAGATGTCCAAGAGCTCCGCTCCGACGCTGTTCCAGGTCAACGGCCCCACCGGTCTTAAGAACTGGAAGGATTACTGCGCCGATCTGTCCGACACCAAGCTCCGCGGCGAGCTCATCGACGACTCCCTGGCTCTGCAGTCCGACGGCAAGGATCTGGGTATCGACTGGGTTCAGGAGAGCTACGGCATCATCTACAACAAGGAGCTCCTCGAGAAGGCTGGCTACAAGGCCGAGGACATCAACTCCTTCGACAAGCTGAAGGCTTGCGCCGATGACATCCAGGCCCGCAAGGACGAGCTCGGCGTTGACGGTGCCTTCACTTCCGCCGGCATGGATGACTCCTCCAGCTGGCGCTACACCACCCACCTCGCCAACCTCCCGCTCTACTACGAGTTCGAGAAGGAGCACAACCAGGAGGACGACGAGATCAAGGGCGAGTATCTCGACAACTTTAAGCAGATCTTCGACCTGTACATCACCGACTCCACCTGCGATCCTTCGCAGCTCGCCTCCAAGACCGGTGACGACGCCACTAACGAGTTCGCAACCGGCAAGGCCGTCTTCTACCAGAACGGCTCTTGGGCCTACGCCGACCTCACCAAGGCCGGTATGACCGACGACCAGCTCGGCATGCTGCCGATCTACATCGGCGTCGACGGCGAGGAGAACCAGGGCCTGTGCTCCGGCGGCGAGAACTACTGGTGCGTCAGCTCCCAGGCTTCCGAGGATGCCCAGAAGGCCACCGAGGACTTCATGTATTGGTGCGTCACTTCTGACACCGCCACCAGCATCATCGCTGACAAGATGGGTCTGACCGCCCCGTTCAAGAGCGCTAAGGAGACCACCAACGTCTTCTCGCAGCAGGCCGTTGCTATGGCCAAGGATGGCAAGAAGACCGTTGCTTGGGACTTCGTTTACATCCCCTCTGAGGAGTGGAAGAAGAACCTCAAGCAGGCTCTCATCGCTTATGCTGCCGACAACACCAAGTGGGACGGCGTCAAGAATGCCTTCGTCGATGGCTGGAAGACCGAGAAGGCTGCTTCCGAGTAAGCAGTTGCTGCCCAAGCTATCTGATTAGCGACAGGGGGCGGGCAGACGTAGGTTTGCCCGCCCCCTGCATATTGAAAGGACCCTTCTATGGGCAAAGCACTCAAGCGCTGGTGGCCGCTCTTTATGCTGCCCACGTGCCTGGCGTTTATGATCGGGTTCGTGATTCCCTTTATCCAGGGTTTCTATCTCTCGTTCTGCCAGTTTATTACCATCAATAACGCGCACTTTGTCGGTATCGAGAACTACGTGCGCGCACTGACCGACCCGCAGTTCTCCACGTCGTTCTTCTTTACCGTGGCGTTTGCCTTCCTGTCGACGGTGCTCATCAACGTGATCGCGCTGGCCATTGCGCAGGCGCTCACCCGCAAGGCGCTCAAGGGCACCAACATCTTCCGTACGATTTTCTTTATGCCTAACCTGATCGGCGGCATTGTGCTGGGTTACATTTGGCAGATTCTGATCAACTGCCTGCTCTCCAACGTGGGTGCCCAGCTTATCGCCCTCAACTCCGCCGCTGGCTTCTGGGGCCTTATCATCCTGACCCTGTGGCAACAGGTCGGCTACATGATGATCATCTACATCGCCGGTCTGCAGTCCATCCCGTCTGACTACATCGAGGCCGCCAAGGTCGATGGCGCTACGGCATGGCAGACGTTTTGGAAGGTTAAGATCCCCAACCTGATGCCGACCATCACCATCTGCCTGTTCCTGTCCATCACCAACGGCTTTAAGCTGTTCGACCAGAACCTCGCCCTTACCGGTGGCGCCCCGGCGCACTCCACCGAGATGCTCGCCCTGAACATCTACAACACGTTCTATTCGCGTGCTGGCATCGCATGGCAGGGCATCGGTCAGGCCAAGGCAGTTATCTTCTGCATCCTGGTTGTCGCTATTTCTATGATCCAGCTTAAGGCCACGAGGTCCAAGGAGGTGCAGCAGTAATGAAACGCGATAAGGCTATCAACCGCGCGCTCTCGATCTTCTTTACGATCCTGTCGCTCGCATGGATCTACCCCGTGTTCATGATTGCGCTCAATTCCTTTAAGAAAGCGACCGCAATCAGCACCACCACGGCGTTCGATCTGCTCACGCCCGAGACGTTCAACGGCCTCGCAAACTACGTGCACGCTCTGAACGAGCAGGGCTTTGCCTCGGCATTTATGTATTCGCTCATCATCACGGTCACGTCGGTCGTGCTGATCTTGGTGTGCTGCTCCATGTGCGCTTGGTACGTGGTGCGCGTCAACAGCAAGATCTCGAACTTCTTCTATTACCTGTTCGTCTTCTCGATGGTCGTGCCCTTCCAGATGCTCATGTTCACGCTGTCCAACCTCGCGGACCGCATCGGCTTTAACACGCCGTTTAACATCTGCTTCATCTACCTTGGTTTTGGCGCGGGCCTCGCGGTCTTTATGTTCGCCGGCTTTGTAAAGAACATCCCGCTCGAGATCGAAGAGGCGGCCATGATCGACGGCTGCAACCCGGTCCAGGTGTTCTTTAAGATCGTCCTTCCCATTATGAAGCCCACCTATCTTTCGGTCGGTATCCTTGAGACCATGTGGGTCTGGAACGACTATCTGCTGCCCTACCTTACGCTCGACTCCACCAAGTACAAGACCATTCCTATCTTGATCCAGTACTTCCGTGGCGGCTATGGCCACGTCGAGCTCGGCCCCATGATGGCATGCATCATGATGGTCGTCATCCCCATCGTCATCATGTACATCTTCTGCCAGAAGTACATCATTGACGGCGTTGTGGCAGGTGCCGTCAAGGGCTGATGCCGTAACTGTTTTGCAAGTTTTGGCGGCGCCCCTCAGCGCGGCGCCGCGTATCGAAAGGTAAAGACATGGCCGAGATCGTTCTCAAACATGTTCAGAAGGTGTATCCCAACAACGAGTCAAAAAAGAAGGGCTTCTTTGGCAAAAAGAAGAAGACCGAGGAGAAGAAGCACAACCTTAAGGTTACCGAGGACGGTGTGCTTGCTGTAGAGGACTTCAACCTCACCGTTCACGACCAGGAGTTCATCGTCCTCGTTGGCCCCTCTGGCTGCGGTAAGTCCACGACGATGCGCATGATCGCCGGCCTGGAGGACATCACCTCGGGCGATGTGCTCATCGATGGCAAGCGCGTCAACGACGTCGCTCCCAAGGACCGCGACATCGCCATGGTGTTCCAGAGCTATGCTCTGTATCCCAATATGACGGTGTACGAGAACATGGCGTTTACGCTCGAGCTCAAGAAAGTCCCCAAGGACGAGATCGACCGCAAGGTCCGCTCCGCTGCCGAGATCCTGGGTATTACCGAGTACCTCGACCGTAAGCCCAAGGCGCTTTCGGGCGGTCAGCGTCAGCGCGTCGCCATCGGCCGAGCCATCGTGCGTGACCCCAAGGTCTTCCTGATGGACGAGCCGCTGTCCAACCTGGACGCCAAGTTGCGTAACCAGATGCGCGCCGAGCTCATTAAGCTGCGTCACGAGATCAAGGGTACCTTCATCTACGTTACCCACGACCAGACCGAGGCTATGACCCTCGGCGACCGTATCGTGGTCATGAAGGACGGCGTCGTCCAGCAGATCGCCACGCCGCAGGAGGTCTTCAACCATCCCGCGAACATCTTCGTCGCCGGCTTCATCGGCGTGCCGCAGATGAACTTCTTCGATGCCCAGCTGGTGCGCTCGGGCAACGGCTTTACCGTCAAGACCGAGGATATGAACGTGGCGCTCGCCCCCGAGACTTGCGCACGGCTTGCCCTCAACTGGGACGGCGGCGACGTGAAGGAGATTACGGCCGGCGTGCGTCCCGAGCAGATCCTGCTTGCCGACAAGGGCGAGGAGGGTGCGCTCCAGGGCACCGTCGAGGTGACCGAGCTCATGGGCTCGACCGAGCATGTCCACGTGACCGCTCCCGACGGCCAGTTTGTCCTGATTATCCCCGTCGTCGACCTCGAGGCCAAGGGCGCGCTCAAGGCGGGCGACCCCATCTGGTTCAAGTTCGAGAAGAACGCGACCCACCTCTTCGATAAGGTCTCTGGCAAGAACCTTATCTAGGCCCGGTGCATCCAGACCCTCCCTTTGGGCGACTGCGGTATTGCCATCCTTTTGCCGCGGTCACATATAAGGCTTCCCTCCCGTCCACTGGGCGAGAGGGGAGCCTTTCTTTGTGTTGGGGCTGTCTGGCCGGTCGTTTGTCTCGATCTGTAACAGGTGGGGCCGATTTCGGACGTTAGATGTTACAGATCGAGACGGTTCCGCTGAGCTAACCATTTCATCTAAATCTGTAACACCAAAGACGAATTTCAGCTGCTAGATGTTACAGATTGAGATATTGCTGCGGGACGATTCCGTTTGTCTCGATCTGTAACAGGAAGAACCAATTTTAGGTGCCAGATGTTACAGATTGAGATGAACTCAGATGGACGGTTTTGATTGTCTCGTTCTGTAACGGGCGGTGCCAATTCTGCTGGCTAGTTGTTACAGATCGAGATTGTTAGGCAGAGTCGGGTCACAGGGTAACGTGCGGGCACAAAAAACGGAGCCGTGTTGCCACGACTCCGTTTCTCAAGAGGATGGGTAAGGGGAATGAGCTAGCTCAGGTGCCAGATCTCGTCGTTGTACTGGGAGATCGTACGGTCGGACGAGAAGGTGCCGGCGTTGGCGATATTGATGAGCGCCTTGCGCATCCAAGCGTCCTGGTCCTCGTAGTCGGCCAGCACGCGCTCCTTGGTCTGGATGTACTCCTCAATGTCGAGTAGGGCCATGAACCAGTCCTTGCCCTTGATGTCGTCGTGCAGACGCTGCAGGCGCTCCGCGTTGCCGGTCGCCATAAAGGCGGGGTTGGTGATGAAGTCCACCAGCAGTTTGATGCCGGGCTTGCGGTAGAGTGCGCCGGCATCGTAGGTGCCGTCGGCGTAGAGCTGCTCGACCTGCTTGGACGAGGCGCCAAAGGTGTAGATGTTCTCGTCGCCCACGAGCTCGGCAATCTCCACGTTGGCACCGTCGAGCGTGCACAGGGTTAGGGCGCCGTTGAGCATGAACTTCATGTTGGAGGTGCCGCTTGCCTCCTTGGAGGCCAGGCTGATCTGCTCGGAGATGTCAGCGGCGGGGATCACGCGCTCGGCGGCGGTGACGTTATAGTTCTCGATCATGACAACCTGCAGGTAGGGCGCCACGTCGGGGTCGTTTGCAATCCACTGCGACAGCGTCAGGATCAGGTGAATGATGTCCTGGGCGATGGTGTAGGCAGGTGCCGCCTTGCCGCCAAAGATGATGGTGACGGGGTGAGCGGGCTTGTTGCCGTTCTTGATGTCGAGATACTTCCAGATGATGTAGAGCGCGAGCATCTGCTGGCGCTTATACTCGTGGATGCGCTTGACCTGAACATCGATGATGGCGTTGGAAGGGATGGTCACGCCCTGCTCGAGCGCCATGAACTGGCGCATGATGCTCTTGGCCTCGACTTTGGTGGCAGCCAGGCGCTCAAGAACGTCCTTGTCGTCGGCGAATTCGGCGAGCTTGCTCAGATCGCCGGTGCTGCGCCAATCGGTGCCGATCACATCGTCGAGCAGGCTGGCGAGCGCGGGGTTGGCACCATGGATCCAGCGGCGGAAGGTGATGCCGTTGGTCTTGTTGGAGAACTTCTCGGGATAGATCTCGTAGAACGGATGAAGCTCGGTGTCCTCAAGTATCTTGGTGTGGAGGGCGGCTACGCCGTTGATGGAGAAGCCAAAGTGGATGTCCATGTGGGCCATGTGGACGGTGTCGTATTCGTCGATGACGGCGACGCGCGGGTCATCGTGCTCGGCCTTCGCGATCTCATCGAGCTTGACGATAATGTCGGCGATGGCAGGGGAGACCTTCTGCAGGCTGACGAGCGGCCACTTCTCGAGCGCCTCGGCAAGAATCGTGTGGTTAGTGTAGGCGACCATGGAGCGTACGATGGTCACGGCCTCGTCAAACTCGATGCCATGCTCGGTGGTGAGCAAGCGAATGAGCTCGGGGATGACCATGGTGGGGTGCGTGTCGTTAATTTGGACCACGGCGTAGTCGGCCAGATCGTGCAGGTTGCTGCCGCGCTCGATGGCCTCGTCGATTAGGAGCTGGGCGGCGTTGCTCACCATGAAGTATTCCTGGTAGATGCGAAGCAGGCGGCCCTGCTCGTCGGAATCGTCGGGGTAGAGGAACAAGGTGAGGTTTTTGGCGATCTCGGTCTTGTCGAAGTCGATGGAGCTGCCGGGGACCAGGCCGTCGTCGACGCTCGCCAGGTCGAACAGGCGCAGACGGTTCTTGGTGGGCTGGCCGTAACCGGGCACGTCGATGTTGACGAGCTTGGAGGTAACGGCAAAATCGCCGAACTCGACGGTGTAGGAGCGGTCGTCGTCGACTAGGATGTCCTGCTCACCGAGCCACTCGTCGGGGACGGCCTTCTGCTGGTTGTCGACAAAGCGCTGACGGAACAGGCCGTAGTGATAGTTGAGGCCCACGCCATCGCCGGTCAAGCCCAGCGTGGCGATGGAATCCAGGAAGCATGCGGCCAGGCGGCCCAGGCCGCCGTTGCCGAGCGACGGCTCGACCTCGAACTCCTCGATCTTGTTGAGGTCGTGGCCTGCGGCGGTGAGCTGGTCCTTAACCTCGTCGTAGATGCCGAGGTCGATCATGTTGTTGATGAGCAGCTTGCCGATCAAAAATTCGGCGGAAATGTAATAGAGCTTTTTCTTGCCGTTGTTGAGCGGGCAGGCGGCGGAGCGCTCCTGCACGAGTTTGACCAGCAGCTTGTAAATGCGACGGTCGTCGAGCTGCTCGAGCGAGGTGCCAAAAGACTGCTCGGCGAGTTCCATGAGGTTAATTTGGGGCATGTTTCCTCCTGTAATGGGTTGATTACATGTCTGCAATTCATAAGAATCCCGCGCGAGGGGATTGGGGTGGCCTCGCGCGGGTAAGCAAGCGCGTCCGCACGGTGGGGAGGGGTCGGGCGCGGTAGCTCCTATTGAGGAAGCTCGATTTCGGCTTCCGACGGGATGCGGAAGTAGGTCTCGGTCCAGTCGGTGAGTTTGTGCTCGAGCTCGCGGGTGATGGCGCCGTCGAGCATGCGCCAGGTCCAGTTGCCGCCCAGCGTGGCAGGGGTGTTGATGCGCGCCTCGTTGCTCAAGTTGAGCAGGTCCTGCATGGTGTAGATGCACGTGTCGCTCACGCTGGCTGCGATGGTTCGGTTGAGCGCGTCGGAGATGGGTTCGCCGGCCTGCTGATGGGTGTACAGGGCTGTCTGCTCGCGCTGACGCGGGGTAGCCGTTCCTTCAAACCAGCCGCGTGCCGTCTCGTTGTCGTGAGTGCCCACGTAGGCGACGGTGTTGGCAATGTAGTTGTGCGGCAGGTAGTACGAGTTGGTGCCCTCAAAGGCAAACTGCAGGATCTTCATGCCGGGGAAGCCCGAGTTGTCGCGCATATCGATGACGCCGGGGGTGAGGAAGCCCAGGTCCTCGGCGATGATGGGCAGCGTGCCGAGCTTTTCCTCGAGTGTCTTGAAGAGCTTGAGGCCGGGACCCTGCGTCCACGAACCGTAGGACGAATCAGGCGAGGAGAACGGCACCTCCCAATAGGCCTCGAAGCCGCGGAAGTGATCCAGGCGGATGACGTCGTACATGTCGAGGGCGGCGCGAATGCGGCCCTCCCACCAGGAGAAGCCGTCGGCCTCCATGGCGTCCCAGTCGTAGATGGGGTTGCCCCAGTACTGGCCGGTGGCCGAGAACTGGTCGGGCGGCGTGCCGGCGACGCTCACGGGATTGCCGGCGGCGTCGATCTTAAAGAGCTCAGGTGTCGCCCACATCTCGACGGAGTCACGCGAGACATAGATGGGCAGGTCGCCGATGATGAGAATGTCGCGCTCGTTGGCATAGGCCTTGAGGCGGCTCCACTGGCGATCGAAGAAGTACTGCGTCATCTGGTGGTAGAGCATACGCGCCGGATGGTCGGCGCAGACCTTGGCGGAAGCCTCGCCGCGGGTGCGGAGCTCCGCGGGCCACTCCCAAAACGCCTTGAGACCGCACTCCTCTTTGACGGTCATGAACTCACAGTAGGGGATGAGCCAGTCCTCGTTGGCCTGGATAAAGTCATCGAAATCGGCCGGCTTGTCGGCAGCAAAGCGCTCGGCGGCGCGGTCGAGAATCTGACGGCGGCCGCCAAAGATAGCACCGTAGTCGACATTGCTGGGGTCGGATCCCAGATACACGCCATCGATATCGCGCTGCTCCAGATACCCTGCCTCGATAAGCTCGGCAAAGTCGATAAAGTTGGGGTTGCCTGCGCGGGCCGAGAACGACTGATAAGGCGAATCGCCATAGCTGGTCGTCGTAAGGGGCAGAATCTGCCAGTAATGTTGTTTGCACGAGGCGAGAAAATCGACGAAGTCGTAGGCATTCCAGCCAAAGCCGCCGATTCCGTATGGTCCGGGCAGAGATGAGACGGGCATGAGGACGCCGCTTGCACGCTCCATGAATGCGCTCACCAACCTTCTTGTTGTGGGGTCGGCCTGCCGATGGGTGTGCAGTCCGCCTCCGATGTTCTGATTCGATACGCCTATTGTAAAACATGTTGTTTAAACATGTACATGCAAGATAAAAAAGTTGGTCGATTTTCGGCGAATGGCTACATGCCATGAAAAAAGCCCCGACCTCACAACGTGAGATCGGGGCAAGAACGGTATGTAGGTTTTTGCTACTCGGCGTCGGCGAAGCCGTTGGGGTTGTGGCTCTGCCAGTTCCAGCTATCGCGGCACATGTCCGCGATGTCGTACTGGGCCTTCCAGCCCATCATGCGCTCGGCCTTGGAGGCATCGCACCAGTTGGCAGCGATGTCGCCGGCGCGGCGCTCGCGGATCACGTAGGGCAGCTCCTTGCCACAAGCCTTGGAGAAGGCGGCGACGACCTCGAGTACCGAGGTGCCGGTGCCGGTACCCAGGTTAAAGATCTCGACGCCGGTCTTGCCGTTCATCCAGTTAAGGGCGGCAACGTGACCAGAGGCCAGATCGCACACGTGGATGTAGTCGCGCACGCCGGTGCCGTCGGGGGTGGGGTAGTCGTTGCCAAAGACCTGAACGGCCTCGAGCTTGCCCACGGCGACCTGGGCGACATAGGGCACCAGGTTGTTGGGGGTGCCCTTGGGGTCCTCGCCGATCAGGCCCGACGGATGAGCGCCGATGGGGTTGAAGTAACGGAGCAGCACGACGTCCCACTCGGGGTCGGCGGTGTGGACGTCCATAAGGATCTGCTCGATCATCCACTTGGTCCAGCCATAGGGGTTGGTTGCGGGCTTCTTGGGATCTTCCTCGGTGACGGGCGGGTTGTCCGGGTCGCCGTAGACGGTCGAGGAGCTCGAGAAGATGATGGACTTGCAGCCATGGTTGCGCATGACGTCGATGAGCACCAGGGTGTTCTCGATGTTGTTGTGGTAGTACTCGACGGGCTTGCTCACCGACTCGCCGACGGCCTTAAAGCCGGCAAAGTGGATGACACGGTCGATCTGATGGGTATCGAAGATCTTGTTCATCGCATCGCGGTCGAGCACGTTGGCCTCGTAGAAGGTGAGGTTCTTGGCGGCCTCGTCGCCCACGATGGTCTTGACGCGGTCGACGGCGACGGCGCTGGAGTTGGAGAGATCATCGACGATGACGACCTGGTAGCCACCCTCGAGCAGCTGAACGACGGTGTGCGAGCCGATAAAGCCGGCGCCACCGGTAACGAGGACGCAGGTGCCTTTGGGGTCGAGTGCTTTGGACATGTAGTCTCCTATCGAATCAGGAACACTTCTAGAGGGGAGTATAGCGCAGGTGGGGACGCCCAAATGGTGCACTGTAGGAAAAGCAGAGGATTATGTTAACGTACTCATATAAGAGCTTGCTCAATTGTTACCTCAAATTTGACAATTGCTTACGAGCCGCCGACCTTGTAGTTTCCTGCCGTTCGTGGAAATCGTTGGGACGCGCCATATGTACGCTAATATGTATGAGTTGAGCGACATATAAATAAGCATGTAACGGAGTACATATGTCACCAAACAGCGATTCCATCCTTTCCCAGGAGCTCTCGCGCCGCACTGCCCTTAAGGCCCTGTTCGGCGCCGCTTCTGCGGCAGTTCTTTTTGGCCTGCCCACTCGCGCCCATGCGGCGGAGGCTTCCAAAGAAACCACCGATAAATTGAATGCCGCCCAGGCCCAGCTCGACGAGGTTCAGGCCCAGCTCGACAGCATCGCAAATGAGTATGCGGCGCTGGCCAACAAGAATGCCCAGACCCTCAACGACATCGAGAATGTCCAGGGCAAGATTGACGACACGCAGGCCCAGATCGATGAAAAGAAGGCCGAGCTCAAGAAGAAGCGCAACGACCTTTCCGATCGCGTGGCCGCCAGCTACAAGTCCGGCGGCACGAACATCCTGTCGCTGCTGCTGGCCTCTGGCTCGTTTGAGGAACTCGTCGCCAACGCGCATTACGTTGAGAAGATTAACAAGAGCGACCGCGATGCCATCGAGGATATCCAGACGATTCAGGCTGAGCTCGACGCACAGAAGACCGAGCTCGAAGCACAAAAGGCCGACTTGGAGAAGCTCAAGGACCAGCAGACGGCTCAGATGCAGGATATGCAGGCCAAGCAGCAAGAAGTCCAGACCGTGCTGAACGGTCTTTCCGACGACGTCAAGGAGCTCATGGCTCAGCGCGATTCCGAGATCCTCGCTGCCGCCCAGGCCGAGGAGGCTGCCAGGAAGGCCGCCGCCGCTGCCGCCGCCGCGAACAAGAACAATTCCTACTCGGGCGGTTCGAGCTCGGGTGGCGGATCGTATGCTCCCGGAACTCCGCAGCAGAATGCCGGATCGGGCAAGCAGCAGGCCGTCGTCAACGCGTGCTACTCCACGCCTTCCCCGGGTCAGAACTGGTGCGCAGCGTGGGTTACCAACGTCTTCCGCAACGCCGGCGTTGGCTACTTTGGCGGTAACGCGTGCGATATGTTTAACGCCTGGTGCTATAGCTCCGACCGCTCGGCGCTGCAGGTGGGCATGATCGTGGCCGACTCCTCGCACAGCGGCACGGGTGCTCCGGGTCTTATCTACGGTCATGTGGGTATCTACGTTGGCGGCGGCATCGTTATGAGCAACGAGGGTGCCATTACGTCTAAGTCGCTTGACTCGTTTATTAGCTTCTATGGCACTGGCTCTGGCGTGCGTTGGGGCTGGCTTGGCGGCGTGGTGCTGTCGTAACTGCGGTTTGAAGTAAGTTGGTCCGTGGCTGCCCGAAAGGCATTAGGTTGCCTGCTTGGACAGTCCTGCTCGCACGGAGAGCACATTAAGTGCTCTCCGGCTCGTGCGGAACTTGCGATCAACCTAATGTCTTTCGGGCAGCTATGGACCTCTCGGGTCCAATACGTCACATACCGGACTGGTTTATCTGAATAAATATGGCGAAGGCCCCTTTCGGGGCCTTCTTTGTTAGAGGAATTCGCCTACTCGGTGAACTTCGGGTTCTAGGTCTACTCCGAATTGGTCTTTGACGGTTGTTTGGATGTGGCGGATGAGTTCGTCGACATCGGCGGCGGTGGCGTGGTCGGCGTTGACGATGAAACCGCAGTGCTTCTCGCTTACCTGCGCACCGCCGACGGCATGGCCGCGCAGGCCGGCGTCCATGATGAGCTTGCCGGCAAAGTAGCCCTCGGGGCGCTTGAAGGTGGAGCCGGCGCTCGGCATGTCGAGCGGCTGCTTGTCCTCGCGGCGCTGGCGGTAGTCGTCCATGTCGGCCTTGATCATCGCGGCGTTGCCCGGGGCGAGATTGAAGGTGGCCGAAAGAACGATGAAGCCGTCGTCGGCAATGCGGCTCTTGCGATAGCCCAGGTTGAGCTCATCGACATCGAACTCGATGATGTTGCCGCTGCCGCGGGTGCCGTCGTCGAACATGCGGGCGGGCTTGTAGACACGCACAGACTCCAGCACATCGGCCATGCAGGCACCATAGGCACCGGCGTTCATGTAGCAGGCGCCGCCGACCGATCCGGGGATGCCCGAGATGGGCTCCATGCCGGTGAGGCCGGCCTCGGCTGCTGCCGCGGCGACATCGGAAAGCAGGGCGCCGGCTGCCGCCGTGACGTGCGTGCCGTCGACCGTAATGTCGGAGAGGCCCTCGCCCAGCGCCACGACGACGCCGCGGATGCCCTTGTCTCCGACGAGCAGGTCCGAGCCGTTGCCCACGATGGTGAGCGGCAGATCACAGCGATAGCAGGTGTCAAGCGTGGCGACGAGGCCCTGCTCGGTATCGGGCGTGACAAAGACATCGGCCGGGCCACCGATCTTAAACGTGGTGTGCTCGCGCATGGGCTCGCTCATCAACACGTTGTCCTCGCCGGCAACGCCAGCGAGCGCGCACAGCAGGTCCTCGTTAAAAAAGTCGTTCTCGTGCATACGAATATCCGCCTTTTGGTGGTCGTTCTCATCAATCGATTGCAATATACCCCACCCGGATGTATTTGGTGCGCTGGCGGCGATAAAACTGCCGTCCACCGGATTGATAAAGTGTTTATCATCGAGGTAGAGGGGCAGTCGCTATACTTTCAAGAGATTGCGCGTAAACCCGGAAGGAGCGAGATGGCCAACAAAGTCACCCTCAAGCAGATTGCCCAAGAGGTGGGGCTTTCCCCTTCGTCGGTCTCGCTTGTTCTCAATAATCGGCCCTGTCGCATCTCGGAAGAAAACCGCAAACTCATCAAGGAGGTTGCGGCGCGCAATCACTATGTTCCCAACCAGATCGCGCGCAGCCTGGTCATGCGCGAGTCGCGCACCCTGGGCCTTATCGTCCCCAACATCGAGAGCCGCTTTTTCGCCTCGCTCGCCGGCAGCTTGGAAAAGCGCTGCCGCGAGGACGGCTACGCGCTCTTTATTACCAGCTCGGGCGGAAGCGCCGATGACGATCTGGAGCTGCTGCGCCAGCTGGTGACGCGCGGCGTTGATGGCGTCTTCCTGGTGGTAGGTGACGAGTTCTCCGACGACCGCGCCCTGCGCGAAGAAGTCAGCCACCTGCCCATCCCGGCTGTAATGGTCGACCGTGCCATTGAGGGGCTCGAGTGCGACAAGGTGATGTTTGACCACGAGATGGGTGGCTACATGGCTACCCGATATCTGATTGAGCAGGGCCACCGTCGCATCGCCTGCCTGGTTAACGCGCGTCGCTCCAATACGGGCCGCAAGCGACTTGCCGGCTATGAACGCGCGCTGCGCGAGGTTGGCCTGCCCATCGACGCGCGCTTGGAGTTCGAGAGCGAGTACTACATTCCGAGTGCCTACGAGGCCTCGGAGGCGGTGCTCGCAACCGATGCCACCGCCGTGTTCGCAAGTTCGGACAACATCGCCCTCGGTTTGCTCAAGCGCTTGCACGAGATGGGGAAGAGCATCCCGGGCGATATCTCGGTGGTGAGCTATGACAACTCGGCTGCCGACGTTCTCTTTGAGCCGGCGCTGACCGCGATCGAGCAGGATCCGGGCGTGCTTGCCGAGCATGCCTTTGGTTGCATGTCCAAACGTCTTGCCGGCAAGGGCGGCAGGCGTGCCGAAGAAGTGGTTCTGGAGCCTGCTCTCATTGTGAAGGGCAGCGTTCTAGAACTTACTAAATACAACTAAACATGTTTATCAATTCGAGAAGATCGAATGTGGAGCATCTGTGACAGGCAATGCCGCAGGTGAATGTTGCGTTTTGCCAATTGGCGTGTTTGATAGAGATGGTAAAACGTTTTTTCACCATGATAAAACGTTTTAGCAAATATACTAGTCCCAACGAATGGTTGCCGTATCGGAGGGTGACCGCGCAGCGAAGGGACATAAACAATGGCTAAAACACTGGGGACGCCGTGGCAAAAGCTGGGGCACGAGGTGCCGGCTTCCGAGCTCGAGGGTGTCGATCTGTATTGGCGCGCTTCGAACTACCTGTCCGTCGGTCAGATCTACCTTCGCTCCAACCCGCTGATGCGCGCTGACTTTGTCGACGATAAGACTGGCGAGGCGCGCGACTTCGGTCGTTCGGACGTCAAGCATCGCCTGGTTGGTCACTGGGGCACCACGCCCGGCATCAACTTCCTGTTCGGCCACGTCAACCGCCTTATTGCCGATCACAACCAGAACGCCATTTTCTTGATGGGCCCGGGTCACGGTGGCCCCGCCGGCACCGCTCAGTCGCTGCTCGACGGTACTTACCGCGAGATCCGCCCCGACATCACCAATGACGAGGCCGGCCTGCAGAAGTTCTTCCGCCAGTTCTCCTATCCCGGCGGCATCCCGAGCCACTTTGCGCCCGAGACGCCCGGTTCCATCCACGAGGGCGGCGAGCTCGGCTACACGCTCAGCCACGCTTACGGTGCCGTCATGGACAACCCGAGCCTGCTGGCCGTGGCCGTGGTGGGCGACGGCGAGTCCGAGACCGGTCCGCTCGCGACTTCTTGGCAGTCCAACAAGCTCGTGAACCCGGCAACCGACGGTATCGTCCTGCCGATCCTGCACCTCAACGGCTACAAGATCGCCAACCCCACCATCCTCGCCCGCGTGTCCGACGAAGAGCTCACCAAGTTCTTTGAGGGTATGGGCTATAAGCCGCACTTCTTTATCGCCGGCTTTGACGACGAGAGCCACGCAAGCATCCATGAGCGCTTTGCCGCCCTGTTTGAGCAGGTCTTTGACGAGATTTGTGACATCAAGGCCACCGCGCAGGCCCAGGCTGCCGCGGGCGAGACCGTGGTCCGCCCGGCCTACCCCATGATTGTGTTCCGTACGCCCAAGGGTTGGACCTGCCCCAAGCAGATCGACGGCAAGAAGACCGAGGACTCCTGGCGCGCCCATCAGGTGCCGCTGGCAAGCGCCAAGGACACTCACGAGCACTTCCGCGTGCTGCGCGAGTGGCTGCGCTCCTACAAGCCCGAGGAGCTCTTTACGCCCGAGGGCCAGGTGCGCCCCGAGGTAACGGCCTTTATGCCGACCGGCGAGCTGCGTATTGGCGCCAACCCCAACGCGAACGGCGGCAAGGTGCGTCGCGAGCTCGAGCTGCCCGATATCCACGCCCACGAGATTCCCGTCGCCGAGAAGGGCCATGGTTGGGGCTCCACCGAGGCTGCCCGCGTCTTTGGTGAGTACACTGCCGACGTTCTGGCCAAGAACATGGACGACTTCCGCATCTTCGGTCCCGACGAGACCGCGTCCAACCGCCTGCAGGCCGCTTATAAGGTGACCAAGAAGCAGTGGGATGCCGGCTTCTACGAGGACGAGGCCAACGACGAGCTGCTCGCTGGCTCCGGCAAGGTTGTCGAGCAGCTGTCCGAGCACCAGTGCGAGGGCTTCCTCGAGGCCTATGTGCTCACCGGCCGCTCCGGCGTGTGGAGCTCCTACGAGAGCTTTGTCCATGTGGTCGACTCCATGGTCAACCAGCACTGCAAGTGGCTCGAGGCTACCAAGCGCGAGATTCCGTGGCGTGCCCCCATCAGCGGCCTCAACATTTTGCTGTCGAGCCATGTTTGGCGTCAGGACCACAACGGCTTCTCGCACCAGGATCCTGGCTTTATCGACCTGCTGCTCAACAAGGCCAACGACACGCATATCGTGAACGCTTACTATCCGGCCGACGCTAACATGGCTCTCGCCGTGGCCGAGCGCGTCTACCAGTCCACCGACTGCGTCAACGCCATCTTCTGCGGCAAGCAGCCCGCCCCGACCTTCCAGACGGTCGACGAGGCAAAGGCCGAGCTCGCCGAGGGCGTCGCAAATTGGGAGTGGGCATCGACCGCCGACTCGCTCGGCGAGGCCGACGTCGTGGTCGCCACGTGTGGCGACGTGCCGACGCTCGAGGCTCTGGCTGCAACCGATATGCTGCGCGAGCTGGGCATTAAGGTATGGTTCGTCAACGTGGTCGATCTGCTCAAGATTCAGAACGTCTGCGAGAACGACCAGGCTATAAGCGACGAGCGCTGGGCTGAGCTGTTTGGCTGCGGCGAGAAGCCCGTGCTCTTCGCGTTCCACGCCTATGCCGGCACGATTCGCCGCCTGATCTGGAACCGCCCCGGACACGACGCGTTCCGCGTCCACGGCTACGAGGAGAAGGGCTCCACGACCACGCCGTTCGACATGCTGCGCCTGAACAACATGGATCGTTGGGCCCTGGCCGCCGACGTGCTGCGCATGGTCGACGCCGATAAGTTTGCCGAGCAGATTGATGAGTGGGAGGCCTTCCGCACCGAGGCCTTTGAGTTCGCGTGCGACGAGGGCTTCGATCACCCGGCCTTTACCGACTGGGTCTGGCCCGACGCCGCTGCCGCAACCGCAGCCGACGGCGCGCTCTCCGCAACGCAGCTAACTGCCGGCGACAACGAATAGCATCCGGGACGGCCTCGCGCTGGGGCCGCCTCCGGGCGGGCGCCTTCCTCTGAGAAGTGGGCTTCGCGAACTTCCAAAACCAA
>ERZ773235.1217-NODE-1217-length-27752-cov-4.582879_pt1 | contig 27752 bp, 26 predicted proteins | sample MGYA00580522_ERZ773235 | MGnify/ENA primary metagenome ERZ773235 (study PRJEB29015, sample SAMEA2737797) | human gut metagenome | biome: human gut; feature: human-associated habitat; material: faeces | place: China | collected 2012 ...
TTATTATATTATATATAATAAACGTTGTGTTAATTGGTTGGCTTGGTAAAATTGCTATCGGTTTAATTTCTCTTTTCTTATTAAAATTTTCTATTACTTCAAATAATATTTTATCTATAATATCTTTTATTTTAACGATTATTGAAGAATTTATAATCGTATATGCAGTAACGCATAGTAATTTAAAAAAATATAACATTGATCGTAAAAAGTTTAATGTAGGGATTATCGTTTTTTATATTATTATGTGTGTTCCACTTAATATTCAAAATATTAGTTTATTAGCAGTAATTGGTAGTTTAGTTACTCATATTTTATCATTTATTTTTGTTAATTATTTTTTATTTAGTGATAAATTAGAAGATATAGATCAATATAATGGTAGGCAAAATAATAATGATATAAATAAAAGTAATTATTTATTAGTTTTTTTAGGTATTGGAATTGTTGTTTTATTAACTATTTTTATTTTCAAAATTGTTACAGATGATTCAAATAATAAAAAAGTATATTATGAAGGTGATAATAATGAAGCCGAAGAGGAGATTATAGAACAAGAAGAAACAGAAAATAATGAAGTTTTGACATTAACATGTTCTTCAACTCCTCAGAGGCTCAATAATTTTGTATCAAGTTACATTTATAAAATTTCGTTTGTTAATAACATTTTTGATTCATATAATTTTACTACTATAACAAAATATGATGATATTAATTCTTATCAAAGAGAAAAAGAAAAATTATTGGAATATGAGAGTGTTAGTTTTGATGATCAAACGTTAACTATTGTAGATTCTGTAGATTCTAGTGAGGGATCAACAGGAATAGAAGATGTATTGCAAGGATTAAATGTAGAACAAACAAAAAATGAATTTGCAACCTATGGAACAAGTTGTTACTAATAATAGATGGAAATAAACCATCTTTTTTTATTGGAAAAAGGAAAAAGGCTTAATAACCTTAAATAATAATAGTGAGGTGATATGATGCATGAGAAAACTAAGTTGTTAACTTTAACGAGTGATGTAATTTTTAAAAACTTCTTTATGAATGAAAATACAATTGAGTATACAGCAGAATTTATCAATTTAATAACAGGGATACCAAAAGAAGAAATAATGAAAAAAGCTGTGTTTGAAAATATAGAATTACCAATAATAAATAAAAATAGCAAAAGATATAAATGCGATATTATAATTGGTATTGCTAAGCAATTAATTAATCTAGAAATGAATGCCAGTTATTATGAAGGAATAATTGAAAAAAACAATAGTTATCTCTTTAGAATGCTTGGTGATAGATTTAATAAAGGTGAAAATTATATAGATGGCAAAAAAATAATTCAAATAAATATAGATAATTATAAAAAATATAAGGGAGACAAACTTTTATATAGATTTACAATCAAAGAAGATGAAACATTAGAATTAGAAACAGAAAATTATGAAAGTTATCATATAAGCCTACCATATCTAAAAGAAAAATGTTATAATAAAGAAAAATTAAGTCGTTTAGAAAAATTATGTGAAATATTTTTGTTTGATGATGCAAAAGAGGCATATAAGATAACAGGAGATGATAATGTTATGAAAAAAGCTGTAAGAACTTTGGAAGAGTTAAGTCAAGATGAAAATATAGTAGGATTGTATGATGCAGAAGAAGTTGAAAGAAAAGTATGGAATACCAAATTACTTTATGCAACAAAAGTTGGCACTGAAGAAGGAATGAAAAAAGGAATGAAAAGAGGAATGGAAAAAGGAATGGAAAAAGGAATGAAGCAAGGAATAAAAAAGGGTATAGAACAAGGAAAAAATGAATTCCAAATTCAAACTGCACAAAAATTAATCAAAATGGGACTATCAAAGGAACAAATAGTAGAGGCTACAGGTTTATCAATAGAACAGTTAAATAATTTATAAACTACAAGTATGTAGTTTTTCTTTTTAACATTGTCCATGGTATAATAAAAAAGAGGTGAAACTATGCAAAAGGTTATTATAATTGGTGGAGGAGCATCGGGAATAATGACAGCTATTCATGCGACTAGTAAAAATAATGAAGTCGTTGTTTTAGAGAGAAATAGCAGTTGTTGTAAAAAACTATTAATGACAGGTAATGGTCGATGTAATTATTGGAATGAAGATCAACAAGTAAATCATTATAATTCAAATAAACAAGAAGAATTAGAAAAAATAATAACACCTAAAAATCAAAAGGATGTCTTATCTTTTTTTGATCAAATTGGAATAATTCCAAAAATTAAAGAAGGTTATTATTATCCTTTTTCTAACCAAGCTGTAAGTGTTGAATATGCTTTATTATTACAAGCAAAACTAAATGGAATAAAAATAATTACTGATTGTTTTGTAAGTGACATAGAATATAAAAATAATTTCATTGTTAAAACCAACAAAGGAAAAATGCTTGCAGATAAAGTTGTTATTGCAACCGGATCAAAAGCTACTGCTAAAACTGGATCTGATGGTAACGGCTATTTTTTAGCTGAAAAACTTGGACTTTTAGTAACACCAGTTCTACCTTCGCTAGTTCAATTAAAAGGTGAAGAAAAATACTTTAAAAATTGGAATGGAATTAGAACAGAAGTAGATATATCAATATATGAAAATGATAATTTTATCAAAAAAGAATTAGGAGAAATTCAATTAACTAACTATGGAATAAGTGGAATATGTGTATTTAACTTAAGTAGATATGCTTCTAAATATTTAAGCCTAAAACATAAAGTTAGTGTTAAAATCAATTTTTTGCCATGGCTTAAAAATGAAGAAGAAGTTTTAAACTTTCTTCTAAAAAGAAATAAAATCGTTAAAAACAGAACTATTTCACAACTTTTAGAAGGCGTTCTAAATTATAAATTAGTATCTGTTTTATTAAAAGAAGCCAAAATAAATAATAACCTAAACCTAAATGAACTAACACAAATTCAAAAGAAAAAATTGATCAATAACCTTTATCGTTTTAAATTAAAAATCACTGACACTAAATCATTTGATAGCGCTCAAGTTTGTAGTGGAGGAGTGTCATTAGATGAGATAAATATAAAAACATTTGAAACAAAAAAAATAAAAGGATTGTACTTAACAGGGGAAATTTTAGATGTTGATGGAGATTGTGGTGGATATAATTTAGGCTTTGCTTGGATTAGTGGTATGTTGGCAGGTAGAAGTATAAAGGGTGAAAATAATGATTAGAATAAGACAAATAAAAGTAGAAATAGCTAAAAATAATCTAAATGAAATAAAAAAATATATAGCTCATAAATTAAAAATAAAAGATAGTGCTATAAAAACGATAAAAATTAATAAACAATCATTAGATGCTAGAAGAAAGAATAATATTTGTTACATATATGAAGTAGATGCTGAAATCGAAAATGAAAAAAACATTTTAAAAAAATATATATCTAAAGATGTTTTTGAATCACCAATCGAAAAATATCATTTTAATGCTTGTGGAAAAGAAAAACTAAATAATCGCCCAATAGTAGTTGGAAGTGGGCCAGCAGGCCTTTTTACAGCATACCTTTTAGCTCAGTATGGATATAAACCAATCATAATTGAACGTGGTAAAAAAGTAGAAGAAAGGGTAAAATCGATAGAAGAATTTTGGAAAACAGGTAAACTTGATTTTAATTCTAATGTACAATTTGGTGAAGGTGGAGCAGGAACTTTTTCTGATGGAAAACTTAATACGCTTGTTAAAGATAAAGAATTTAGAATGAAAAAAGTATTTGAAATTTTTGTAAAACATGGCGCACCTAAAGAAATAATGTATGTAAATAAACCGCATATAGGTACTGATATTTTAAGGGATGTAATTATAAATATTAGAAATGAAATAATAAAAAATGGTGGAGAATTTAGATATGATACTAAGCTTACTAATATCATTTTTAGTAATAATAAACTTGAGTCTATTGAAGTAAATAATCAAGAAATAATTAATTGTGATGTTCTTGTTCTTGCCATTGGACATAGTGCTCGTGATACTTTTGAAATGTTATATAAAAATAATCTTGAAATGACGTCTAAACCTTTTGCTGTAGGAATTAGAATCCAACATTCTCAAGAACTAATTAATAAATCCCAGTATGGTAATTTTAGTGATATGTTAGAACCAGCAAGTTATAAATTAACATATAAAGCAGGTACAAGAGGTGTTTATTCTTTTTGTATGTGCCCAGGTGGATATGTTGTTGATGCATCTTCTGAACATAATCGTTTAGCTATTAATGGAATGAGTAATTATAAAAGAGATAGTAGTAATGCTAATAGTGCAATTATTGTTACCATATCACCAAAAGATTTTGGACCTAATGCTTTAGACGGAATTAAATTTCAACGTACTTTAGAAGAAAAAGCATATAAGATTGGTCAAGGTAAAATTCCCATCCAACTATATAAAGATTTTTGTAACAATAAAGTATCAAAAGAATTTAAGAGTATAAAACCAATTTTTAAAGGAAATTATACATTTGCTAATTTAAATGATATTTTTCCTAGTTACATATCTGATTCATTAAAGGAAGGAATTGCTTATTTTGACACAAAAATAAAAGGATTTGGTAGTGATGATGCAATTTTGGCTGGCGTTGAGAGTCGTACTTCATCACCGGTTAAAATAATTCGTAATGAAGAATATAATTCTAATATTTTGGGCATTTATCCATGTGGTGAAGGCGCAGGATATGCAGGAGGAATTACGACTTCGGCTATGGATGGGATTAAAATGGCTGAGATGATAGCCAAAAAATATAAAAGGATTGACTAAATAATTAAAACGTGTTAATATTTAAGAGAAAGCGTTGATAGAGAATAGTAATAAAAGTAATTTTTTATAGAAAGTAAGTGGTTGATGGAAACTTACATTAATCTTTTATGAATCTACTCTTGAGTGAAATGCAAACATTTCCGGTTAATACCGTTATTTAAATTAAGACTAATTAGGATGGTACCGCATATTTTTGCTCCTATAATTAGTCTTTTTTTCTTTTTAGGAGGTTATCAAATGAATGGATTATTGAATTATTTTGATTTATTAGGTTATAGAATGCTGAAAACAGAAGATGATATGTATCATAAAGCTTTAATTATTACTGATAGAGTATATAAAAGTAAAGATGAATATATAGATAAATTATATTCTAATTGTGATATGATGAACTCTGTTACCGAAAAGATAGTTTTTTTACTAAAAGATATAATTACAGAGATAAATATTTTTCCAGAGGAATTGCTTGATGTAGGTTTTTCTGATGATATAGTAAACACGATAAAGATACTTACACAAGAAAAGGATGAAACAAAAAAGATGTTTATTGAAAGAATTATAAATAGTAATAATTTGATTGCTTTAAAAGTAAAATTAGTTGAATTTAGTTATGATAATAAAAAAATAAAGAAGAAGGAGAAGAAATAAAATGTTAGATATTAAATTTGTTAGAGAGAATAAAGAATTAGTTAAGGAAAATATTAAAAAGAAGTTTCAAGATAAAAAACTCCCATTAGTAGATGAGGTATTAGAATTAGATGAAAAAATTAGAAGTTTAAAACAACAAGGGGATAGTATGCGAAAAGATCGTAATACGATTAGTAGTGAAATTGGATCTTTAATGCGTGATAAAAAGGTTGATGAAGCAAATGAAAGAAAACAACAAGTTGTAGAGATAAATAAAAAACTTGTTGATATTGAAAAAGAAGAAAATGTTTTAAATGCTGATTTAAGAAAGAAAATGTTAGTTATTCCACAAATCATTGATAGTTCTGTTCCAATTGGTAAGGATGATAGTGAAAATGTGGAAGTTGAAAAATTTGGAGAGCCATTTGTTCCAAGTTATGAAATTCCATATCATGCAGATATTTGTGAATCATTATGTGGTCTTGATAAAGAAGCTGCTGGAAGAACAAGTGGGAATGGTTTTTATTATTTAATGGGTGATATCGCCAGACTTCATAGTGCTATGTTATCTTATGCTAGAGATTTTATGATCGATAGAGGATTTAATTATTGTATACCTCCGTTTATGATAAGAAGTGATGTTGTAGATGGTGTTATGTCATTTGAAGAAATGGATGAAATGATGTACAAAATTGAAAATGAAGATTTATATTTAATTGGAACTAGTGAACATTCAATGATAGGAAAATTTAAAAATCAAATCTTAAATGAAAAAGAATTACCTATTGCTCTTACTTCATATTCACCATGTTTTAGAAAAGAAGTTGGAGCTCATGGAATTGAAGAAAGAGGTCTATATAGAGTTCATCAATTTGAAAAACAAGAAATGGTTGTTATTTGTAAACAAGAAGATGCCATGGATTGGTATAACAAAATGTGGAAGTTTACTGTAGATTTCTTTAGAAGCTTAGATATTCCTGTTAGAACTCTTGAATGTTGTTCAGGAGATCTTGCAGATCTTAAAGTAAAATCATGCGATGTTGAAGCATGGAGTCCAAGACAAAAGAAATATTTTGAAGTTGGTTCTTGTTCTACTTTAGGTGATGCACAAGCTAGACGTCTATCTATTAGAGCTAAGGGTGAAAATGGAAATTATTTAGTTTCAACTTTAAATAATACCGTTCTTGCAACTCCACGAGGATTGATTGCGTTTTTAGAAAATAATTATCAAGAGGATGGAAGTATTAAAATACCTGTAGCTTTAAGACCTTATATGGGTGGTAAAGAAAAAATAGAAAAAGCATGAGAAAAGTCTCATGTTTTTTTGTTAAACTTTACATTTTAGAGTGTAAAATTAAAATAAAAGATATAAAAGTTATTGTCATAATTAGAAAAATGTTGTACGATTAGGTCAGGATAGGTGAGTGTAATGAAACTAAAAAAAATAATAATATCGTCAATAGCATTTTGTAGTTTAATGACGATTGGAAACGTGTCAGCGACTATAACTTCTACACAATTAGAACAAATTATTCCAACTTCTGATCTTAAATTTCATAATTGCGTGTTAGATACTTATAATTCAAATTATAATTCGAGTGAAGATCATGCTACAATCGAGCAAATTAAAACAAATTTAAGTAATATTACAGAACTTTCATGTGAAAGTAGACAAATTAGTTCAATAGAAGGAATTCAATTTTTAACAGGCTTAGAAAAATTAAATTTATCTGATAATAATATTTTTTCAATAAATCTAAGTAATAATATTAATTTGAAAGAATTGAATATTAGTAAAAATGATTTAAAAAAAATAGGTTTAAGTAAAAATGTTAAACTTAAAGTATTAAATTTACAACAAACTAGTTTGGAAGCAATAGATTTGAGCAAAAACGTTAATTTAATAACTTTAAACTTAGCACAAACTAAATTTTCAAGCGAAAGTAGTACTGTGACTGATATAAGAGAAATAGCAGTAGGTGAAAAAACAAAATTTAAAGAATATATAGTAACTCCTTCAAATATTAAGCAAAAATTAAGATATAAAAGTAGTAATCCAGAAGTAGCAACAGTTGATGAAAATGGTAATATAAGTGCGATAAAAGAAGGAACAACTACAATAGTATTAATTTCTGATATTGATGGGACTAGTGCAACTTCTTATGAAAAAAATAGAATAAAAATAACAAAAAAAGATGTGCAGACAAATTTATCTATTGGTAGTACATCTAATGAAAATTCTGAAGTTACTTTTTCAGAACAAAAAAGTGTAGAAAATCCAAAAACAAGTGATAAAGGACTAATATATGGTGGAGGATTTATTTTAACTGCAGCAACAATAATTGCAGTTAGAAAAAAAATAAAAATGTTAGGAATTTAAAAATTCTTGCTCAGTAAGATAGGTAGCAATTTTAATTGATTAGAAAGGAAAAATAGGATGAATGATTTAAAGATTATTAGTATGGTAAATAATTTTCCTATAGGTGAAAAATCAAAAACAAGATTAGAACTTTTAAGCAAAATAGAAATAGTGTCATATTTATCTAGATTTCAAGATCAATTTTCGTCTATAGAAAATGTTGATGATAGGGAATTTAGTGTAAAAAGTTTTCTAGGAGATTTGATAGGTTTAGAACCTGGAGAAGTAGTACCAGATTTATTGATTGCTGAAAAAAATTTGAAAATAAGTCCAGGTTTTTTACAAGACTATGGAAAAGTACAATTAGTTAAGGATAGTGAACCTTCTTTTGATCAAACTTTTGATATAATTTCAAGTACTATGGAATTAACTAATACTAATTTAAAAGTAAGATAAAAATCTTATTATGAAGGATGATGAAAAATCATCCTTTTATAATATTATTGATTAAAATATGAAATTATTTTTAACTAATATTTTTTCTTTACATAAAAAATGTAAAATTAATTTATTATAACATAATTTAATGGTATTAATTAATTCTTATATGTTATACTTAAATAGGATAGGAAGTGTATTCTATTCAGAAGGAAAAGAGGTAGATTATGGGATTTATTAAAGCATTTTCAGGTGCCTTAGGTGGTACATTTGCTGATCAATGGAAAGATTTTTACGGACCAAGACAAGGGGTTCCAGCAACAGCAGCTTTATTTCAAGCAGTACCACAAGGTACAAATGCAGGTCGTGGTGAAAACTACAAAGGATCTGAAAATATTATTACAAACGGTAGTAAAATTATTGTTCCAGAAGGAACAGCTTTAATTACTGTACAAGATGGACAAATTACTGGTATGATTGCAGAACCAGGTGGATTTGAATTTAGATCAGATGATCCTAATTCAAAATCAGTATTTAGTGGAGATGGAATTTTAGCATCTACAATCGGACAATCATGGGAAAGATTCAAATTTGGAGGACAACCAGGTAGTCAACAATTAGCATTCTATATCAATTTAAAAGAAATACCAAATAATAAATTTGGTACACAATCAGAAATATATTGGGATGATGCATATTTAAATGCACAAGTAGGTGCTATTACTAGAGGTACATATACATTAAAAATAGTTGATCCACTATTATTTGTTAAAAATTTTGTACCACAACAATATTTACAACCAAATGCACCAGTGTTTGACTTTGCAGATATGGAGAATGATGCAGGAAACCAATTATTTAATGAAGTAGTTAATACTTTATCAGCAGCATTCTCTAATTATACTAACGATCCAAGTAGAGGAAATAGAATTTCAAAAATTCAAGGAGATCAAATTGGATTTGCACAATCAATGTCTCAAGCGGTAGAAGATGCATATCAATGGAAAAGCGGAAGAGGATTAGAAATTGTTAGAACTACACTTGCTGCTATTGAATATGATGAAGATACAAAAGCATTACTAAGCGATGTTAAAAAAGCTGATGCTTTATCAGGAGCTAGAGGAAATTCATTTATGCAACAATCAGTTGCTAGAGGAATGCAAGCTGCTGGAGAAAATGGTGGAGGAACAGGAATGGCATTTATGGGAATGGGAATGCAAGCTGGTTCAGGTATGATGCAAGGTATGCAACAACCAACACAAACAGCTCAAAATCCATTTATCAATGTTGGTGGACAAGCACAACAAGCACCACAAGAGCAACCTCAACAAACTCAACCACAAGCACAACAAGTAGACCCTTATGAAGAATTAAAAAAAGCTAAAGAATTATTAGATGCAGGAATAATAACTCAAGAAGATTTCGATGCTAAGAAAAAAAGTCTATTAGGAATTTAATTATGCAAGAAACTATTTTTGAAAACAATGATGTAAAAGATGAAGTAAAAATTGTTCAAACTGACATAGATTCTAAAGATGGACAAAATAAATGTCCAAAATGTGGAGCCACTGATATATCATTAAACGTTAATACAGGAAAACTAAGATGTAATTTTTGCCGACATGAATTTGAACCAGAAAAAGTTAAAGGATTAGAAACTGATGTTTCTAAACTTGAAGGAAAAATAATAGGTTCTGGTGCTCAAGAAATAATAGCAGATACAAACGATGTTTTAACATTTAAATGTTCAAGCTGTGGAGCAGAAGTAGTAATTGATACTGCATCTGCAACACAAGCAAGATGTCACTGGTGTAGGAATACTTTATCTGTTAATCAACAAATTCCAAATGGAAGTATTCCAGATGTAGTGTTGCCTTTCCAAGTAACGAAAGATGTAGCTAAGAAACAAATTGAAGATTTCGTTGGAAAAAGAAAATTTTATGCTCACCCTAAATTTAGAAAAGAATTCACAACACAAAATATTATGGGAGTATATTTTCCATATATGGTAGTAGATGTTAATTCACATGCTAAATTAGCAGGAGAAGGGGAACACTTAGTCAGAAAGTACGTTAGAGGTAGCGGTGATAACGCTAAAACATATTATGATGCTGACGTATATAACGTTGAAAGAGAATTTGATTTAACTATTTCAGGTTTAACAATTGAATCTAATTCAGATAGATTAAATAATAAATCATCAAATAAAACAAATAATGTTATTAATGCAATAATGCCTTTTGATGTTGAAAATTGTGTTAAATATGATGCTAATTACTTAAAAGGATATACTTCAGAAAGACGAGATACTAATGTTGATCAATTAAGTACCTTAGCTGAAACTCAATCTAAAGATATTGCTAAATTTGCGGTAAATGACACATTAGAACAATATGACCGTGGAATAGCATGGAAAGAACAACAATTTGATATAAAAGGGCAACAATGGAAAGCTGCATATTTACCAGTGTGGTTATATAGTTATCAACAAGTAAGTGGTAATAAAAAAATTCTTCATTATGTTGCAGTTAATGCAAGAACAAAGGAAACAATGGGTAGTGTACCTATTCATATGCCAAAATTATTTGGAATATCATTTTTAGTTGAAATTCTAGGTATTATAGCAATGATGTCTATTGATTTTGATTATAACTGGTTATTTTTATTGTCAGGAATTATTTATTTCTTATTTATCTATGCTAAATATAGAAATTCAAATGCTAGACATAAATATGAAACAGAAACTCAAAAAGAAGTCAATAATTTAAGAAAAGTTGATACTTATGTTGGACATATAACAGGCGTAACAAATTCAAAAATAGCAGGTGCTAATAATACTACAATTAGTTCAGAGAGTGCAACTAATAAAGTTTTAAATTCAATTACGGAGAATAATTCAATAGTAAAAATGGTTAATGATTTCACAAATAATAAAGAGAAGAAATAATTAAAACTATAAAACCTCGTTTTGTAGATACTGAAAACGAGGTTTTTATATATTAACTAATGAGGAAAGTGATAGAATGAGAAGTAATATATTTTTAAAATTATTAAGTAGTTTACCTGTAATATTGATATTTTTATATTTTGTTCCATTTTTAGGAATATGTTTGCTTTTGATTAGATGTTTTGTTTATACTAACAAAAAAATCTCTACACCAATTGTTATGATTGTGATAGGTGGGTTGATATTAATTCCTAAGGGATTAAGTTTATTGAAAATAAATATTTTAACTGATGATATTTTAAAATGGTATAATAGTGATTTGTTAAAATATAGTAAACTTTTGTTAACAGTAGGAATTATATTTTTATTAATATCATGTATAACAAATAATATATTTAACAAATTTATGAGTTTCATTACTTCATATATAAATTCTCATGAAAAGCAAGAAAGAGAAATATCAGAAAAAAATGATTTACTTATGAAAGAAAAACAAGAAAAAGCAAAAAATACTAAAGTGGTTTATTGTCCATATTGTGGAGCAGATAATATGCTTACCGAAAAGGTAGGTACATGTAAGTATTGTAGAAGAAAAATTCAAGCAACTGATTAATTTATATTTAGTTATCTTCATATAATTTATTATAAGGAGGTGACTATGAACGAATTAAATAATATAGCAACTGCTGTAGGAAATTACAATAACATTTCAACTTCACTTACTTCTAATCTTTCAGTAGTAAATATTGTTGATGGACTTATATTAACTAAAGATGCAGATAAGAAAAATTGGAGTAGTGGTAATTTTACATATAGAAATTGATAATCAAACAGATACTGCTTACACACAACCTGTTATAACCGACACTATAGATAATAGTTTGGTTGAATTTGTTGAAAAAAGTGTTACGATTAATGGAGTTGCAGCAGATGAATCAAAATATTCTTATAACACTGATACACATACACTAACGATTGATTTAGATGACGTATCTCCCTCGTCAAAAACTACTGTTACGTTTCTCGTTAAGAAAAAAAATCAATAAGTATTTTGTTTTAAGAAATTCTTGTAAATTGAAATATAACGGTAGTTTAGAAAAACAAAGTAATTCTGTTATGGTTATAATTCCTATAAATAAACGTTATGAAGATAATAATAGTTGTTCAACACCTTTTTGGAGACTTTAGAGATCACTATTTTGTGATTTCTTTTTTTCTTTATATTGTTAAATTCAATTGTAAATGTTAAAATAAAATTAATGTAGAGGGTGATAAAATGAAAAAATTATTTTGCTTTATCTTTTTATTTATTTTTATTGGTAAGGTAGAAGCACAACCAGTTAATCCTAATTTTGATGATGATAATTTTTATGATTGTATTATTATGAATTTAAATGAGGATGAAATTAATGGAATAAATAATAGGGATTCCAAAACTTATGTGGCAACTGATGAAGAGCTTTCTAAAATGCCAACCTTAGCCTGTGTTTCTTATAATATTAATTCTGTTAAAGGCTTAGAAAAACTTACAAGTATTACTTATGTTGATTTTGAAGGTAATAATATTAAAGAACTTGATTTAACACCAAATCCTAATGTGATTTATTTATATACTGATAATGGTGTTAATGTAATAGGTTATGATGGAAAAATAGAAACACCTGGCGAACAAGTAATAGAAAAAAAACCAACACATAATTATTTTGTATTTGGTTTAATTGCTGTTGTTATAATTCTTTTAATGTTAATAATAGTAAGAAAATTAAAAATGAAGAAAAAAACAAAAGTAAGTAATAATAATTTTGAAGATAATGTTAAAACAACTAGTTTTGATCAGAATTTTTATAATAATCAAACTTTTAAAACTTGTCCACATTGTGGTGCTAGATTAAAAGAAGATGCTCAAGTTTGTTTTATTTGCGGGAAAGAAATTTAATTAAGATAAGATAGATTAAAGATTTAGACATTGTTCTAAATTTTTTTGTATGAAAAAGATATTATAGGATAAAGATGATTTTAATTAATTTTTTCATCTTTTTAAAAAAAGTGTCAAATATAAGGGAAAAACGAAGATTAAAGTCGATTTTATGATGTTAAAACTATTCCCATAAAAGACCAACTAATGTATTATTAAAATAGAAGGAGGATAGAAAATGAAAAAATTAATTTTGGCAATCTTTTTGATATTACCGTTTGCAGTAAATGCAGAGGATTTAACAGCAGAGGTTAAATTATATGAAACAGATGAAAATGGACATGAAATAAAATTGACAGAACCAACAAAAGTAGAAAATGATTATACTTATACAGCTAGAATAAAAAGTAATCAAAATGATATTTACTATTTAAAAGTAAAACCAAACTATGAATATACAAGTATAAAGTATGCTACTTCTTCAGATACGAAATATAAATTAGCTTCGGATTCAACACAACCATTTTTCAAGGCATGGGCGTTTTATGAACAAGGTGATACTTTCATAGCAACTGTAACAAAAACAGATAATACAGTAGTAAAATATAGAGTTATAGTAGCACCATATGCTGATAAAACTATTTATATTGATACAGTAGAAGAAACAAATAATAATCAAACAACAGAAAGTAATCAAACAACTGAAAATAGTCAAGTACAAAACAATAACAATCAAAAAGTAGCCTCAAATAATGTAAAAAATCCAAAAACAGGAGATAATATATTATTAATATCAGGAATGTTTGTTTTAGTAACAACTGTAATTGGAGTAAGCTTTAAAAAGATAAAAAGTAATTCTTAATTTGAATTACTTTTTTATTTGAATTAAATAAGGAGCTATTTCATTATCTGTATTATGATATTCCTTATATTTAATATTATTAGTTTTTAAATATTTTTTAATTTCTTTACTTTCAAGTAATCCCGCGTTATGACCAGGATATATAACAACTAAAATATTTCCTTTGTTATTTAATAATTTTAAGGAATCATTAATAGCTTTAATAGTAGTTTTGTAATTGGTTGTAATACTTTTATCACCATTTGGAAGATAACCTAAATTAAAAAGAATTAAACTTATTTTATTTTCATAGTTTTTTAATACTTTTAAAATATCTGCATGATTCTTTTCAAACAATTGATAATTTTTAATACTATTTTTATCTAGCAATTGTTTTGTTCTCTCAATTGCTTCTTTTTGAATATCAAAACCAATTACTTTACCCTCGCGTGCTAAATCAGCTAAAAATAATGTATCATTTCCATTTCCAATGGTAGCATCAACAACAATATCATTTTTTTTAACTAAATTGCTGATTATTTGTTTACTGCGATTTAAAATACTTAAATTAAATCCTTGATAAGTATCTCTTTTTGCTAATTCTTTATCAATATCATTCATAACACCAAATTTTTTAGTTAACCAATTTGGTTCAATTAAATCATCAATTTTAGGATCACCTGTAATACGATTGATAACAATATTTGATTTAAGATTTTCTAATTGATCACATACAATATCCACATATTCCTCTTTTGTTAAAATTTTAAAAGGATTTTCTTCATACATTTTACCTAATTTAGTTTGTTTTAAAATGTGTAGCATATGTATTTTTACACCTTGAATATCTAACTTATTTAGATGTTTAATAGTATCAAGCATCATTTCTTTTGTTTCGTAAGGAAGTCCATTTATAATATGAACAACAACATTTATATTATTTTTTCTTAACTTTTTAACACATTCATCAAAACATTCTAAAGTATGACATCTATTTATCAATTTAGTTGTTTTTTCATGAATTGTTTGTAGACCAAGTTCAATAGTTAAAAAAGTCTTTTTATTTAGTTCAGTTAAATATTTGAGACATTCAGGACTTATGGCATCGGGTCTAGTTGCAATTGAAAGACCTACAACATTATCAAGTTTTAAAATAGTTTCATATTTTTCTTTTAATGTTTCAACATCAGCATAAGTATTAGTTCTAGCTTGGAAGTAACCTATATATTTGGCATTAGGCCATTTTTTATGAAGAATAGCTTTAACTTCATTGAATTGTTTTACTAAATCATCATTTTTATTACCAGCAAATTCACCACTACCGGTATTAGAACAATATATGCATCCACCAGTTCCAACTGTTCCATCGATATTAGGACAACTAAAACCGGCATTTAAACTAACTTTAAACACCTTTGAGTTAAATTTTTGTTTATAAAAGTAATCTAATGTATAATATCTTTTATTAGAATTTGTGTTAGAAAAAAGATTCATAAGCCTCACATCCATAACTTAATTATAACGTATTTGGAATAAGAATTGTGAAAAAATAATGAAATTTGGAAAAAAACACCAAAAATCTTTATATAATTAATATATTTTGATATAATTATATGGGAGGTAAATATGAAAAAGAAAGACATATTAAAAGCTATAGGAATTGTATTAGGTATTTTTGTAGTACTTACATGGTTAATACCAACAGGTTCATTTTCAGGAACAAACGTAACAACTGAGACAACAAATCCAATTGGATTACTTGATATTTTTAAATATCCAATCCAAACAGCCTTAACTTCAATTTTTATAACAAGTGCTTTAGTTGTTTTATTAATTGGTGGACTTTATGGTGTAATTAATAAAACAGGAGTTTATTCAAATATTGTAGAAGGACTTGCTAAAAAATTTAAAGGTAAAGAGAAAAATTTCTTAATTATAACTATTTTAGTATTAGGAATTTTATCTTCATTAACAGGATTAGTATTACCACTATTTATTTTAGTTCCATTCTTTGCAGCTATTATTTTAACTTTAGGTTATAATAAATTAACTGCAATGTTATCAACTGTAGGAGCTATTTTAGTTGGTAATTTAGGATCAACTTATGCATTTAATATAAACGGATATATTGTTTATTTCTTCCAAAATAAAATCAATGATTCAATTTGGTTTAGATTAGGTTTATTTGCATTAGTTATTGTATCTTTAATTATCTTTGTTGTTAAAACAGCAAAAATAGAAAAGAAAAAAACAACTAAAAAAGCAACTAAGTCAGAAACTAAAAAAACAACTAAATCAGAAACAAAAGAAGAAATTGTTATTCCTTTATATGAAAAAAATGTTGATAAAAAACAAAGCCCTACTGCATTAGTAGTAATTTGTGCTATAACATTAGTTGCAACATTAGTTGGAATGTTTAACTGGGAAAGTGTTTTAAATGTAAAATTATTTACAAATATATATGATACAATTACAAAATTTGAATTGAATGGATATCCATTATTTGCTAATATTTTAGGAAATATTGATCCTATGGGATATTGGACAAATACTGAATTCTGCATGTTAATTGTTATTGCTATTTTATTAATTAAATGGCTTTATAACATTAAATTAAGTGATGTATTTGAAGGTTTTGTAAATGGTGTAAAAGAAATGGTTCCAGTTGCTATTTATGTATTTATTGCTAACATTCTATTCTTTATTATCAATAGTCATGTTGGTGATAGTGGATCTACAATTTTCCCAACAATTGCAAATTTCTTCTTATCAATGACTAAGAAATTTAATGTCTTAACATTTGGATTTGCGTCAATTGTAGGAAGTATTCTTTACAATGATTTCCCTTATATGGTAAATTCTTTACTTGAACCAATCAATTCTTTAACTAAAGATTATGCTTTAGTAGGTATGTTAGCTCAAAGTGTTCATGGACTTGTTATGTTAGTCGCACCAACAAGTGTTATCTTAGTAATTGGTCTTAAATATTTTGATGTTTCTTACAAAGAATGGTTTAAAAATATTTGGAAATACTTACTTATAGCTTTAATTGCAGTTATAATAATAATTACAATTATGGTATTAGTTTAAAAACAGTTTTTTAACTGTTTTTTTGTTTATAAATAAGATTTTTGTATCATTATAAAAATATATATGATACAATAGTGTTAGAATATTAATTGGGGATGATATTATGAATAACAATAATTTAACCGAAATGATTAAGAAAGAATCCGATGAAAGAAATAATATCTTAGAAGAATTAGAACAAAATATGTTTATTCATAATAAAAAAATAAAAGAGTATGAAAATAAAGTTAAAAATTTAGATGTCTTAAAAATGAAATATAATAATTTAGAAAGAGAAACAAAAGAAGTAGTAAAAAAATATCAAGAAAAAAGTAAAAATATGGAAGAAGAAGTAGAAAATCTTCAATCTGAGGTTCAAGTACTTAGAAAAACAATTTTAACTTATAAAAGTAAAGTTAATTCTTTACAATCAATTATCGCTTTAATGGTAAATGATTTTGGAATTGATCAAGTAGCTTTGGCATCAGGAATATCAGTTGATAAAATAAAAGAATATTTACAAGATTAAAAGGAGCAATTTAAAATCGCTCCTTTTTATAATTACATCATTTGATAATTCGAACTATTATATTTATTATTATAAGAAATAGAATTATTATTGTTATACATAGTTTCTAAATTAGTAATTCTTTTATCTAACAAATTAATTTGTTGTTCTAAATTATTTAATTGTTGTTCAATGGTATTTGTACTTACAGAACTATCACTAGTATTTACTCCATATGATATAGGATTATACATTCCCATATTAGGATTTGGCATACCAGGTATTCCTGGTAACATATTCATTCCTGGGTAAGCAGGATATATTGGGTATGGATTTGCTCCACAGTTTCTATCTTTTTTCATGACACACTCTCCTATCTATATTAAGTATATGCAAAAGAGAATAATTAGTGTATAATTTATATGGTGATAATATGGATTTATGGGAATATGAAAATAAATTATATAAACAAGGTATTAATTATATTGGTGGTGTTGATGAGGTTGGAAGAGGTCCATTAGTAGGACCTGTAGTAGCTGCTTGTTGTGTACTTCCTAAAGACTTTGTTTTAGAAGGACTTACAGATTCTAAAAAATTAAGTGAAAAAAAAAGAAATGCTTTTTTTGATTATATAAAAGATAACTGTATTTGCTATGGAATAGGTGTAGTTGAACCTGAAATAATTGATGAAGTAAATATTTATCAAGCAACTAAAATTGCAATGAAGCAAGCTATATCAAAAGTAGAAGAGCAAATAGATTTAGAGCATGTATTAATTGATGCTATGCCACTTGATTTAGATATTCCCACAACTTCTATTATAAAAGGTGATTCTAAAAGTATAAGTATTGCGGCTGCAAGTGTACTTGCTAAGGTGACTCGTGATAGTATGATGTATGAACTTGATAAAAAGTATCCACAATATGGATATGCCTCACATAAAGGATATCCTACAAAAAAACATTTAGAAGCAATTCATAAATATGGACTAATTGAGGGGTATAGAAAAACTTATGGACCTGTTAGAGAAATATTGGAGGGTGAAAAATGCAAATAAGAAATATTAAAGTTGGAGAGCTTGAAACTAATTGTTATATATTAACAAATGGTAATGGTTGTGTTGTTGTAGACCCTGGTGATGATTATGATAAAATTGTAAAGGAAATAGGAACGAACGAAGTTAAATTTATATTAGTAACACATCATCATTTTGATCATGTAGGAGCTTTAGATGAGCTTTCTAAAAATTATAACGCTAAAGTTTATGATAGAAATAATTTAGAAGAAAAAAGATATGATATTGATGGATATAAATTTGAAATAATATATACACCAGGTCATAAGAGTGATTCCATTAGTATTTATTTTTATGAATATAATTTTATGTTTACTGGTGACTTTTTATTTAAAGGAACAATTGGTAGAACTGATTTGGAAACAGGATCTTCTAAAGAAATGGAACAAAGTTTAATAAAGATTAGTAATTATCCTGATACGATTAAAATTTATCCAGGACATGGTGATTTTTCCACTTTAGCAGAAGAAAAAAGAAATAACTATTATTTAAAAAAATATAATTGATTTATTCTTATGGGAAAACAAAAATATAAAAATATCAATTTAGTGATATTCTGTATTATTGTTTTTTTTTATGATATATGATATGATGATTACATAGTAGAATAGGAGGCTTTTATGAGAATATATTTAATAGAACCAAATAGTATGATTATTCATAAATTACCTTCTAAAGTACAGGGAATATATAATATCTTTGATTATAAAAATGATTTAAAAAGGAATTTAATTAATATAGAAGCTATTAATGGAATGTGGCAATTAATTGGAAATGAAGAAACTCAAATTATCCAAAATAATTTAATTGTAGATAAGGTAACTTTAAATATAAATTCGTTCTATTATCTGAAAAATATAAATGATGATCATTATTCTATTTTATACTGTTCACCAACCTTTGATAACACATATCAAAAGTTTGAAATAAAAAATACTAAAGAGTTAATAATTGGAAGAAATAGTTCTAGTCCTATTTCATATAACAATCCATTTCTTGCAGAACAACAAGCTAAATTAATATATAATGATAATAAATGGCATTTTACAAATTTGAATTTAAAATGTAATGCTTTTTTAAATAATTATATGATTTATGATGAAAATCTAAATTATGGTGATAATTTATTTATAATGGGATTAAATATCGTTGTATTTAAAGATTTTTTATTAATAAATAATCCACAAAACAGAGTTACTACTAATTATAATTTTTTACAACCAATGTCTGAAGAAAAGGTTAATACTAATGTTGATCTTAATGAAAAAGAATTGGAATTGGAATTATATAATGATAATGATTATTTTTTAAAAACACCTAGATTTGTTAGTAAACTTGAAACTGTTGATGTTAATATTGACTCACCACCATCTAGACAAGATGGAAATACGATGCCAGCTGTTTATACTTTAGGACCTATGATTACTATGGGAGCATCTTCTATGGTTAGTATGGTTAGTATTTTAAATCAAGTGGCAGTAAATAAAACAAGTATTAAATCTGTTATCCCAGAATTAGTTATATGTATAGCTATGTTATGCTCTATGGTTTTATGGCCTATTCTTTTAAATAGATATGAAAAAAAGCAAACTAAAAAACATGAAAGAATCCGTCAAAAAAAATATAAAGAGTATATAGACAAAAAAAGAATTGATATTAACAGGGAGATGCAAAGGCAAACTCAAATTTTGTATGAAAATCATCCGGATTTTAATTATTGTAATAATGTAATAATGGGAAGAAAAACTAATTTATGGTCCAGAAAAATTGAATATGACGATTTTTTAGAATTAAGACTTGGAATTGGTAATATAAAACCATATATAAATATTTCTTATACAGAAGCAGATTTTACAATGGAAGAGGATAACTTGAAAGATTATGTTCATCAGTTAATTAATGATACAAAATGGCTTCCAAATGTTCCATTGACTTTATCTTTTGCAGAAAAAAACATTGTTTCTGTTATTTCGGATAAAAAGAAATCAAAACAATTTATTGATAATTTATTATTACAAATGTTATCTTTTTATAGTTATGATGATTTAAAGATAGTTATTTTTACAAATGAGGAAAATGCATATAAATGGAATAGTTTGAAATGTTTACCAAATTGTTGGGATGATGATAAACAAATTAGATTTTTTGCGACAAACACAGATGAAATGAAGCAATTATCAAATTATCTGTTAGAAATATTTTATAACAGAAAATATAATAATATGGAAGAAAAAACGGAAACAAATTATGATTATAAAAGTTTTGCCCCTTATTACTTTATTATAGTCGACGATTTGAAAGCTACTAGAAATTTAGATATTATTAAGAACATATTAGATACTAAGAGAAATATTGGCTTTTCGTTGTTACTTGAAGCTTCAAAAATATCAGAATGTCCAGATGAATGTAATAGCTTTTTATGTATAGAAAAGAAAGTTTCTGGTTATATAGAAACGGATTTAAATACACAAGAGCAAAAACAATTTGTTGCGGATTTAAATTCAGATATAAGCATGGATGAATGTTGTCAAAAATTGGCTAATATTCCACTTAGTTTAGATAGTAAATCTTTAGAAAAAAAATTACCTAAATCAATTGGTTTCTTGGAAATGTTTAATGTTGGGAAAATAGAACAATTAAATCCTTTAAGTAGATGGGAAAATAATAAGCCAACTATAAGTTTACAAGCACCAGTTGGTGTGGACACGAATGGTGATAGTTTTATTTTGGATTTGCATGAAAAATTTCATGGTCCACATGGATTAGTTGCTGGTATGACCGGTTCTGGGAAAAGTGAATTTATTATAACTTACATATTGTCGATGGCTATTAATTATCATCCATACGAAGTTGCTTTTGTTTTGATTGATTACAAGGGTGGTGGACTAGCTGGAGCTTTTGAAAATAAAGAAACAGGATTAAAATTACCACATTTAGTAGGAACAATTACTAACTTGGATAAGGTTGAAATGAATCGTTCCCTTGCCTCAATTCAAAGTGAATTAAGAAGAAGGCAAACTGTTTTTAATAGATTAAGAGAAAAAACAAATGAAAGTACAATTGATATATACAAGTATCAAAAGTTTTTCAGGGATGGAGTTATCGATGAGCCTATACCACATTTATTTATAATTTGTGATGAATTTGCTGAGTTGAAATCTCAACAACCAGAATTTATGGAGCAGTTGATAAGTGCAGCTAGAATAGGAAGAAGTTTAGGGGTTCATTTGATATTGGCCACTCAAAAACCAAGTGGTGTTGTTAATGAACAAATTTGGAGTAATTCAAAGTTTAAGGTATGTCTAAAAGTTCAAGATAGTACTGATAGTTCTGAAATGATCCGTTGTCCAGATGCTGCTTATTTAAAGGAAACAGGAAGATTTTATTTACAGGTTGGTTATAATGAATTATTTATGTTAGGTCAATCAGCTTGGAGTGGTGCTCCTTATATACCATCAGAAATTGTCAAAAAGAAAGTAGATTCTTCAATTTTATTTGTTGATAATATAGGATATGTTTTAAAAACAATAGAACAATCAAAAAATGAGTTGAAAGTTGAATCAAAAGGAGAACAATTAACTAATATTGTTAGATATTTATCTGATTTAGCAAAACAAGAGTCGATTTTTTTGGACCAACTATGGTTACCTAAAATACCAGAATATATAACTTTATCAGACTTAATTAAAAAATATAATTATCATGCGAGTAAAAATTGTTTAAATCCTATTATTGGTGAGTATGATGATCCTAATAATCAACGTCAAGATTTGTTAACCTTACCACTATCTAATGATGGAAATGCTATTGTTTATGGAAGTGCAGGAAGCGGAATAGAAAATTTTGTTACAACTTTGGTTTATTCGCTTATAAGTTTTCATTCTCCTGAGGAGTTAAATCTTTATTTGTTAGATTTTGGAGCTGAAACTTTAAGAATGTTTCAAAATGCTCCACAGGTTGGAGATTTTGTTACTCTTAGTGAGAGCGAAAAGGTGAATAATTTGTTTCAAATGATTCAAGAAATGATTGAAACAAGAAAAAAATTGTTTGCTGATTTTAATGGTAATTATGAAGGATATATTAAAAATAGTGGAAAACAAATACCAATGATAGTTGTAATTATTAATAATTATGAAGCTTTTGCTGATACATATGATGAAAATGATGAGATATTAATCCAACTTACTAGAGATGGATTTAAAGCTGGAATTATATTTGTGATAAGCGCAAGTAATCCTAATTCTGTTCGATATAGATTAATTCAAAATTGTAAACAGATATTGACTTTACAATTAAATGATGAAAGTGATTATAGTACAGCTTTAGGAAAGAGTGATGGTGTTAGACCTTCCGATATAATTGGAAGAGGATTAATAAGATATGATAATGTTTATGAATTTCAAACGGCTTATATTTGTGAAGATGAAAAATTAAATGATTATATAAAAAGTTTTTGTAAACAATTACAATCTAATTATCACATTAAAGCTAAAAAGATTCCTGTTTTACCTGAAGTAGTAACGTATGAATATGTAAAAGATAGTATAGTTGAATTAAATTTGCCTATTGGTATTGATAAAGATACCTTAGGAGTAAAAAATTATAATTTTAAAGGTGAAACTGTTAAGTTGATAACTGGTCAAAATGTATATGAAAGTAACAATTTTATAAAATCTTTAATATTTGAGGCATCTATTGTTTCTAATAATAAAATTGTAGTTATTGATGCAATGGATTTTATCGATTTAAATTCAGACAAATTCATTTTATATAATTCTAATTTTGATGTAGTAAATGAAAGAATAACAAGTTATGTTAATAATATAAATTCTTCTTCTTCGTATCAACCATATTTGTTTATTTTAATAGGCTTGGATAAGTATAAAGAAAAGGTTAATGAAGAAGCATTTACTAAATTTACTGAAACACTAATTTTAAGTAAAAATTTAAATGATATTAATTTTATTATCATGGATGAATTAGATAATATTGGAAAATTTGATTATGATGAATGGTATACAACCTGTATTAAAACAAATGATTTTATATGGATAGGAAATGGAATTAATGAACAATACAAATTGTCTGTTTCACAAATTTCACATAGAGAAGAAATAGATGAAGGCTTTGGATTTGTTGTTGAGAATTCAAAGGCTACTTTAGTTAAGTTAATAGATTTTTTTGAAGAATAAGGTGATAAAATGAATAAAGTTTTAGTCCAAATATATATTCCCACTTTGAGTGAAGAATATGATTTATTTTTACCAATTAACAAAAAAATTGTTAATATTATTTATTTAATACAAAAAGCATTAATAGATATAAATCCTGATTATAAAATAGATAATAATATAGGTTTGTATGATAGAATAACAGGAAATAAAATTGATGTCGACATCACGATTAAAGATTCAAATATAAGAAATGGATCAAAATTGATGTTGGTATAGATTATTAAAGGAGGTGAGGTTAATGGCAGATTTAAGTGCAAAAACAAGTAATTTGAAATCAATGGGAACAGTAGTTTCTTCAAAAGCACAAGAATTTAAAAAGAAATATGAAGAAGTTTATAGCGAAGTAGAAAGTTTAGCGGCAAACTGGAAAGGTGCTGATAATCAAGCTTTTGCTTCATCTATTAAAAGCTACAAGGAAGATATGTTGAATTTGTACAAAGTAATTGATAGTTATGGTGATTTTATGAAAAAGACTGCTAGTGCTATGGATAAGTTACAAGGTGATATCAAAACTGAAGCAAATAAAATGAAAAAAACCGCTTAGAATAGGAGGAAATATAATATGCAAGATGTAAGTATGCAAATTAGTTATACACAAGTAGAAGCCAGCGCAACTAAATTGAAAAATTGTAAAACAAAAATGAAAGAAATTTTAGATGCAGTTGATGCTGAAATGGCTAAAATGGGTAGTGCTTGGCAAAGTGGTGCTGCAACAGAATTAACATCTAAATATAACAAATTAAAAGTTAAATTTAAAAGTTTTTATACTACTGTTGAAAATTATGGTAAATTTTTAGATAGTACTGTAAAAGCATATAAAGATGCTGATAACAAATTAAAGAGTGTTATTCAAGAAAATTTGAAAAATTAATAAAAATAAAAATACAATTTAAACAATTGTGTTTTTAGACATTAATATTAAATCTAATATTAATGTCTAAAAATATAATTAAAGGAAGAGAGGAATATTATGGAAAATAATCAAATACCCAATAAATATTTACCAGTTGGAACTGTAGTTATGTTGAATGGTGGTAGTAAAAGAGTAATGATTACAGGATTTTGTTCTATGCCAGAAAATGATGAACAAAAAATATATGATTATAGTGGTTGCATGTATCCTGAAGGTTATGTTTCTTCTAAACAAATTTGTTTATTTGATCATAATCAAATTGCTAAAATATATCATCTTGGTTTAGTAGATGAAGAAGAAACAAAATTTAAACAAAATTTAAATGATATAATAAAAAAAATGGAATTAATGTCTAAGGGATAATCATGGATGATAATACAAAAAAAGAGTATGTTAATTTAAAAAATAAAATAGAAAAAATTATAAAATCTTTAGAGAGCAGTGGTAACCATTTAAAAACAGCTCAAAATGAACTTAAACATTATTTTAAGATTGATGGAGCGAGCGCTGATAATAATAAGATAGATGAAATAAAGCAGGAAAATGATCAAATAAAAAATTATTTAAAGGAAAGTGTTTTACCGGAAATTAACAGCAAGATTAATAGTTAGGGAGATGGATATATGGGTGCAATAACATATAAAGCTAATAAAATTAATACATATGTGAAACCAGAAATAGCAAAAAGTGCATCCAATATATATGAGGCAATGCTCACTGCCAATGAAATTAAATGTCCATCAGATTTTTCTTACTGTCAATATGTTAATAATTTATATAATAATTTAAGCAATTTAAAAAGGCATGTTCAAGGGATTAATTCTTGGTTATTAGAATCAAATAGTAAAATAAAAAAATTTGAAAATACTAAAAAAACTCAAATAAAAAATATCAAAAAAAGTCAAATAGAACATAAAAAAATTAGCAATAATAAGATGAAAATGCAAACTTTTTCTGTAAAAAAGGTTGATAAAAGTGTTAGTAATCGTGAAATAAATGATGGGTTTAAATCTATTTATAATTTAAATGTAAAGAATGCCAATATGGTCGGTGCAGCTGTGATAGCTGAGACAAATGATATAAATCATTTTGAAAAAATAAGCTTAAATCCAACTGAAAATGTAAAGAAAACTGGCGCAAAACAAGCTGAAAATACAGATAGTGCTTTGGATTGGGGAGTAGAACAAGCAGAAAGTATTGGGGCAAAAATTGTTGATGTGGCAGAATCTTTTTGGGGATGGCTGAAGGGCGCCGCAAGTAAAGTTTTAGATTTTATTGAAAGATGTGCTGCAACAGTTTTAACAGCTATTCAATCTATATTGAAAGGATTGTTAGAGTTTGTTGAAGCAATTTTAGATTTTGCAGTTATTTTGGGGTCAGGAATTGCAAGTGTTGGAACAGGTATTGCTGATGGTGTTTCATATCTAGTAACAGGTGAAACACTTGGTGCGACTAAGGGTATGTGGAAATGGACTAAAAGTTATGTATCATATGAAGTTGTAGATGAACTTTCTGATATTCTTTACAAAGATACTGCTTATGGAAAATGGTTATCTGAAAAATCATTTATTTCACCTGATGGAACAGTGGCAAATGTTTTGTCAGGAGTAGGTTATGTAGCTGGAGTTGTGGTGTTAAGTATTTTAACTTTTGGAACAGGTGGGGCAGCTGTTTCTGCTACATCAACCGGTGCTTCGGCAGCAACAGGAGTTTCATCAACTGGTATGGCAGCAGTTGCAGGCGCAGCTGGAGTTGGCAAAGGAACATCTGATGCTTGGAATGATGGAGCATCCGTTGTTAAAGGACTTGGATATGGTGCTATTAATGGTGCAATAGAAGGTGTTCAGTTTTATGCTGGGGCAAAAATTAATGGTTTAACGGTTACAGGAGGAAAAACAGTAGCCCAAAAGTTTGTTAATAGTGGAGTTAGAATTGCTTTAGATGGGGCAGATTCTGCGGTAGAAGTTCCAATTTATGCTGGTTTAAAAGGTATATATAATGATAAGAGCTTTCAACAAAATTGGGATAATGATGGCGGATGGAAAGCAGTTGGAACCGCAGCTGCTATTGGAAGCATTGCTTCCTCAATTGGTGAAGCGGATCTTTCTAAAAAAGCTTTAAGTTCCATTAATAAAACTTTTAAATCAACTAAAGGTGTTATTAAAAATATTTCTCCTTCTTCGTTAACGAAACTTGCAAGTGGAAAATTTAGCATTGTTAAGACTGCAATTGGTGTTCCTACTGGTGTTGTTTCATCATTTTCAAGATTTGGAACTTCAAAATTAGATAAACCTATGATGGATAAAATTTCTAAAGAAGGTTTGTATCATATTACTAGTGCTAAAAATGTAAAGAAAATTTTTGATTCAAATTATATAAAAAGATCAAAAGGTTTCTTTAAAAATTATGGGTTTAAAAGGAAGGCATTCTTTTTTGGTGGAGCGCCAACCTTTGAAAGTGGGTTTATTAATTTAAGTAAGGTATTACCAAAAGTTACAGCAATAAAAGTTTATCCTAGTGCGGATGAATTAATAACTAAAAAGTTTAGATATAGAAAATACAATGATAAAGCAGTTACATTTGCTGGTAATTATGATTTAACTGGTAAGAATGCAAAACAGGCCTATCTTGTTTTAAAAGAGGAAGGAAATAAATTAAAATATAAAGAAGTATCTAAAACGGAATATGATAATTATAAGCCTAATTTTAAAAATGAATATAATAAAAAGGTAATAAGTAGGCCATGGAGGGCATATATAAATACTTTTCAATATCATTTTGACTTTTTTAATAGCGGAATAAAAGAAGTAAAAAATTTGAAATATAATTATGCTAAATTTAAAGGCGATATGAAATATAGAATGTATAAAATAATGAAATATATAGATCCTGAAAGTGAATTTTCAATGAGGGGTGGATATGTTGATTTATCTTTAAATAAAAAAAACGTTGATGATGCACTAGAACAAGCTCGAATAGATTTAAATTTAAAGATGGAAAAATATGCAACATATTCTGATATTAAAGAATCTGAT
>ERZ773235.1233-NODE-1233-length-27459-cov-6.376551_pt1 | contig 27459 bp, 27 predicted proteins | sample MGYA00580522_ERZ773235 | MGnify/ENA primary metagenome ERZ773235 (study PRJEB29015, sample SAMEA2737797) | human gut metagenome | biome: human gut; feature: human-associated habitat; material: faeces | place: China | collected 2012 ...
TCCTTATGGCTTGACGTAAAGCTCATGCTGTTAAGCTTTCGATCTTGATTTGGCTGTGAACTCTGAGATAACAACTTTGATGACCTCTACTGTCGATGCCATCTCTTCATTGATATTGAATTCACGACCCGTCTGATTTTTCATAAAGAGCGAAAGGCCTCGTATTTTCTCCTGCACATCCTCTGTTAATTCTGCACGGCCACGCCCAATCACAGATGCGAATGATGCTCCGTATTTGCAAGCTACATCTCCACCGGATATAAGCTCAACATCACTTTCTACCTCAATGCACACATTTGGATTACTTCTGATCAGATCCAGCTTATGCCCTTCTTTTGCGCAGTGCATGTAGAAAATCAAGATACCCTCTGTATATTCGTATCCGTAGTGAAGTGGAACGATGTAGGGATAATCAGCATCAAACAAAGCAAGATGCAGGACTTTCGCTTTTTCAATAATCTGCAGAATTTCAATAATATTTGTTACTTCTCGATCTTTTCTTCTCATAGATAAATACCTAAAGAATCGTACACGATTCCTCCTTTTTTAAATTTCAAAATTATACAATCTGGAAGTTGTCACTCTGTCAGTCGATTCTCCTCGCCCCAGACACAGAGCTGATCCAGCACAGTCATCAGCGATTTTCCTCGTTCCGAAAGCGTATATTCCACCTTCGGCGGAATCTGCGGATACTCGGTGCGGACGATCAGTTTGTCTGCTTCCAGCTCCTTGAGATTCATGCTGAGGGTCTTGTCGGAAATGGTTTTCAGATACCGTTTCAGCTCATTGAACCGCACCGTCTCAAACTCCATCAGGCAGTAAAGAATGACCATCTTGTGCTTGCCGGAGATCAGCGACAGCGTGTAGGCAAAGCCGGTGTCCTCAAAATTGGCGTTCTCAATATAGTTCTTTATCATTTACTTTCTCCAAGGATAGTACCTGTCTTTTTAGCCAGTACTTGAATTTCTGATTTTCCTGCGTATAATTATAAGCAGGATGAACAGTCCTGTCAATACGATCACAAGGAGAAGTTATCATGAGAACAAAATTGAAAATCACCGAGGGTATTTTCCCGATGCCGGTTCTGATGGTTGCGACTTATAACGAGGACGGCAGCGTGAATGTGATGAACGCCGCATGGGGCACCATGCAGGAGCGAGACACCGTTGCCCTGAATCTCACCGAAACCCATAAGACCGTGCAGAACATCAAGGCACGGGGAGCGTTTACCGTCAGCATTGCCGACGCTGCCCACATAGTGGAAGCAGACTATTTCGGCGTAGAGTCCGGCAATAAAGTTGCCGATAAATTTGCCCGCAGCGGTCTGACCGCCAGCAAAGCCGAAGCCGTCGATGCGCCGGTCATCAACGAGTTCCCGATTTGTCTGGAGTGCAGGTTCATCGAGTATCAGAACAATGAATACGGATGCGGCGTCATCGGTAAGGTAGTCAATGTCACTGCCGATGAAAGCGTTATGGTGGACGGAAAAATTGATATGTCCAAGGTCAACGCCATCGCATTTGACCCCTACACCCACGGCTATTATAAAGTCACCGAGCGTGTGGGCGAAGCATTCCGAGATGGCTTAAAGCTGAAAAAGTAAGGTGTGCAGAAAAGGAGCTTTCGCATAAGCGAAGGCTCCTTCTTAAAATATGTGGATTTCACAAATTCTTGTTTGTCGAATCGTTGCCCAGTATAACACACACGAAAGCTGATAGCAAGCAGCCGGTAAGGGCGCACTTACTCGCCGCCTGCCTAAATACAATGACCCGCGGCGGGAAAAGCTGACCTTGCGTTGCAATCTTTTGAGCTTTTGTGGTAAGATGTAAAAAAGGTATTCCGCGCCCCGGGCGCGGGTCGTTTCTCGCGGCTTCGGTCGCGCACCACGCAGGGGCTGGCGCCCCGACGGCCCGTTTTTTGTTCTTCGATTGCGGGCTGCACCCGCGTCCTGCATGTTTGCCTCCGGCGGGAATATTTCGCGCTCCGGCGCGACATCCTTTTGCACTCAGCGGCAAAAGGATGCAAAAACGCCGCCAAAAACCAACGGTTTTTGGATTTCCTTTTGTCTGATTGCAGCCGCGGTACAAAAAGGTTCCGCAAGCGATTCGTTGTACGACGAAATGCGCCGTTCTAAGTCTCGCGTGATACACAGCTGCGGTTTTCAGCGTACCCCAACCGCGCAGAAAAATGTTCCGCAATTCCATACAAGATCGCACCAAGGAGGACAACTATGTCCGTGACAGGCATCATTTGTGAATACGATCCCCTCCACACCGGCCATGCCTGGCTGATGGCCCGGGCCCGGGCGGCGGGCGCTTCGGCGGTGGTCTGCGCCATGAGCGGCAATTTCACCCAGCGGGGCGGTTTCGCTGCGGCGGACAAACTGGCCAGGGCCGAGATGGCCGTGGCCTGCGGCGCGGATCTGGTGCTGGAGCTGCCCACCGTGTGGGCCATGTCCACGGCGGAGCGGTTCGCTCGGGGCGGCGTGGAGGTCCTGACGCGCACCGGCGTGGTGACGGAGCTGCTGTTCGGCTCAGAGAGCGGCGACATGGCGGCGCTGACGCGGTGCGCGGACTGTCTGGATAGCGAAGACTTGACGGCGGCGCTGGCTGCCGTGCCGGAGGACGGCCGCACCTTTGCCGCCCGCCGCCAGCAGGCGGTGGAAGCGCTGCTGGGACCGGCGGACGCGGTGCTGCTGGCCAGCCCCAACAACACGCTGGCAGTGGAGTATCTTCGCGCCATCCGGCGGCTGAAAAGCCCGCTGACGGCCCGCACGGTGCGGCGCACCGGCGCACAGCACGGCGAAGCGCCCTGCGGCGGCTTCGCCTCGGCATCGTACCTGCGGCAGCTGCTGGCAGCGGGGGAGACGGAGCAGGCGGCGGTCTACATGCCCCCTGCGGCGGCGGACATCCTGCGGCGGCAGCGGGCGGCGGGACGCCTGACAGACCCGCGGCTGTGCGAGCGGGCCATTCTCGTCCGCCTGCGGACCATGGAACCGGAGGACTGGCGGCGGCTGGATGGCGGCGGCGAGGGGCTGTACCGCCGGATGTACCGGGCGGCCCACACCGGCGTGACGCTGGCGGATGTGCTGGAGGCAGCCAAGACCAAGCGCTACCCGCTGGCGCGGCTGCGGCGGATGGTGCTGGCGGCGTGGCTGGACCTGCCGGAGCCGCCGGAGGAGCTGCCGTACCTGCGGGTACTGGCGGCCAACGGCGTGGGGCGACAGCTGCTGCGGCGGATGCGGGACGCCGGCGCGCCGGTACTGACGAAGCCGGCGGACGCGGCGGCGCTGGGGCCGGCAGCACAGGCGCTGATGGCGGTGGAGAGCCGCTGCACCGACCTCTACGTGCTGGCACGGCCCGATCCGGCCCAGACCGGCCCGGGACAGGAGCTGCGGTCCGTGCCGGTGATGCGGTGAGAAAATCAGGAAGTTCCTCATGAAGCAGATCCGGAAGAAAAACCGGAAATTGATCGGAAGTAAACCGGAAATAAAAAGCCGTCCGCTCCATCGTGGAGCGGGCGGCTTTTGCCGTGCTTTTACAAAATGGGAACGGCTGTTATTTCCAACCATATTCGGCAGAAAGGTGAAACGGCGCGTTCGCGTCAGGACTGCTCCTCCACCTCGTAGCCCTCGCGGCGGAGGCTGGAAATAATTTCCTGGATATGGGCCTTGTCGCGGGTCTCCAGCGACAGCTGCACCACGCAGGAGCCGATGGCGGCGCGGGTGTTGCGGCGCTCGTGGTTCACGTCCAGCACGTTGGCACCCAGAGAGGATACCACCTCCAGGAACGACGCCAGCGCGTGGGGCTGGTCGGGCAGGACGGTGGAGAACGTCACAGTGCGGCCCTCCTTGGCAAGGCCGCGGGTGAGGATGCGCTCCAGCATGGTCACGTCCACATTGCCGCCGGACAGCAGGGCACAGACGGTCTGGCCCTCGATGCTGGCCTTGTGATACATGGCGGCGGCGATGCCAACCGCGCCCGCGCCCTCGGCCACCAGCTTCTGCTTTTCCAGCACCGTCAGGATGGCGCTGGCGATCTCGCTCTCTGTCACCGTCACCACCTCGTCCACGTACTGGCGGCACATGTCGAAGGTCAGGTCGCCGGGGGTCTTGACCTTGATGCCGTCGGCGATGGTGTCCACGCTGGAAAGCGTGATGATCTCGCCTTTTTTCAGGGATTCCGCCATGCTGGGGGCACCGGCGGCCTGGACGCCGATGACGCGGCAGGCGGGCTTCAGGTGCTTCACGGCGTAGGCGAGGCCGCCGATGAGACCGCCGCCGCCGATGGGCACGAAGATCGCGTCCACGTCTGGCAGCTGCTCTAAAATTTCAAGGCCGAGGGTGCCCTGACCTGCCATGATACGGTAGTCGTTGAAGGGGTGGATGAAGGTCAGACCCTGCTCGTCCCGCAGGCGCACCGCTTCGGCGTAGGCGTCGTCGTACACCCCGGGCACCAGCACCACGTTGGCGCCGTAGCTGCGGGTGGCCTCGATCTTGGAGATGGGCGCACCCTCGGGGATACAGATGGTGGCCCTGATGCCCATGTCGCGGGCGGCATAGGCCACGCCCTGAGCGTGGTTGCCGGCGGAGCAGGCGATGACGCCGCGGGCCTTCTCCTCGTCGGAGAGGGTGGCAATTTTATAGTACGCGCCGCGGAGCTTGAACGCGCCGGTCTTTTGCAGGCAGTCGGCCTTGAGGTAGAAGTCGCAGCCCGGGACGATGCCCTTGGTGGACACCATGGGGGTGCGGCTGATGACGGGGGCCAGCACCTGCTGGGCGTCGTGGAGCATATCCATCGAGATCATGGGGAAACCTCCTTTATCACATTATCCAATTATCCGAACAGGGGCGGCGAGACGCCGCGATTTACTGCGCGAAGCCGGACACCAGATCCGCCAGCACGGCGGCCATGGCGTCCAGACTGGCGGCGGGTATCCACTCCCGCACGCCGTGGAAGTTGTAGCCGCCGGTGGACAGATTGGGGCAGGGCAGCCCGTCCCAGGACAGCCGCGCGCCGTCGGTGCCGCCGCGGATGGGGACGCACAGCGGCGTCACATCGTTTTTGCGGAAGGCATCCTCTGCCCGATGGATCAGGTCCATGTGGGGGAGGATCTTTTCCTTCATATTATAGTAGCTGTCGGTGGTGACGGCGGAGGCGGTGCCCGGGCCGTACTGGGCGTTGATGGCGTCGGCGCAGCGGTGGAGCAGGGCCTTGCGGGCCTCGAAGCGGTCGCGGTCGTGGTCGCGGATGATATAGTGGAGCTGGGCCTCCGTCACGTCGCCGGACATGGCGTGGAGGTGGAAGAAGCCCTGATAGCCGTCAGTCTTTTCCGGCACCTCGTCCGTGGGGAGCATGGCGTGGAAGGCCATGGCCACGGTGGCGGCGTTGACCATCACATCCTTGGCGCTGCCGGGGTGGACGCCTACGCCGCGGAAGGTGACGTCGCCGGAGGCGGCGTTGAAGTTTTCATACTCGATCTCGCCCAGAGGGCCGCCGTCCACGGTGTAGCCGTAGTCGCAGGCCAGCTCCGCCACGTCCAGACCGTCCACGCCGCAGCCGATCTCCTCGTCGGTGGTGAACACCACCCGCACCTCGCCGTGGGGGCGGCTGTGCAGCAGCTCCACGGCGGCCATGATCTCGGCGATGCCGGCCTTGTCATCGGCACCCAGCAGGGTGGTGCCGCCGGTGACGATCAGCTCCTCACCGGCGTGGGCGGACAGGCCGGGGCACAGGGACTCCGTCAGGGAGACGGTGTCGGACAGGGGCAGGTCGCCGCCCTCGTACCGGACGACGCGGGGCTGCACGTTTTCGCCGGGAGCATCGGGAGACGTGTCCATGTGGGCGATGAGAGCCAGCACCGGGGCGGTGACGCCCTCCGAGGCGGGCAGGGTGGCGATGACGTTGCCGGCGCTGTCCATACGGGCGCCGGTAAGGCCCAGCGCCGTCAGCTCCGCCAGCAGGACGCGGCCCAGATCCTTCTGCCGCTCCGTGGAGGGGGAGGCGCCGGTATGTTCATCTGAGGTAGTGTAATAGGTCACATAGCGAAGAAAGCGGGAGCGTGCCGTTTCCATGGCAAAGTCCTCCTTGCATTTTATAGATGTGTCCAGTGTAGCACATCCGACTGCGGGCTGCAACGGGAAATGCGCGTGCATAGGGACTTGCCGCAGGGGCATAGGTTCAGAAAAAAGGGAGGTATGCGCGTATGATCTCGGTATTTTTGCTGCTGCTGTGCAACAGTCTGTTTCTGTCGCTGCACCTGTCCGGCGGGGCGGGGTCGTTCCCCAAGCCGCTGACCGCCGCACAGGAGCGGGAGTACCTGCGGCGGTGCGGGGAGGGGGATATGGAGGCCCGCAATCTGCTGGTGGAGCACAATCTGCGGCTGGTGGCGCACATTATCAAAAAGATGTAGTCCAAAATGCCAATCGGGAAGCCGGAACGCGGAAAAATACAAGGCGGAAGAAAACTCGACGGAGGATTGGTGGCGTACATCTTCCCTAAGTGTTGCACCACCAAATGCGGGACAACTGCTGTCCGGCAGCCTGAGAGTAGACAGCTACAACCGGCATCTGGATATTGCGTATCAGACGTACCTCCTATTGGCATAGGGGACAAGCACTATAAAACAGGAAGGAAAAAGAGACGGTGTGAACCGTCTCTTTTCCTATGCAAAAATAAATAAGGGAGGAGGAACGCCCATGGCTGTATTCAGAGTGGAGAAAACGCGGAACTACACCGTCATGTCAAATCACCATCTGCGGGATAAGTCGCTTTCGCTAAAAGCCAAGGGGCTGCTGTCCCTGATGCTGTCGCTGCCGGAGGATTGGGACTATACCACCAAAGGACTGGCTTACATCTGCAAGGACGGTGTGGACAGCATCTGTGCCACGGTGCGGGAGCTGGAGGGCGCGGGGTACATCGTGCGGGAGCGGGAACGCCACGCGGACGGTACACTGGGCGGCATCGAATATACCATTTTGGAGCAGCCGAGGGGGATGGATGCACCTAAACGGGAAAATCCCGTTCAGGCGGAAAATGCCGGTGACGCACCTAAACGGGCTTTTCCAGAACAGGTAAAACCTGTCTTGGGAAAACCTGAACAGGAAAATCCCGTGCAATTAAATATACAAGAACAAAGTAAAGAAGAACTAAGTACGGATTTTACTAAGTCCTTCCCTTCCTTCCCTCAAGAGAGTAAGACTACGCAGGAGAATGAGTTGGAACGGAGAGATAGTTGCAGGGAGCAGATCATGGCCAATGTGGACTACGATTATCTCGTCGGTTACACCGAAGTTGACCGCGGTCGGCTGGATGAACTGGTGGGGCTGATGCTGGATACCATGTGTTCCACAAAGCCCACCATCCGCGTGGCGGGAGAGGAGCTGCCAGCGGAGGTAGTGCGTTCAAGGCTGCTGAAGCTGACCGGCGCACATCTGCTGTATGTGTTGGATCGGATCAACGAGAACACCACCGAGGTGCGCCATGTGAAGCCATATCTGCTGACCGCGCTGTATAACGCGCCGTTGACCATGGATAACCACTATGCCTTGATGGTGGGACATGATCTCAGCGGCGGAAGCGGGTAGAACGGAATACTGTCAGAGCAAGAGCCGGAAGGCTCTTTTTTTGTTGCACGAAATGGAGGTGTGCTTTTGAAAACCATCGCACTGGCAAATCAGAAGGGTGGCGTGGGGAAAACCACCACAGCCGCCAGCTTGGGTGTCGGCCTTGCCCAGCAGGGTAAGAAAGTCCTGTTGGTGGACGCCGACGCCCAGGGAAATCTCACCCAAATGCTGGGCTGGCGGCAGCCGGATGAGCTTTCCCCTACACTGGCCGACCTGATGACCAAGACCGTCAATGAGAACCCCATCGCACCCGGCGAGGGGATCCTGCACCATGCGTCCGGCGTCGATCTTGTCCCTGCCAACATCGAGCTGTCAGGACTGGAGGTGACACTGGTGAACATCATGAGCCGGGAAACGGTGCTGCGGCAGTATCTGTCCACGGTGGCACCGGCCTATGACTACGCCATCATCGACTGTATGCCCTCGCTGGGGATGTTGACCATCAATGCACTGACCGCGGCGGACAGCGTTATCATTCCGGTGCAGGGACAGTATCTGGCTGCCAAGGGGCTGGAACAGCTCCTACGTACCATCGCCCGCGTCAAGCGGCAGATCAATCCCCATCTGACGGTGGACGGTATCCTGCTGACCATGATGGACAGCCGTACCACGCTGGCTAAGGAAATTAGTGAGCAGTTACGCAGGAACTACGGCAGCCGGGTATTCGCCAGCGAGATACCCCGTTCTATCCGCGTGGCGGAGATCAGCGTCACAGGAACCAGCATTTATGAGCATGACCCAGAGGGGAAAGCGGCACAGGCGTATGCCGCACTGACGAAGGAGGTGTTGCAGCTTGGCCCGCAAATTAAACGGCATAGAGCTGACCCGGTACGATGATCTTTTCAAGACAGACGCGGAGCGGGAGACCGACCATCAGGAGCGGGTACAGATCGTGCCGGCGAAGCAGGTGTTCCCCTATGCGCGGCAGCCGTACTCCGTAGACCGGCCCAGCGCCGATCTGGTGCGGCTGATGGACAGTATCGAGCGCACCGGCATTGCCGAGCCGCTGATCGTCCGTCCCCGCAGCGAGGGCGGGTATGAGATCATCTCCGGCCACCGGCGCGATTATTGCGCCAAGGTGGTGGGACTGGATACCCGTCCGGTCATTGTGCGCAATTACAGTGACGAGGACGCGGATATTCTGGTGGTGGACTACAACATCAACCGGGAAAACCTGCTGCCCAGCGAGAAAGCAAAGGCGTATAAGCTGAAGCTGGACGCTATGAAAAGGCAGGGGGCGCGAACGGATTTAACTTCTCTCCATTTTGGAGAGAAGTTAAATCGCATGACATCTGTAAAGATTTTGGCTGAACAAGCGGAGGACAACGTAACTGCAATCCAACGCTATATCCGCCTGACAAACCTGATTCCGCCGTTGATGGAGGCGGTGGACGCGGGAAAGCTGAAATTCGTTCCGGCAGCCGACTACATCTCCCACCTGACCGAGAAAGAACAAACCTACCTCCAGTTCCTCATGGAGCGGGACGAGGTATCGCCCTCCGTGGATCAGGCCCAGCGGCTCAAGCAGATCAGCGCGGGGGGAAAGCTGGAGAACAACATCATCGACCTCATTATGCGGGAGGAAAAGCCGCTGGAGCGGAAAGTGACGCTGCGGAACGACCGGCTGCAAAAGTATTTTCCCGCTAACTATACACCCAAGCAGATGGAGGAGGTCATCATCAAGCTGCTGGAGGGCTGGCATCGCCGCAGACAGCAGGAGCAGGCGCGGTGAGGAGGTTGGTTATGCGAAGGAATGAATTGCCCGATTTCTGCTTATCCACGCTGCCCTCTTCGGGGCAGCTCATCATTCTCAAGAGAGGTGAGCGTGGCTACTACGCCTCCGACTGGGACACCGGAAAGCGGGAGGAAAATCAGAACATCGCTCGAGAGCATAATCGGCAGCGGGGCATTTCTGACATACAGGAGGCCGCCATGAGCGCAGGTTCCATGTTCGGCTGGAACCTGCCGGGGGCAGACCCGCAGTGGTATTTGGACAACGCCAGATATGTGAACGCGACGACGGCGAAGGGCCATATCAAAGACCCTGTTATGAGTATCTACTATCCGGTGGACGATTCTCTGCTGCGGTATGAGGTCATGGGGAAAGAAAAACTATATCTGCCGGTATCGGCGCTTCCGAAGGAACTGCTGGGTGCGAAGTCACAGTTTGTCATGCAGCCGGATCTGGTCTGCGGTGTACCTGCCATGCCGGTGAAAGCGCAGCAGGCGCAGAACGGCAGCTACACCGTGGAACTGGAAAGCGGCAGCTATGTCATTGGTGAGATCATCAATGCGGACTATAAGATCACAGCGCGGGTGCGCGTGGGAAACGCCGAATTTGTTTTGGGCGAACACCCGAAAGCACCTGCCCCATTTGTTACATGGCAGCGCAACTGTAAAAATGACGGGGGTGGGTCGCCCAACTTCTTCTGGGGACATTACGGGGCAGACCGTGCGGCGATGATCGAGGACTTCTGTGAAAGGGCGGGTAACGAGTATCAGGAGCAAAAAGAGCAGCGAGTACAACGGGAGCAAAGCCGTACCGCGCTGAAAAAGGAACGGGGTGAAGAAAGGTGAGCTATGATGCGAAGAAGTTGACCTATCAGGAGGTCACAATTTTGGGAAAGCCTGCCCTGTTTACGGAGTGCCGCCTTGACAGAACGACGGTGCCGGAGGGCGTGTGCCGCTATGAGCTGCGCCATGCCGATGAGGACTGGGGCGAGCCGGTAACACTGTCACGGAGCATCTTGGTCAACTACTATGGCACTGTTCTGACCCGTGAGCCGTTTCAGCTTCCCGTAGAGGGCTGGATTCCGCTGGAGAGCGACAGCCTTGCCTTTCAGGACGGTGACTGCCGCACACTTACAGAATTTCAGCAGAAATATCCCATCAGCGGAAAAGATGTCATCGACTTTTACAGCGTCAATGATGAGACTCTGCACGACCTCTATTTCTCACGCGACGAGGAGCAGGACAAGGCCGCAGGCTGCGTTGGACATCTGCGGGGTGATTTTGGCAGCGGAGGGAAGCAGTTTTTTACGACATGGTGGCCTCACCAAAATGATGCGCTGAACACACCGGCGTTCAAAACGGATATTGACCGCGCTGTGAACTGGCTGCGGGAGCAGCCGGATTCTCCCCTGCGGGATTTTGACACCATGAAGCGCTGCTGCGACCGCTACGGGAGAAGCTGTGCCATCAAGGGGACACTGCTTCCGTCATGCGCTTTCATGGTAAAAACGAAGCAGTATGTGTATATGCTTCGCTGTACGCCGGTCAAGGGTGATTACCAGTTCTATGTGTACTGCTACCAGCGGGAACCGTTTGAAAAGGTTCACAGAGAACGGCAAGAAAATGACCGGCATCAGGCGAAAAGGCAGACGGAGCCGGAAAGATAAGTATAACTGCTTGCAGAAAAACAGGACGGAGGTGAGTTGATTCGACAAGCGGATATTTCACGCGGTATCCCTTTCGGGCGGCAAGGACAGTACGGCCATGCTGCTGCTCATGCTGGAACGGAGGATGCCCATCGACATGGTGCTGACAGCGGATACCGGCATGGAGTTTCCGGAGATGTATGAACATTTGGCAAAACTGGACGAGCATCTTTATCGTGAGCGCGGAGGCGTAAGAAAAAGGAACGTGGTGAGGAACGATGACAAACTATCAGAAGCGGAAAGAAAAAAACGATGAATACCGCAGCAGGATCAAACGCTTTACCCTTCAGTTTTCCCTTGGCGATGGCGAGGCGCGGGAATGGTTTGAGCAGCAGTCTGAACAAGGTGTGTATCTCAAGGGCCTTATACTGCGCGACAAAGCTGAACAGCTCGGTTACAGAGAGCAGAGGGCTTCAAACCCCCGCAGAGCCGGTGACTATGAAGTCATACAGTCCATTCGTATGGGCGGCATGACGATGCTGATCGGCTATAATCCGGGAGATGCCACCTACATGACTTGCTATCAGGATTATGACTTTTTGGGCAATGAGCGCTTTTCGGAGGCCATCGGCAGTGAGAGCTATGTTGAGATCATGGACGTGTTCTTGCAGCGCTTGCAGGAGCAGACAGAGAAGGTGAGGGCATTTCAGGCGGAGCGTGCAATGCCTGTAACTGTTTTAGGGCGGGAATATTGCCTGCCATGCTCGGATGAATCCTTGGAAGGAAAACTGGTGATCATCCGCCCTGCCAGCCTTGCACCGGAGTATCGCACTGCGGACTGCCAGCTTGGGTATGCGCTGGGTGGTTTTGGCTGTTCTCCCGGCTCCCGTGGACGTGCAGTTTATTTTGAAGACCTGTTTTCCGGCAAAAGATGCCGGTGGGACAGAACGGATATTCTCGGTATCGCTGACCGTGAAAAGCTGCCTGATTGGGCCAAAGAAAAAGCGGAAGAGTACGAGCAGCACCGTACTGCACAGAAAAAAGAGCGAGGTGAAGAAAGATGACAGACCGTGAGCCGGTAAATATCATGGGCGTTATCGCCTTTCCGGAGCCGGATAAGAGCAAACGCCGGATTCGCTTTATTGATGCGGAGTACAATACGCTGTTTTATATTCCGGATGGCGCCAGCATCGTCATGACGCGGATGGATGGCAGCAGCGTGATAAGGCCCTGCACCTATATCGACGACTACCACACATTGGTCGGCAGCAATGTCTATCATATTTGTGAGTTTGCGGAGGTAGCGCAGCGGGCAGGCACGGTGTATGAGCCGCTTGATCCAACACAGCAGCCAGCGGACGCGGGCTGCTATGAGATATATCAGATCGACAACGTGGCCAAGGTGGACTACGCCTTTATGCGCTATGAGCGTGCCAAAGGCAAGCTGCGCGCTGCCCATTACCGCAAAGCCTTTGCCGGAGTGCTGGCCCCCAACATGACGCTGGATAAGCTATACCGAAAGCACAGTGCGGACACACGGCCTTTCTGCCAGCAAATGCGCTCCTTATCGGAGAGCGATGTGTTCGTGGTCAAGCGCGGCGGTGAGAGAAAGGCTTACTATGTGGATGCTGTGGGTTTTCAGGAGGTGCCGAACTTTTTGAAGGGACTGCAAAGACTGAAAGAACGGGGCGAAGCACGGTAGTCGAGAACCAATGTGCCCAACATTTTTGAGGAAGGAGGCGAAACCTTGGCAAGTAAATTTCAATTCATCACGGAGCTATATAGCCGCACACTGACAAGACTGACCGGCGATTATGAGAGCTGGACGGGCTTTCTGCGCTCGGCCTGCTATAACTATAAATGCCCGTTCGACGAGCAAGTCCTGATCTATGCCCAGCGGCCTGACGCTACGGCGGTGCTGGAGCTGGAAAAGTGGAACCGGCAGTTTGGCCGGTGGGTCAACGCCGGTGCTACCGGCATTGCGGTCATTGACGAAGCCCGTGGAAAAGGGCGGCTGAAGCACTACTTTGACATCACGGACACCCATGCCGCACGCATCTCGCGGCCCGTTCCCATCTGGTCGATGGAATCGGCCTACACGGAGCCGGTCATCGAGACGCTGGAGGCCACCTTTGGTACACTGGCCGAAAAGGATAATTTGCCGGACGCCATACTGTCCGCCAGCCGCAACGCTGTGGCGGATAATATGCAGGACTATCTGCGGGATCTGCTGGATTGTCGCGGCGGCAGTATGCTGGAGGAACTGGACGCGCTGAATGTGGAGGTCACATACAGGCGGGCGCTGGAGAGCAGCGTTGCCTATATGCTGCTGACCCGGCTTTCTCTGCCTGCCGCAGCCTACATACTGCCGGAGGATTTTGAGGGTATTTATTCCTTTGACACCCCCGGCACCATCAACGCCTTGGGCATTGCCACCAGCGATATTGCGGAGATGGGTCTGCGGGAGATCAGCCGCACGGTGATGCAGGCGCGGCGAGAGCAATTTTTTGCAAAGGATGCACAAATCGACTATGATGTGGGCAAAGGACAGAATAGCGGCGAAACGGAAAGGAGTGTTGAGCATGGAAGTGACATACAGGATGCAGGAGGGCTTTCGCCTGCCGAACCTGCTGCTGCCCCAAGAGCCGGAGACGCACCTGGGCAAGTACGCGGAGCTGCGGAGGCAGTACATCAAGAAGCACCGCAGGGTGCTGTATACGAATCTCAAGACCAGCGGTCAGCTGGCGGCACATCTGGCGGAGATCGAGGAGACAGCGCAGCGGATGGTGACGCAGGCCGTGGCGCAGATGGCGAAAACCGAGGGCGTGACGGAGGAACTGAAAGCCGCCGATCCCCAGCGTTGGATGGGGCTGATGAACAACCTGAAGCACAGCGCGGAGGAAGCGGTGCTGAACGACCTGATTTACAACTGAATAGCACAGACGAAAACGCCGGGAGCGCAGAGCTTCCGGCGTTTTTGGATGAACACCTCATTGAAGCGATCCTATTGGACGATGGCGGGCGCAAGCATACACGGCAGGAGATATTCGCGTATTTCCAAGCCAACAGGGATATTACCGCCCGCACGGAATTTCTGAAAAACAGCTACAACGATATATGGGTGGAGGTGCTGGCCGGTACGGACAAAGTCCGGGTGGGCTACCACGCCCAGCAGGACGGGCTCCTGATGTGGGAGGGCAGCTATCTCTCCCGCACGGCAGAGTCCGTTTTTTCATGGGGCGTGGTCACGGAAATGACCGAGGGCCTTATCGAGCGGGGCGAGTATAAGATCAAGCTGGGCTTGCAGAACGCGCCGGTGATGGCGGAGCAAATGTCCCTCTTTGGCATGGGCGGCGGCACGGCGGTCTATGAAGTGCCGGAGACGCAGCGAACGGGTGAGCTGTTTCCCACCCGCACGGTGCCGCAGACGGTCATCGACCAGACGCTGTACACGGCGGGCAACAGCCGCGGCAGTGCGGAGCGGATCGCGGTGTTCTATATGCGGCAGTGTTCGGAAGCGGAATGTGTGGCGTTTTTGCGCCGTGAATTCGGCACGGAGAACGGACGCGGCATTGAATATGAGGGCAAGAAATATGCCGTGTGGTTCATGGAGGACGGTATCCATCTGGCGCAGGGCGACAGCATCCGCACCGGCCACTGCCGCACCACGGTGACGTGGGAGCAGGCGTCGGCGCGGATACTGGAGCTGCTGGAAGCCGGAACATATCTTTCGGCGTTAGAGCTGGAGCAGGCGCAGGACAAGGTGCTGCTTGAGATGGGTGACGCCCTGCTGATGACCGCTCGCGATTTGACCCAAGAGGGCCGCGCACAGGGCCTGTTCCCTCAGACGCTGGCCATCCATGACCAGCACAAGGACTATCCGGAGCTGGACGAGGATATGGTGGCCTTTGCCAAGGGCGAGGGCGGCCTTGCGGCGCTGGCCGAGGAATACCACGCTTTTCTGAACGCCTATGAACAGGATCACAGTATTATGCGTTTCCGATTGTCGGGGTATTGCACCCATCGGATTGAGACTGTGCTGGACGGCCTGAATTATCCGGAGCGCCACTTTGCCGCACAGCCGGATTTCCTGCGCCGGTGCAAAATGTTCATTACGCAGGACGAAATCGACCGCTTCTTTCTGGCAGATGCCGCGGAAAGCCGCTTGGGTGTGTACGCATTCTTTTGTCATCCCCACACGAAGGAGGAACAGCAAAAATTCATCAAAAACCGCTTTGGCGAATACAGCGGCGGCGGGCGCGACGGATATGACCATACGAAAACCTATAAGGGGCTGACCTATCAGCGGGAGTACAGCGGGAAACAATACGACGAAGTCAAGCTGACCATCCCCAATGTGGTCAAGGAGTATGAAAGACTTATCGCGCAGAAGCGCTTCCCCGGCGAGGATGCCATTGCCACAATTCCGCAATATGAACGGCGGCAGTTGGCGCGGACAGTGTATTTCGGCTTTTCGGATGCACCGGACGATGTGCCGAGACCATACCCCAAGGGCGCGGATTACTATGACGCCGTTCCCGTCATTGAGGAGCAGTTGGCAGATAAGGTGAAAGCGGCGAAAATGCTGGAAGCCCTGACATCCTATTTGGATGGCATGGACGAGGGAGACCGGCACTATGATTCCTGCCAGCAGGCGAGGGAACAGCTTTCGGAATACGTTGACGGCACGTTCAGCCTGTTTAACCATCGGCACGACAGTGGATCACGGCAAGCGGAGCGGGAAGCGACACCCATAACCCCCACCGGGGAAGTGGGGGTCACGGAGGAACCGGCACAGGAGCAAGAAATATCCCCGCTGCCGCAGGTACAGCAGAGAGAGGAGGAAGCACCGCAGGGACAGGCGGCGATACCGCCTGTCCCTCACCTGCCGAGAAAAAAGAGAGGCTGGAGGCCGCCGCCCCGCTGTCGGCGGGCGGCGCCAACTACCGTATCACCGACGATGCCCTGGGCGCAGCGCCGCCCAGCCAGCGCTATGCCAACAACGTGGCGGCCATCCGGCTCTTGAAGCAGTTGGAGACGAAGGACAGGCCTGCCACATCGGAGGAACAGGAGGTCTTAGCCAAGTATGTGGGTTGGGGCGGTCTGGCAGACTGCTTCGACCCCAAGCACAGCCGGTATGAGGAATTGAAAAGCCTGCTGTCCGAAACGGAATATGCCGCGGCGCGGGAATCCACGCTGACCGCCTTCTACACACCGCCTGTGGTGATCCGCAGCATCTACGCCGCGCTGGGGCAGATGGGCTTCCGGCAGGGCAACGTGCTGGAGCCTGCCTGCGGCATCGGCCACTTCCTCGGTATGCTGCCGAAGAGCATGGCGGAGAGCAAGGTCTACGGCGTGGAGCTGGATGACGTTTCAGGACGCATCGCCCGTCAGTTGTACCCACGCAGCAGCATTTCCGTTCGCGGCTATGAAAAGATGGATTTCCCCGACAACTTCTTTGACGCAGCTGTGGGCAACGTTCCCTTTGGTCAGTTCAAGGTGCAGGATCGCCGCTATGACCGGCTGAACCTGTCTATCCATGAGTATTTTTTCGCCAAGACGCTGGACAAGGTGAGACCGGGCGGCGTGGTGGCGTTCGTTACCTCCAGCTACACCATGGACAAGCGCACCGGCAACGTGCGGAAGTATATCGCCCAGCGGGCGGAGTTGCTGGGCGCGATCCGCCTGCCCAACGATACCTTCAAGGCGGCAGCGGGTACGGAAGTGGTATCGGACATCCTGTTCCTGCAAAAGCGTGACCGTATGGTGGACATAGAGCCAGAGTGGGTGCAGTTGGGGACGAACGATGACGGTATCACCATGAACCGCTATTTCCTCGACCACCCGGATATGGTGCTGGGCGAGATGAAAATGGTATCGGGACCGTATGGCCCGGAGCCCACCTGTGTACCCTTTCCGGATCAGCCGCTGGACAGCCTCCTTGCCAACGCCGTGCAGAATATCCACGGTGAGATCAATGCCTACGACCGGGCGGAGGAGCTGGAGGGCGAAGATCAGTCCATCGAGGCAGATCCCACCGTCCGCAATTTTTCCTATACGCTGGTGAATGACAAGCTCTATTACCGTGAGGACAGCCGCATGAACCCGGTGGAGGTGTCCAAGACTGCCGAGAGCCGCATCCGCGGCATGATCGGTCTGCGGGACTGTGTGCGGATGCTGTTGGAATACCAGACGGAGGACTATCCGGATGGCATGATACGCCAGCAGCAAACAAAGCTGAACGACCTCTATGACCGCTTTACCCACGACTACGGGCTTATCAACTCACGGGGCAACGCCATCGCCTTTGATCAGGATAGCTCCTATTTCCTGCTGTGTTCGCTGGAGGTGCTGGATGAGGAGGGCGGCCTGAAACGGAAAGCCGACCTGTTCACCAAGCGCACCATCCGCAGCCACCGGCCTGCCGAGAGGGTGGACACGGCGGTGGAAGCACTGGCTCTGTCCATCGGGGAGAAAGCCCGCGTAGATATGGCGTATATGGGGCAGCTCACCGGCAAGGACGAGGATACCCTGTTCGCGGACTTGCAGGGCGTCGTCTTTCTGAACCCTGATTACGGGGAAAAGGGCGGCGAGAAATACCTGCCCGCCGACGAGTACCTGTCCGGCAATGTGCGGCGGAAGCTGGCAGAGGTAAGGGCAAAAGCAGAATCGGAGCCGCAGTACCTACCCAATGTGGAGGCATTGGAAAAGGTACAGCCCGTAGACCTGACCGCCAGTGAGATCTCCGTGCGGCTGGGTGCCACATGGCTGAATCCGGAGTATATCCGGCAGTTCATCTTTGAGACGCTGGACACGCCCCGCCGTGCGCGGTGGGATATCAAGGTGCATTACTCCCAGATCACCGGCGAATGGCGCATCGAGGGCAAGAGCAAGGATAAGAGCAATATCAAGGCTTTCAACACCTATGGCACGCTGCGGGCCAGCGCCTATGAGATCATCGAGAGCAGTCTGAACCTGAAAGACGTCCGCATTTTCGACTATCAATATGATACGGACGGGCGGCGTGTGGCGGTGCTCAACAAGAAGGAGACCGCCATCGCACAGGGCAAGCAGGAGCTTTTGAAGGAGGCGTTTGCCGAGTGGATCTGGAAAGATCCGGAGCGGCGGGAGAAGATCTGCAAGGCGTACAATATTCTGTTCAACAGCAACCGGCCCCGTGAATATGATGGCAGTCACATCAGCTTCAGCGGTATGAATCCGGAGATCACCCTGCGGAAGCATCAGGTGAACGCCATCGCCCACATCCTCTATGGCGGCAACACGCTGCTGGCTCATGTGGTGGGTGCCGGCAAGACCTTCGAGATGGTGGCCGCCGCCATGGAGAGCAAGCGGCTGGGACTGTGTCAGAAATCCCTCTTTGTGGTGCCCAACCACCTGACAGAGCAGTGGGCCAGCGAGTTTTTGCAGCTCTACCCCGCTGCCAATGTACTGGTGGCTACCAAGAAGGATTTTGAAACCAAAAACCGCAAGAAATTCTGCGGCAGAATTGCCACCGGCGACTACGATGCCGTTATCATCGGGCACAGCCAGTTTGAGAAGATCCCTGTCAGCATCCAGCGGCAGCGGGCCATTTTAGAGCAGCAGATGGACGAGGTGATACAGGGTATCCGGGAGGCCAAGGCGGACAGAGCGGAGAATTTCACCATCAAGCAGATGGAAAAGACCCGCAAGGGCTTGCAGAACAAGCTGGATAAGCTCAACGACCAAAGCCGCAAGGACGATGTAGTCACGTTCGAGGAGCTGGGCGTTGACCGGCTGTTCATCGACGAGAGCCACTACTATAAAAATCTGTTTCTCTATACCAAAATGCGGAATGTCAGCGGTATCGCGCAGACCGAGGCGCAGAAATCCAGCGACCTTTTCATGAAGTGCCGGTACTTAGACGAGATTACAGGCGGACGGGGTGTGGTGTTCGCCACCGGTACGCCTATCTCTAACAGCATGGTGGAGCTATACACCATCCAGAGGTACTTGCAAATGGGAGCATTGCAGGAGCAAGGCTTCCAGCATTTTGACGCATGGGCTGCCAACTACGGTGAAACGGTCACGGCTATCGAGCTCGCCCCGGAGGGGACGGGCTACCGTGCCAAGACCTGCTTTTCCAAGTTCAACAACCTGCCGGAGCTGATCTCTGTATTCAAAAATGTGGCGGACATCCAAACGGCGGATATGCTGAACCTGCCCGTGCCGGAGGCACACTACCACAACATCGCCCTGAAGCCGTCCGAGTATCAGAAGCAAATGGTAGCGTCGCTGGCGGAGCGTGCCGAGCAGGTACGCAACAAGCAGGTGGACAGCAGCGTGGACAATATGCTGCTGATCACCAACGATGGCCGGAAGCTGGCATTAGACCAGCGGCTCATCAATCCCATGCTGCCCGCCGACCCGGAGAGCAAAGCGGTCAAGTGCGCGGAGACGGTGTTTGACATCTGGCGGCGCACGGCGGAAAAGCACTCCACGCAGATGATTTTCTGTGACCTGTCCACACCCAAGAGTGAAGGCGTTTTCAGCGTTTATGATGACATCCGCAGTAAGCTGGTGGAAATGGGCGTGCCGGAAAACGAGATCGCCTATATCCACGACGCTAAGACGGAGGCGCAGAAAAAAGACCTGTTCGCCAAGGTGCGCGCCGGTCAGGTGCGGGTGCTGTTGGGCAGCACCCAGCGCATGGGTGCCGGAACCAACTGCCAGCAGAAGCTGGTGGCATTGCACCATTTGGATTGTCCATGGCGGCCATCTGACCTTCAGCAGCGGGAGGGACGCATCATCCGGCAGGGCAACGAAAATGCCGAGGTGGACATTTACAGCTACGTCACCGAGGGCACCTTCGATGCCTACCTTTACCAGTTGGTGGAGCGGAAGCAGAAATTCATCGCGCAGATCATGACCAGCAAGTCGCCAGTACGCAGCGCTGAGGATGTGGACGAACAGGCACTCTCCTATGCGGAGATCAAGGCGCTGGCCAGCGGCAACCCGCTCATTAAAGAGAAAATGGATTTGGATATTGAAGTGACGAAGCTGAAGCTGCTGAAAAGCAGCCACCTCAGCCAGCGGTACGCGCTGGAGGATGCCATCAGCAAGACATTCCCCAAGTCTCTTGCTGAGACGCAAGAACGTCTCGCCGGGTACGGCGCGGATATTGCCGCAGTCAAGGCGCACACCGCGCCTAATGAGGACGGATTCTCCCCCATGACGCTGGCGGGTAAGGTCTACACCGAGAAAAAGGCCGCGGGCGCGGAGCTGCTGGCTATGTGCCAAAATATGTTGACGCCGGAGCCGACGCAGGTAGGCTCTTACCGCGGTCTGACGCTGGAACTGTCCTTTGACAGCTTTTCACAGGAGTACCGTCTGACCATGATCGGACAGCTGCGCCATGTGGTGACGCTGGGTACCGATGTGTTCGGCAATATCCAACGCATGGATAATCTGCTGGAATCGCTGCCCCTCAAAGAGCAAGCCTGCCGGGAAAAGCTGAGTGATCTGCATAACCAGCTGGAAACGGCGAGGGTGGAGGTGTTGAAGCCATTTCCGCGTGAGGAGGAGCTGCAAGCAAAGCTGGCGCGGCTGGAGGAGCTGAACGCCCTGCTGAATATGGACAAGCGTGAGCCGGAGGTCGTAGCCGAAACGGAAGCACCGGATAATAGCCAGCAGTCTCCGACAAGAAAAACGACAGAGTTAGAAAGGTAGGTCGATATGGGATACCAGGAGAGCTTTCTTTACATTGAGCCGCAGTGGAAATTCGAGAAGCTGATACGCACATACGAGAAGGCGGAGCAGGCCGGTTACTATCGGGTGGCTGGCGCAGAGCCGCGTTCTGTAGTCGTTCTCAAACAGCCTTTGGGCAGTATACCGGCAGGCAAGCGGCTGCTGTGGGTGTGCGGCGACAGGGGCTTTCACAGCGTGGGCGGCGTGTTCGGTGGCGAGTGGAAAAGCAGGGCGCGTGTCCGCGTGATCCCAGTGGAGGAGGTGCTGAAGCCGGGAGACCGACGCTTGGAGGGCATTGATCTGGACAGCGCCGCGCCCAGTGAGAACGCCTATATGCGGCGGTACAGCGTGGAGAACTACGCGCACCGTATGCGGGCGGGGCTGGCGAGATAGCACTATACATTCGGAAATATGGAGGTTTGTATCATGACAAAAGAAATGATGGAGGAAAAGCTGTATCAGAGGATGCAGGAGGAAAACCAACAATTCCTTGCGGAGCTGCGGGAGCAAACGGCGGACGATATTATTGCCCACGCCTATGAGATCGCTTGCCGCGACAATTTCCTGATGATTTTTGAGGAGGAAACCGGCCTGAAACCGCAGCAGCTCAACGCCCTGCTGCGGTTTGAGCATCCGCTGGCGGAGTTATACGACGACTGGATAAAACGAGAGACGAGCGAGATGGACAATTTCCGCAGCAGCATAGAGTGTTGCGCCAACGATGCGATTCGTAGGGAGAAAGAGAGAAGGGCACAAAAGAAAGATGTGCCGGAGAGGTAGAGACTGCGGACACTTTGAATACAGGAGAGCACTTGTTTTTTGACCTCATCTGTGGTAAACTACTTATGAAATGAGGAATGGTGATGTTGAATCTATTTGTTTTGGAGTATGCGACCAATGCAAAAATTCCGGCAGTCGTAAAGGATGCGACGGGACAGGATTTGATGGCAACAAAGAATTGGCAAACTGCGTGGACAACTCCTTATGCAAAACAATTACCCAACAAGGTCGCCTTGCACCGCATGGACAATGATGAATTGTTGGGCCTGATGTCATATGAGTTGGATGAAAATGGTTTAGCCGTTGAAATCTTATATCTCGAAAGTGCCCGCCATAGTAATGCGAATCTTCTTCATGCCGAGGGTAAACAGAAAAAGTACGTTGGTATTGCGAAAGCACTATTCGCTTATGCGATTCAACTATCTTTAGACCATCATTTTGACGGTGTGTTGTATTTTCGAGCAAAGACCAGTGAACTGGTGGATTACTACAAAAAAGCGTTTGGTGCAATTGCGCCCGTGCGGTATGACCCGTTTCGGTTGCTGATATTAGAGGAAGCTGCGGCAAATATTTTATCAGATTTTATTATGGAGGTGCGTGACGATGGATCAGAAGGAACTTGAATACCTTCGGCGCATAGAGGATCACGCCGCTCAAACCGGCTGGGTCGCGCCGCTCACACAGGAGGATAAGGACTACTTGGCATATCTAAGGGGCGTATGCAAGCGCTATAATATTGCACTTTCTAAGGCAACGCGAATGGAATTTGACTTTGTAACCCGTGTTGCAGAGAGTGAATTTTATCTCCAGAGAGCCAATGCGTAGCAATCAAAAAATTCCGTGACAAAAGCGTAGGCAAATGCCTGCGCTTTTTGCTTGCCCGGAAGGGGGTGATGTCCTATGCCGTTTATCCCGCCAGAGCAGTTAGCCCGCGCCCGTGAGATGGATCTGCTGACCTATCTGCGGTGCTGTGAATCGGATGAACTGGTCAGCGTGGGCGGCAATGCTTATGCAACCAAAAGCCATGACAGCCTGAAGATCTCCAACGGGGAATGGTATTGGTGGTCACGGGGTGTTGGCGGCAGCAGTGCGCTGGACTATCTGACCACTGTGCGGAGGCTGTCTCTGCCGGATGCTGTGCAGCGCATCCTGAGCGCTGGCGGCATACCTTTGGCAGAACCGCCGCGCCGGAAAGCCCGCCCGACAAAATCATTTTCCCTGCCGCCCAGACACGCCGACAACCGGCGTGTTTTTTCATACCTGCGTGGGCGCGGTATCGACCCGGAGATCATCAACCACTGTATCAAACACGGCCTGCTCTATGAATCGGCACAGCATCACAACTGCGTGTTCGTAGGCTTTGCCGGTGACAGACCGGCCTACGCCATGCAGCGGGGGACGCTGCAAGACAAGCGTTTTGTGGGCGAGGTGGTCGGCAGCGACAAGCGGTATTCCTTCGCAGTGCCGATGACACCGGGGGACAGCCCTACCCTGTGCGTTTTTGAAAGCGCCATTGATGCTCTTTCCTACCTGACGCTGCTGAAGCAGCGGGGGAGGGACTGGCGCAAGGCAAACACACTGTCGCTGGGCGGTGTCGGGAAGGAGGATCGGCAGCTGCCACCGGCGCTTTCGCGGTATTTGAAGGCCGCACCCCATATTACCCGCATTGTGCTGTGTCTGGACAATGATGAGCCGGGACGGAAAGCAGCGGCGGTGTTGAAGGAACTGCTGAGAGGATACGAGGTCATTGACAGACCTCCGGTGCGGGGAAAAGACTACAATGATCTGCTGAGGTATCGGCGTGACGCGCAGCGCGGCGAAGCCCGCTGATTTCTTTCTTCGGCAGGTATTGCAGGACGCGGCGCAGAGCGCCGCTGTCCTGGCAAGCATAGCATTTTGACAGCAAAACGCGCTTGTTAAGGGGCAAAGCCCCCTAAAACCCCCATTAAAAAACGGAAGGAGCAGAACACATGAGAGAAATTGCAAAGCGCGTCTCTCTGCGGCTGGACAGCACAGAGTACGCACATTTGAAGCAGCTCTCCATGGATACCGGCCTGAAAATGGAGCCGGTGATCCGCAGGCTTATTGTGGGCGCGGAATTACGTCCCCGTCCGCCCGACGAGCTGACGGAGCTGCTGCACCAGCTGTCCGGCGTTGCCGTAAACATCAACCAGATCGCTAAGGTGGCCAATGCCAGTGGTTTTGTCCGCATGGATGAGATAGCGCAGATCAAGGCGATGCAGGGAATGCTTTGGCGGGCGGTGAAAGAACTCTGATATGGCCATCACGAAGATCATCGCCATCCGTGACCGACTGGATAAGCGGGTAAACTATGCTGTCAACGGAGAAAAGACTACGCTGGATACGGGTATTACTTATGCCGCAAATCCAGAGAAAACGGAACAGCTGTTCTTTACGTCCGCCATCAACTGCGAAAGTTGTGAGACAGCCTTTGCGGAGATGCAGGCCACGAAGCAGCGGTTTGGCAAGCTGGGCGGCGTGGTGGGGTATCATTTCATCCAATCCTTTACGCCCGGGGAGGTAACGCCGGAGCAGGCACACCGTATCGGCGTGGAATTTGCCGAGAGGCTGTTTGGCAAGCGGTATGAGGCGGTCATTGGTACGCACTTGGATAAAGCGCATCTTCACAATCATGTGGTGGTGAACTCTGTGTCCTTCGTGGACGGCAAAAAATATCACAGCAGCCCCGGCAGCTACTATTTTGAAGTGCGAAGCACATCCGACACCCTGTGCCGGGAAAACGACCTGTCTGTAATCGCGCCGCAGGGCAAGGGGAAACACTACGCCGAATGGAAAGCGGAGCAGAACGGCAAGCCCACTATCCGCAGCATCATTCGCGGCGATATTGACCGATTCATCGGAGAGGCGTATACATACGAGACGTTTCTGATGCTCCTGCGGCAGGAGGGGTATGTGGTGCGGAACGCCCCCAGCCGTAAATATGTGACCGTGCTGCCGCCGGGCGGTAAGCGGGCGATCCGGCTGGATAGCCTGGGTGACGGGTATACGGAGCAGGACATCCGTAGACGGCTGGCTACCCAGCGGGAGGGCGGAGCGCAGACTGCACCGGCCATGACACGCACGGGTAAGCGCTACCGCGTCAGAGGAAAGCGCCCTACCGGGCCAAAAAAGAAAATTACGGGGTTTCAGGCACTGTATCTCAGATACCTGTACCTGCTGCGAGGGACGCATCGGAAGAAGAACTTCCGGCGTGTCCCTTTTTCCGTGCGGCAGGAGGTCGTCCGACTGGAACGCTATGATCGGCAGTTTCGGTATCTGTGGGCGAACGGCATGACCACGGCGGAGGATTTGGAGCAGCGGATCGCCGCCCTTGAGCGGGAGATATACGACGGTGAGCAGCAGAGAAAACCACTATACCGAGAAAGGAGAAATGCAGAAGATGAGGCGTACAAAACACAATGCAGTGCAGAGATCGACCGCCAGACCGCCGCCCTGCGGGAAAAGAGAAGGGAGCTTGCTCTGTGCCGCAGGATACTGGAGGATGTGCCTTTGGTATCCCGGCAGGTGCAGCAAGCCGAGGCGGAACGGCGGGAAGAAATGAGAAAGGAGGCGCAAAAGCGTGAGTACCAACGGTGAAACCGCCGATATGGTGGTGCGGGAGAGCATCCAGATCACGGAGAGTGCTGTTAAGCTGGCGGGGCTGGGCGCAAAGAATCTGGCGGCTCTGCTGGTGGCAGTAGCCAAGGACAACCCTAAGTTGTCCGGCAAGACGGGACTAAAACGGCTGATCCAGGACGGCGAGGAGCTGACCATATTCTCCGTCAAGCAGGAGGATCTGCGGGGCTTCCAAATGGAGAGCAAGCGGTACGGTGTTTTGTTCTATCCCATTATCAATCGGATGGAGAAAACCGGCACAGTGGAGATCATGGCGAAAGCCAAGGACGCCCGACAGATCAACCGCATCTTTGAACGGATGGGCTATCCTGCGCCGGTACGGGAGGATGACACCGCAAAAAAAGCGAACCCCCGCGTTCGGTCAGAGAACAGCTTCAGAGAGCGCGGGAATGGTGCCAGAACGTCTACCGAGATGGATAAGCCATCCGTGCGGGCGAAAATGCTGGAGCTGAAGAAGGTATCCGAACAGATGGCGCGGCAGGCAAGAACCATTGCCGCGCCGGAGCATGAACAGAGATAGGAGATTATTATGGCAAATTTGAGTGAATTGATTCGGCAGAAGGAGCAGCAGACCGAGGAGTGGAAGCAGCGGAAGGCAGATGAGCGCGATAGCCTTAACGAGATGAATGACGCCGCCGCACTGCGTGTGACGGAGAGTACCGGCGCATTCCTGCACTATTTGGATGTACAGGCGGACAACCCGCGTTTCAGCGCGTCCAATGTGCTGCTGGCGATGGAGCAGAACCCCGAGGTGACGGTGTTCAACAGCGTGAAGGGATGGAATGGGCTGAACCGTAACGTCATGCGGGAGGAAGTGGGCATGAAGATCCGCGTGGGCGATACCTATGTCAGGGACGGACGGCAGTATCGCGGCTACAAGGTGGGGCGTGTGTTTGACATCTCCCAGACCACTGGGCGCGGACAGCCGGCAAAGCGTCAGTTGGCAGACGGCAGCGATGCCATGAGCAAAGCGCTGTACCAGCTTCTGATGGTGTCGCCTGTCCCCGTTGTGACCGGCGATGCCCGTGGGCAGGATGCGCTGTATGACCCCAATCAGCAGCAGATCATCGTCAGCGGGTATATTTCGGACAGCGCGGCGTTCCGCGCGTTGAGCCGCGAGATCGTCCATGCGGGTATTCATGATCATGGGAACTTCCCCTATTATAGTCGTGAGTCCTGTGCGTTGGGCGCGGATAGCGTCAGCTATATGCTCTGCCGCAGCTATGGCGTTCCCTGCGACAGACCTAAGCCCGTAGGGCTTGTGGAAATGTTTGATGGACTGGAAGCACGTGACAGGATGGGGGTTATTGCTGATTTTCAGCAGACCTTTTCCGCGCAGCGCGCCGCCATCCAGCGCGGTCTTGCACCACAGCAGCAGGAAAAGAAACAGGAGCAGAGCGTAGAGAGATGAGCAAAAATTTGACGGCAGATATTTATGACCACATAATGGGGGTATCTTAAAACGAAGGGATGATGTTACAATGAAACGAACAATTTTCTGCGTGGCTCTGATCCTTTGCATGGCGATCATGGCGGGCTGTGCAGCGCAAGGATCGGGCAAGACACAGACACCGATTTCCGCAAAGGCAGAACTGACCTCGGCGCAGAAAGCCGATGATACGGCAGAAGTGGCGACCGCGTTACTGCCATCGCAGACGGTGGAAGAAAACAGCAAAACCGAGGACAGTGCGGACGCGCCGCTGCCTATCGAGCGGGCAAATGCATCAGAAAATACGGATAACGCCGCAGAAAAGCAGCCTGCACCCGCTGAAACGGCACCGCCCGCTGCACCGAAAGAGCCGGCGACACCCGCGCCTGTGCCGGAGGATACACCTGCTCCCGCACCCACGCCGGCACCTGCACAGAAACCGGCAGAGAAACAGGAGGAACAACCTGCGCCTGTGCCTACGCCCGAACCTACGCCCACGCCGAAGCCTGCCGCCAGCGGGAACATCTACTCCATCGCGGAGGCCATTCAAGCGGGCAACGAGTACGCAAGAGCGCAGTACGGCGTGACCATCGACACCAGCATGACCGCGGCCAACTCCAGCTACTTCCCTGGCACGGCAGACAGCGTGGCATGGCTGGCGGAGAATGGCGGGCAGGCGGCACTGACCGCCGCCGTAAAGGGTAACGTGGACGCCACCTTCGCCTGCCTCGCCGCCATGGACGGCGCGGAAACGGTCAGCGCGTATGCGCGGTTCAACTGCACCGCCCGCTATGATGCGGCATCGGACGAGTACATCGTGGTGGTGCTGTACGGATAAACCAACTGAATACCCGACCGAAAGACCG
>ERZ773235.1252-NODE-1252-length-27124-cov-4.814511_pt1 | contig 27124 bp, 34 predicted proteins | sample MGYA00580522_ERZ773235 | MGnify/ENA primary metagenome ERZ773235 (study PRJEB29015, sample SAMEA2737797) | human gut metagenome | biome: human gut; feature: human-associated habitat; material: faeces | place: China | collected 2012 ...
TACATTGGCTAGATACGGAAGCTTGTCAAACGGCTGGAAAGGACATGGATATGCTTCTGGAATAGGAAGAATTACATTAGCAGATTTAATTCCGAAATATTCTGTTGGTGGCTTCCCGGAAGATGGTTTATTTATGGCAAATCATAATGAACTTGTTGGACAGTTTTCTGATGGAAGAACGGCGGTTGCAAATAATTTGGATATTCAAAAAGGAATTGAAGAAGCGGCATACAGAGGTTTTTCTCGTGCAAACGCAGAGAATCGAGAGCAAGAAAATCTATTGAGAGAATTGATACAAGCGGTTAGAGATGGAAAACGAATTGTAGTAGACGGAAGAGAATTAGTGTCGATTACAGATTCGAGACGTGCAAGGAATGGATATTCGTTTACTTAAAAGGAAAAGCGCCTACTTCGGTAGGCACTTTTCCTTATTTAAAAACAGGAGGTTGAATATGGCATTATCATCGTTTTTGAACGTAAATGGTTATGACTTTCCACCGCCGAGACGCGGGTTTTCGTGGACAATAACAACGACAGTAAACGGTGGAAGGAATGGGAACAACGCAGTTATTGGTCAAAGAGTTGGAAGGGATTTGTACAAACTTAGCGATCTCGAGTGGGTTGGTCTTAATCCGGAAACTCGAAAGATGATGTTAGATGCCATAAAACCATTTTACGTTCCTGTTACGTTTGAAGATATGGCGAATCCGGGACACCCGATCACTATTATAATGTACCCCGGAGATAGGAGCGGAAAACCGTTATTTGTAGATAGGCTAACTCATATGGTAACAAAAGATGAGACGCTTTCATTTAATTTGATTGACGCCGGTTTGGAGTGATCGTATATGCAAATGGCAAGTAAAGAATACATAGAATCAATGAAACTTCCGTTTCGGAATAGAGGATATGTAAAAGTAAGCATAGGAGTTGTAAATTCTGATGCACAGAACAATGCTAAAGTAACAAACACGGAATTATTGTATCTGGCAAATAAAGAAAAACCGTTTGATGGTTACGATGTAAATAAAATATACGCAACATGTGAACAAAATTTCTCAAAAGTCGATGGGACAATGTATTTTCCGCCGCGAAAAGATAGTGGATTAGAAATTTATAACAACGGAATCATCACAAATGAAATTCTTGGAAGTGCGAAAATAGAATTTACAGATAAATCAGGATTAGACATAAAAGGAATAACAATAGATTTCGGTCATTGTTATCCGACAGAATTTACTATAGAGACAAATTTGACCACTAGAATCTATAAAAATAGTTCGGAAAAATTTGTTACCGAAGATTCTTTTGACGGAACGAATTATTTTTGGATAAAGCCAAAAACTATGGTGAATGGGAAAGGCAGACTCAGAATTGGAAACATGATATTTGGAATTGCAAATACATTTACAAATGACCAGCACAAAGACCTTAAAGCCGATTATATTATGGCAAATCCTCCTTTCAATCAGAAAGAATGGCGAGGAAATGATGAACTCATTGACGACCCTCGTTGGAATGGATATGAAGTACCTCCTACAAGTAATGCAAACTACGGTTGGATTTTGAACATAGTGTCAAAGCTGTCACAGAACGGTGTAGCAGGTTTCCTGCTTGCGAATGGTGCTTTGTCTGATGACGGAACAGAGTTGAAAATCAGACAACAGCTTATTGAAAACAATCTTGTTGAAGCAATCATCATACTTCCGAGAAACCTTTTCTATACCACTGACATAAGCGTTACTCTTTGGATTCTTAACAAGAATAAAAAAGCTCGTGTTGTAGAACAGAACGGTCAGCTCAAACGCTATCGCAATCGTGAAAAGGAAATCCTCTTTATGGATTTGCGTCAAATGGGCAGTCCTTATGAAAAGAAGTACATTGAACTCACAGAGGAAGATAGAGCAAAAGTTACAACAGTATATCACGCTTGGCAACAAGAAGGATATGAAGAGACTTATCAGAATGTACCGGAGTTTTGCTATTCCGCTTCTTTTGAAGAAGTTAAGGAAAAGGGATTCACTCTTGTTCCAAGCAGATATATTGAGTTCGTCAACCGTGATGAAAACATTGATTTTGACACAAAAATGAAAACTTTGCAGGGCGAACTCAAGGAACTTCTTGTTGCTGAAGAAAAGTCAAAGGCTGATTTGCTTTCTGTATTTAAGGAGCTGGGTTATGAAATCGAAGTATAAGCAATTAGGACAGTTCATTAGGCAAGTCGATGTAAGAAACACTGAGGGCAAGGAAGAAAATCTGCTTGGTGTTTCTGTTCAGAAAAAATTTATGCCTTCAATAGCGAATACCGTCGGAACTGATTTTACAAAGTATAAGGTTGTAAAAAAGGGACAGTTCACATATATTCCTGATACCTCAAGGCGAGGAGACAAAATTGGAATAGCCCTATTAGAGGATTACGAAGAAGGACTTGTAAGCAATGTTTACACAGTATTTGAAGTGATTGACGAAAAGCAGTTAATTCCCCAGTATCTTATGCTGTGGTTTAGCAGACCCGAATTTGACAGATATGCTCGTTTTAAGTCACACGGAAGTGTTAGAGAAGTTTTGGATTGGGAAGAAATGTGCAAGGTAGAGCTTCCTATTCCGCCTTATGAGAAGCAGTTGCAAATTGTGGAGAGCTATAGGGCAATAACAGAGAGAATTGCTCTCAAGAAGCAGATAAATGATAATTTAGAAGCAACCGCACAAGTAGTATTCCAAGAACAGTTTGCTTCTTTTTATGGAGCTGACGAGCTTCCTGATGGTTACAGTATCGTTAATTTAGATAGTCTTTGTACAGTTAAAGGAGGAAAACGCCTGCCTGCTGATTGCGAACTGCTTGATACGCCGACAGAACACCCCTATATTCGTGTGCGTGATGTTGGGAGCAGTCGCTATGTGTGTCTCACAAACCAATTCCAATACATTGATGAAGAAACACACTCGGCTATTTCTCGTTACATCGTAAATACCGGAGACATTGTTATTTCTATCGTTGGAACAATCGGTTTGCTTGGCAAAGTACATCCCTCACTCGATAAAGCCAATCTAACTGAAAACTGCGTTAAACTTACTAACATTCATACCGTAACATCTGATTACCTCTATTACACGCTCTGCTATAAAAAGCAGATTAAAGAGATTGAACTATTGACTGTTGGAGCGGTTCAAGCGAAGTTACCGATGTATAACATCCAATCAATGAAAATCCTTGTTCCACCGACCAAGGTGATTGAAGATTTTCAGAATAAAATGGATGTCTTTAATGAGCAAATCGAAGCAAATACTGTCGAAGTACAAAAGCTCTACGAGCTTCAAGAGGTTCTGCTTGCAAAACTGTCCGATTAAGCCGCTAAATTATCATTTACCGTTGAGCTAAATAACTCCTACCAACGGCAGGAGTTAAACAAAAGGAACTGCCGTTGATTGTCGTTCTCTTAATAATCAAAGGAGAAAGACAATGAAGCAGAATTTAATCACAGATGTTGTTCAGGCTATGTTACCTTTCCTGAACAATGCACAAACAGAAAAACTACAAGAAGTGTTGGAACACACACTATTTGACTATGAGGTAACGAAAAATAAAGATGACGAGGTAATCTCAGAGCAGAACTTGGTTGAGTCCTTCCTTTCTGCAAAGAAGATTGAAGGTTGCTCTGAGAAAACCTTAAAATACTACGAAGCAACAATACAATCAATGCTTAATAGTATTGGAAAAGAAATTAAGTACATTGTGACTGATGATATTCGCTGTTATCTAACTGAATATCAGGCTAAAAAGAATTCGAGCAAGGTCACAATAGACAATATCAGAAGAATATTGTCAAGTTTCTTCTCTTGGCTTGAAGATGAGGACTACATTCTGAAAAGTCCGGTCAGACGCATACACAAGGTCAAAACCGGAACAAACATCAAAGAAACTTATTCTGATGAAGCACTTGAGCTTATGCGTGACAGTTGCACAGAACTAAGGGACTTGGCAATGATAGATATGCTTGCTTCAACGGGTATGCGTGTCGGAGAAATGGTACTGCTGAACCGTGAAGATATAGATTTCAACGAAAGAGAATGTGTCGTGTTCGGTAAGGGCGACAAAGAGAGAATAGTTTACTTTGACGCAAGGACGAAAATCCATTTACAGAACTATCTGCACAGCCGAAAAGACGACAACCCGGCACTCTTTGTATCACTTCAATCTCCGTACAATCGAATGAATATCGGAGGAATTGAAGTAAGACTTAGACAGCTTGGGAAACGCTTGGGATTAAATAAAGTTCACCCTCATAAATTCAGGCGAACCCTTGCAACGATGGCAATAGACAAAGGAATGCCCATAGAGCAGCTTCAGCAACTCTTAGGGCATAGAAGAATAGATACGACCTTGCAATATGCAATGGTAAAACAGAGTAATGTTAAGATAGCACACAGAAAATACATTGGCTGAGGTGGTTAGAATGAGAACTGATTACAAGGTATTAGGAAATTACATTCGTCTTGTAGATGAGCGAAATAGGGATTTATCTGTTACAAATCTGCTTGGTGTAAGTATTGGCAAGAAATTTATCCCGTCAATTGCTAACATCGTAGGTACAGATTTATCAAGTTATAAGATAGTTAAAACGGGACAATTTGCATACGGCCCCGTTACTTCACGAAATGGTGAAAAAATATCCATCGCTTATTTAGATGGTGATGACTGTATTATTTCAAGCTCATATACCGTTTTTGAAGTATCAAATAAAGAAGAACTTGACCCTGAATATCTTATGATTTGGTTCAGCAGACCTGAGTTTGATAGATATGCAAGGTATAAGTCACACGGCAGCGTAAGGGAGATATTTGATTGGAACGAACTTTGTATGGTAGAACTTCCTGTTCCGGATATTAACGAGCAAAAGAATGTCGTTAAAGCCTATAAAACCATCACAGACAGAATTGCTCTGAAACAGCAGATAAATGATAATTTAGCGGCTTGATAACTGAGCCAAAGCTGTGGCTTGCAGTTCTTCAAGTAGAGCAATTTCCTTTGTGTTTAAGGTCATTTGCTCAACTATTGCAGCAAGATTCAGTTTTTCAATAAACTCAGACGGAGGAACAACAATTTTTATGTTATCAATGAAGTTCTTACTGAGGTTATCTTGGGCTCCACCATTAGAAAGTCTGCTTATTGCCGCTTGGCTCTGAATTAGTGAGAAGTACAAGTATGCTGCATCAGCTTTTGAATTGCAAATCATACCACAAATAGCTTGGTTGGTCGTTGCTTCAATAGCGAGATAACCAACTTCGCCAGCGGTAACGCCATACATCGCCATTAAAACTGTGTCCTTTGGAAGCAGTTTTGTGGAACTCTCACTCAACCCTAATGGAGTGATGTATTCTTCCGTTTGAAGCGTAATATTATTATGGACTTCGCCTGATTTTACCCAAGAAATCGTTCCGTTCTCCCAATATTCGTTGTTGGTGCGAGATGGAGTAGAGCCGGATTTTGTTTCTCTACAAAATTCAGATACGGTTTGAATTTCAAAATCATCAGGCAAAGTCAATCTATCCATTTCTGCCTCGGTCAGATTTATCAATGCACCTCTGCCGACATTCTTTTGGATAGAAGCTGTGCCAACCGCCACTAAATTATCATTTACCGAAAAGTCGCTTAGCCAGCGACCATATTGTAAAGGAAAATATATATACTCATTATGAAAGTGAGGCTGAGAATATGAGTTTAATACTATGCCCTGAATGTGGGACAAAAATATCTGATAAAGCTTTAACTTGCCCTCATTGTGGATATATGAGTGCAGACCATTCTCTCCCAATAAGCGTACAAGACACCTATGAAGTTGTTCCGGTGTTCAATTACGATGTTGAAGAATGGAATCCGAATAAAGGTCAGCTTAGCGTTATGGCTATTGAAGACAACAGAAACCTTGTTCAATACTTTGGCAACTGGCAGACTATTCAGATAAAAATGCCGGCAATCGCACAAGTGATAAAAGGTATGGCAAAGAAAGATGAAATTCTTGTAGCCAAAATGGACTCATACATTAAGAAGTTGATAGACAAAGGAGTTTATCGCTTTACGATTGATAAGCAGGGAGAAATACTTCCGACTATTAGAGATACAGAGGGTATTGTTAAACAAGTCCGTCTTGAAGAAATGACTCTCACACCGGAATTAACAAACTCTTTGAACAATCTTACGACACACGCAGCAATGGCGCAGATACTTGATGAAATCGAGTATGTGGGCGATGCTATTAGAGGATTACATATAGAACTTCAGAATGACCGAATTGCTTTGGCAGAAAGTTCAAGAGACAAACTGCTATTGGCTGCTAAAATTCAGGACACAAAACTGAGGGAGATAGCCATATTAAACGCTGTGTCTTCGGCAACAGAAGCAAAACGAGTTTTAATGAGGAACTTCACAGAGAACCTTCAGTACATTGAAGAACATACAGATAAGACAGATTTGCAGTTATTCTTGGAGGGAAAGAAAGGTAAAGATATTCCTCAGAAAGTATCCGACGCATTTCAGGCATTAGTATCAATCACGAATACTGTTCAGGCGGAATGTGAGGGATATGCCTTGTTGGGCGAATACGAATCAAGCAAGGAAAGTTTACTGCAATTCAAAGAGTTCATAACAAGCAATAAACTTGATGATAGAGATACGCTGTTGCTGCTTAATGAGAATACTCCACAGAAGAAATTAACTGTCGTAGACGAGTTTATGAAAATATCAGAAAGAATAACTTCTTTCGATGCAAGCAGAGCATTGACCGGACAAAATGTTTTGATGATAACGGAGGATAGCGAAGATGAGAATGAAAAAAGAACAGGATGTAATTGTTGAGGATAAGTCGGTTGCAAAAGTATGTAAAAAATGTGGCGACCCTCTAAGAAGTAAAAGCAAACACAAGTATTGTGAAAATTGTCGTAGACAACGTGCAAAGACAAGACGTGAGATTTTAGGCACAGTTGGTGCATTAGGACTAACTGTTGTTTCGCTTGTGCCGGGAATAAAGCATTTCACCAAGAAGTAATACGAGTAAAGGAGCGAATACAATGACAAACTTTAACGAACACGCATTAGAAATGTCGATAATGGAGCTATTCAAAGATGAGGGGTACACCTATTTGAGTGGCGACCAAATTCATAGAGAAAGGACAGAGGTTCTGCTTACGGATGACCTGAAGCAGTATCTCTATAATCGCTATGCGAAAGACGGCATAACACCGAGTGAGGTGGATAGTGTCATTCTAATGCTGCGTAATATTTCCGGTACGATTTATGAAGCCAACAAAGCTGTATTCAAGCTTCTCTGCGATGGCTTTATTCTTAACCGTGAGGACAGAACTCAGAAAGACCTCTATATTGAACTTATTGACTTCGACGCTCCCGAAAACAATACTTTCAAGGTGGTTAATCAGTTTGAAATTGAAGGCGTAAACAATCAGTTGCGTATTCCTGATGGCATTGTGTTCGTAAATGGCATTCCGGTTGTTGTGCTTGAATTTAAGAGTGCTGTAAAAGAAAACACAACGATTATGGACGCATATAAGCAGCTTACAATTCGTTATCGTAGAGATATTCCTGAGCTTTTCAAGTACAATGCTTTCATTGTTATCAGCGATGGAGCAAACAATAAGTATGGTTCTCTTTTTAGTCCGTATGATTTCTTCTATGCGTGGAGAAAAATCAATGCTGACGATAAAGAATTGGACGGTATCAACTCCCTTGTAACAATGATTAAGGGACTTTTCAGAAAAGACCGTTTACTTGAAGTTATCAAAGACTTCATCTATTTCCCTGATAACTCAGACAAAGACCTTAAGATTGTATGTCGTTATCCACAATTCTTTGCTGCAAACAAACTATATGAGAATATCAAAACTCATCTCCGTCCTGAAGGTGACGGAAAAGGTGGTACATACTTTGGTGCAACCGGATGTGGAAAGAGCTATACTATGCTGTTCCTTACTCGTATGTTGATGAAAAGCACATACTTTTCTTCCCCTACCATTTTGATAATTACGGATAGAACCGACCTTGATGACCAACTTTCTAAGCAGTTTGTCGGCTCTAAGAAATATATTGGCGATGAAACAGTTGTCAGCATTGATTCCCGCGAAAAACTTCGTCAGGAGCTTCAGGGCAGAACAAGCGGTGGTGTATATCTTACAACTATTCAGAAGTTCACAGAGGATTTACAGCTCCTTACAGACAGAACAAATGTTATTTGCATTTCTGATGAAGCACACAGGAGTCAAATCAATCTTGACCAAAAGGTAAAAATCACAGAGTCAGGTGTTGAGAGAACCTACGGTTTTGCAAAATATCTGCACGACTCACTTCCTAATGCTACTTATGTAGGATTTACTGGTACTCCGGTTGACGGAACGATTGAGGTTTTTGGTGGAGTTGTAGACGCATACACAATGACCGAAGCGGTGCGTGACGGAATTACTGTAAATCTCGTTTATGATGGTCGTGCTGCTAAGGTTATGCTTGACCAAGAAAAAGTAAAGCAAATTGAGGAATACTATGCTCAATGTGAGCGTGAAGGTGCAAACGAACATCAGATTGAAGAAAGTCAAAAGGCAGTTGCTAATATGGAAATCATTATTGGCGACCCTGACAGACTCCGTGCTGTGGCGGAAGATTTTATAAAACATTACGAAAATCGTGTCGCTGAGGGGGCTACGGTTGCAGGCAAGGCAATGTTCGTATGCTCCAACCGTTACATAGCTTATGACCTATACAAGATTATTAAAGAACTCAGACCTGAATGGACAGAAAAGAAAATCTGTGATGACGGTGTTATTCTAAACGATAAAGACAAAAAAGTGTTGAAACCAATGGAAAAAATCAAGTTGGTTATGACACGCAATAAAGATGATGAACCGGAACTATTTGAAATGCTTGGTTCAAAAGATGACCGCAAGGAGTTTGACCGTCAGTTCAAAAATCCTAAGTCAAATTTCAAGATTGCCATTGTTGTTGATATGTGGCTGACCGGATTTGATGTTCCTGAGCTTGACACAATTTATATCGACAAGCCTATTCAGCAGCATACACTTATTCAGACGATTTCTCGTGTTAATCGTGTATGTGAGGGCAAGGACAAAGGTTTGATTGTTGATTACATCGGTATTAAAAAGAATATGAATATGGCTCTCAAAAAATACACCAACTTTGAAAGTGAAGAATTTGAGGGCGTAGAACAATCTATTACTATAGTTAAAGACCAGTTAGAAGTTCTTGGTCAGATGTTCCATAACTTTAACAGTGCCGATTTCTTCAACGGTTCTCCTACGGAGCAACTTGCTTGCTTAAATCGTGCTGTTGAGTATGTTCAGCTTTCAGAAGAATTAGAAAGAAGATTTATGGCTGCTGTCAAGAGAATGAAGCAAGCGTTTAATCTTTGCAGTTCGAGTGAGAAGTTTTCCGATAAAGATAAAGATTATATCCATTTTTACTGTGCTGTACGTTCCATCCTTTTCAAACTTACAAAGGGTGATGCTCCTGATATTGAACAGATGAACGCTCGTGTTCGTCAAATGCTTGAGGGGGCTATTCAGTCTGACGGTATAGAGGAACTGTTTGAAACCGGAAAGCACATCTCTGTCGATATTTTTAGCGATGAATATATGGACAAGATAAATGCCATTCAGTTGCCGAACACAAAAATCAAAATCTTACAAAGGCTTCTCTCGCAAGCAATTGATGAATTTAAGAAAGTCAACAAGATTATGGGTGTTGAGTTTGCTGACAGATTGAAAAGGGTTGTGGATGAATATAACAACCGTCGTCGTGATGAAGCGTATGCAAACGAGGTTCTTGATGATGTTGCTGAACAGCTTGCACAGCTACTTGCTGAACTCAAAGCAGAGAAAAACTCATTTAAGAAAATGGGTATCGACTACGAGGAGAAAGCTTTCTATGATATTTTGAAAGCGGTATCTAAGAAATATGAGTTTGAGTACCCTGACGATAAGATGATTGAGCTTTCAAAGAGGATTAAAACTATCGTCGATGACAAATCACGCTATACTGATTGGTCTACCCGTGAAGATATAAAAGCAAATTTGCAAGTTGACCTTATTCTATTGCTTGATGAGTTTGATTATCCTCCGGTAACGATTGATGATGTTTACAAGGAAGTTCTTGAGCAGGCTGAGAATTTCAAAAAATATGCAAAGTAATTCATAGATTTAGGAGATAAGAAAATGGAATTAGGTTGGATTGACTTTTCAAAATCAGAACGAAGCAAAGTGTTGAGCGTTTTAGACCTGCTTTCTGAGAGCGGGACTTTAGATGAGCTGGGCATTGCCGCTGTTAGAGATGGTTTTTCCAACCTTTTCTTTCCGGGGACTTCCACCATCCAAACAAGAGCAAAATATTTCTTTGCTGTTCCGTATGCCTTGAAACAACTGGAGAAAAGCAATGAAACCAATCCGAAGCAAAAAACACTTGTCAGAACAAATTGATTTAATTGACAAGGCTATTTCATTGTCCAAAGAAGATGTTGATGATTTGGAAGCAATCAGAACCCTTGGTCAAGGTTGGGTTGCTGAAGAAACGCTTGCGATTGCTATTTATTGTTCCTTAAAATACTCCGATGATTTTGATAAAGCAATTATCGCTTCTGTTAACCATAGTGGTGATAGTGATTCTACAGGAGCTGTAACTGGGAATATATTAGGTGCATACCTTGGGCTGAAAAGTATCCCGAAAAAATACTTAGATAATCTTGAATTGAAAGATGTTATTTTGGAGATTGCCGATGACCTTTACAATGATTGCAAGATTTCAGAGTACGGGTCATATCACGATGAGATATGGGAACAAAAATATATTTACAAGACATATAAGCAAACAAAATGAGATGTGTTTTTGCAAAAAAGATGCTATATCATAACAGCCAAGGAAAATTGAACAAACAAGTAACCGTTTAGAAAGGTTGATATTGGAAATTATATTCTCAAGAGGTGGACTATGGAAACAAAACCAAGAATTTTATATTTATTGAGGATATTGGAACAGTATACTGATGAAGAACATCCTCTTACTACAAAACAACTTATAGATAAACTTCAAGATGAATATGGTATCTCGGCTCATAGAACTACGCTTACCAAAGATATTGCAGCATTACAAGAGTTTGGAGTGGATATTGTTACTGTTCACTCAACTCAAAGTAAATATTTCATCGGCAGTCGAAAATTTGAATTGCCGGAATTAAAATTGCTCATAGATGCCGTTGAGTCGTCACGATTTATTACAGCAAAAAAAAGTGAAAGTTTGATAAGAAAAATCCACACTCTGACAAGTCAGGGGCAAGTATCCAAACTTAAGCGAAACAATTATGTCGTGGATAGAATCAAGCCGGACAATGAGCATATTTATTACATAGTAGATACCATCAACGATGCAATTAACGAAGGAAAGCAGATTTCATTCCAATATTATGATTATTCCGGACTTAAGAAAAAGGTTTTGAAAAATAAAGGGGAAATCTACAAACTCAGTCCTTATAAATTGCTTTGGAGTGGCGATTACTATTATGTGATTGGTTATTCTGAAAAGAAAGGTAAAGTTATCAATTTCAGAGTTGACCGTATTGCCACTGTGCCAACTATATTGTCTGAAAATGCAATTCCTGTGCCGAAAGATTTTGACCTTGAAAATTTAACAAAAGAAGTGTTCTTTATGTTTTCCGGGGATGAGGTTGAAGTTGACCTTCAATGTGATAATAGCTTAATGAAAACAATGATAGACCGTTTTGGTGAAGATGTAAAAACACTTGCTTATGATATGACTTCTTTCCGATTGATAACAGAAGTATCCGTAAGTCCAACATTCTTTGGATGGGTGTTTGGTTTTGATGGAAAGGTTAAAATACTCGGTCCGAAAAACATAAAAGAACAATATTACAAAATGATAAGTAAAGCTATGAATAATCCGAATAATGCGGGATAAGTAGTTCCTTTTGTTAAAGGAACAGAGGAAAGAATTATGTTCTATTAAGCGAGGTGCGATTGAATGGACGAAAAAGAAATCAGGAAAAGACTTGCCGGTCGTGCCGCAGAGTATATGATGTTTAAGGACGATGAAGAAGAAAACGGCGAGACGACGACAGAAGTATCTTCATCGAGTAATGTTATTGTATTCCCGGATTTTGAAAAGCTGAAAAGCGAAGTAGAAAAAATGCGTACAGAGCTGTCAATGCTTTTGCTGGAGCGTGACGAGCTTCAATTCGTTATCTGTAAGAATATTGAGACAGAATATATGCTGAAACTCGGCAGCATTGAGTATAAGGCGTATGAAGCTCAATGTGCCGCTCTGCGACTGAAAAGAAAAATTGAATTGATTCAGGCAAAGAAAAACAGACAGGAAAAGGTAATTATTTCCGCCATTGAGGAAACGCTCGACAATGAATTTGCCGAGTATCAAAAACAGCTCGACGAGCAGATTGATAAGATGAATGACGCTCTTAAACGAAGTAAGGCGGAAGTTCTGTCTGACGAAGATAACAAGGAACTTAAAAAGCTCTATCGTAAAATAGTAAAGGCATTACACCCTGATATTAACCCCGATGTTTCTGAAGCACAGGTTCAATTATTTGATAATGCGGTATCAGCCTATAAAAACGGCGATTTGGGAACATTGAGGATTATCGGCGAAATGGTTGGAAACAATCCGTTGCCTGAACAGCATAAGGACGCTATGACACAGCTTGTGGAGGAAAGAGAGCGTTTACAGGGATTGCTGAAATCTATAAGAGAGAGCATTGATAATATCAAATCAGAGTATCCGTACACGATGAAGGATATTCTTGAGGACACAGAGAAAACTGAGCAGAAGAAGCAAGAACTTGAAAGTATCCTTGAACAGTATAACGAGCTTATCTCTATTTATAAGGCGAAAATCGAAGAAATGTTGAGGTGAGATTATGGGCGATTTGGTTAAATCCGGCGGTAGCGGACTTGTAGGGCTGTTACACGGCAAAGGCGGAGAGATTTCCATACCAAAACCCTTTGAAAAAGACATATTTCTATTTGATACTTATGTAGCAGGAACAACCCATATCGAAGGTATTGAAGAATTAGAGCCACATCTTAATAACGATGATAGACTTGAATTTTTCAGAGAACCCGATAACAGGTATGATAAGCAAGCGATTGTCATTAAGACTGTTGACGGAGTTAAAATCGGTTATGTACCGAAGCAGGATAATGTAATATTTGCTCGCCTGATGGACGCCGGAAAGCTCCTTTTCGGTAAGATTACCTCAAAGGAAAAGAAAGGCTCGTGGGTCAAGATTTATATTAAGGTTTTCCTGCACGAGTAAGGAGATGTGTAATGGATAAGATTCTGATAAACGACTTACTTAAGATACCGGATTGTGATATTGGTAAAACCAGACTCAAGCTGAATGTTTTCAATGGAAATACAGACCCTTTAGAGGAATACAAAAAAGACCCCGATAAAATTAACATTGAGTGGTTTTTGTGGCACAATCAAAGAAGATATTTCCATACGGGACAGATTGCAATTTGTCTGCTTTACCTCTATGATGATAAATGGTTGCTAACAACGATTAAGAGGATTACAAAAGAGATTGATGTCGTTGATGATGTCGGCTTTGAAGCTGAGGAAATTGAAGAATATCGTAAGTATTACGGCAGATTAGTATTGAAGTATCACAATACGAAGCGTGGTATGGGAAGAACCTATGAGTCTATGATGGAGGAGCTGGAAGTAATTGAAATTCTTTCAACTGCTTATGATGGTGACGAATTTCCGGGTTATGAGAACATAAGATTGAGTTTTTCACAACTGGAAACGATTATTCGGAATAAACGCAGCGGTTGGCTTGATGCTTTGAGAAATCAAAAAGCAGTTTATCTTATAACTGATACCAGCAACGGAAAAATGTATGTTGGCTCGGCAACTGCTCAGTATGGAATGTTGCTTCAAAGGTGGACTAACTATATAGACAATGGACACGGTGGGAATGTTGAACTTAAACATATTGTTGACACCAAAGGGTTTGATTATATAAAAGCAAATTTTCAGTATTCAGTATTAGAAAACTATAACGCACGAATGGATGATAATTACATACTGAGTCGTGAAAAATGGTGGAAAGATACCCTTTGTACAAAACAATTTGGATATAATAAAAACTAATCTTTCCGATTACATCATACATTTCTCAAAATTGACTTTAGTTCAATTTTGGTGTATAATTTAGTAAATTTAATATTTTTTGTATCTATTAAGAGTGTGTGAGGGACAAGCCCTATGACCACACAGCAACCTACCAAACGGCAAGGTGCTAATGCTTGAACGATAGGTAATGATGATTTTTGCAATCCTATCGTGACGATAGGATTGTTTTTTAACGCTCTTTTTAGTAATAAATGAAAGGAGCATTTTTTATGCGAAAAATCAAAAAACTCATTAACACGGAGAAGAAGGTATATATCCTTCTCAAAAACAAAGCGATACAGTATCGTTTTATGAGTGATGCTGAAAGAGAAGGCATTACTTATGGAGATAATGTTAAGCCGACTGAACGAAAGGTGGACGATATTATGGCTTTGCAACCAAATGGGACAATTTGCTTCTTGGGATGGGCAGGGCGAATGTGTTACCACTACAACAAAGAGAATGTGCTTCGTATTGATTATGAAAGATACATCGATGGTGAAGAAAACTATATTATCTAATGCAAAGACCGTCAAATCTCAATATTCGAGACTTGACGGTCTTACATTTTGTGATTGTATTTAAGAAAATCGTTTTGGTGTTCCTGTTTGCGAAGTTGATAGCCTTGTGCAATCAGCGTATCTACTTTCAGAGCAATTAGGTTTATGTCGGAACACATTGCCCGTGCAATCTGCTGAATGTCATAGCCGTTTTCAATGTATTCCAAAATGGTGTCGTCCGGGAGCGAAGCCTGAGAAGCGAAGATATTTGCTTCATACTCCATACGGTTCTCTCTCATATCAAAGATGTTGAACTCTTTGAACCCGCCGACAGCAACCGCTTCTTGCCTGTGGAGAACATCGTGTCCGATTTCGTGCCATAGCACTATCTGTTCCACGACCGGGTGCATACCGTTTTTAAGGAAAACAAAGCGGTTCTTCAGAATGACCTTGTATGCTCCACGCTGCTTTTCAAAATCTCGGTAGATAATATTGATACCAAGCTCTTTTGCGACCTTGTACGGGTCACGAGTACCGCAACGGTCAATGAGCTTGTTGACGATTTTCACAATTTCAGCCGTAGTGTAATACCCCAATCCGGCTCACCTCCCATATTATAGTATATCGGATATTTACCCTATAATAAATTATAAACTATTGTGTGTCCCATATATTGGACTTAGTTCACTGTGAGGATTACTCGTCTTTGCGGTATTTCTTCGGGGTGTATTTTTTATTGTTCTTCTTTGCAATAAGATATGCTTCCTGAATAGCGTCAACCATTTCACGCATATCTTCGTCAGCCATTTCGCCGCCGGCAAACAGACCGGTAACTTCTGCAAGCAACTCCTGAGCCTGTCTTGCCCCTCTGCGTCCGTATTTATCCTCTACATCGGCGATGAAAGCGTCATCCTCAGACAGCAGATAATTCACATTTACATTTAATGCTTCTGCCAGCTTCTTGTATCTTTCCGTTCCTCTCGGACGGGATTTATCATTTTCATAAGAACAAATTACACGTCGGGTTACGCCTATTTTTTCAGCCAATTCATCCTGATTAAGACCGAGTTTAGTCCTCTCTGCTTTGACTTTTTCACCGAATGTCATCTTTGATTTCACTCCTTAAAAGAATATTTACAGTTTAACTTCTCATTTACTCTTGACAAGTACACTTAAACTGCGTATAATAAGAAACAGGAAGTTGAACTACTCATAGTTTACACTAAACTTCCCAAAATGTCAAGGGGGGTTCAAAAAATGTTACGAAGCATACTTCATTGTGATATGAACAACTTCTATGCCAGCGTCGAATGTATGCTCGACCCCGCATTGAAGAAATATCCGATTGCTGTCTGCGGCTCTGTGGAGGAACGACACGGTATCGTGCTTGCAAAGAACTACAAAGCAAAGGCTTTTGATGTGAAAACCGGGGACGCAGTATGGCAGGCTAAACAGAAGTGCAAGGACTTGGTTGTAGTGCCGCCCCATTATGAGGAGTATATCAAATACTCAAAGCTTGCGAGAAGCGTTTATGAGCGATATACCGACCAAGTTGAACCGTATGGTATGGACGAGTGTTGGCTGGATATTAGCGGGACAGAAAGCCTTTTCGGTTCGCCGGAAAAGGTGGCAAATGAAATTCGTGAAACGATGAAGTTTGAACTCGGCTTGACGATTTCTGTGGGTGTTTCCTTTAATAAGATATTTGCGAAGCTCGGCTCGGATATGAAGAAACCGGACGCAGTAACCGTTATACCAAAGGATACATTCAAAGAAAAGATTTGGGGACTTCCTGCCGCTGACCTGCTCGGTGTAGGACGGGCAACCCAGCGAGTGCTTGACAGCTATTGTATTCGTACCATCGGGGATTTAGCGAATAACGACCCTGAGTTCTTACGCAGAAGATTAGGAAAGAACGGAGTAGTTTTATGGAACTATGCCAACGGCAACGACCTTTCCCTTGTTGCCAAGAAAGACTTCGTTTCTCCTATAAAAAGTGTAGGACACGGTATAACAACAGTAGCAGATTTAGAGAAACCGGAGCAGGTGTGGCCCGTGTTTCTCGAATTAACCCAAGACATCGGACACAAGCTCCGTGTTCACGGACTGAGTGCAGAAGGTGTCGCAATACATATTAGAGACAACACGCTCAATACAAGGCAATGGCAGACGAAGATTGCACTTCCTACACAGTCTCCGATGATTATTGCAAAGACCGCTTTTCAGTTGTTTGAAAAAAGATATGGGTGGAATAACCCTATCCGTTCTGTGACAGTACAAGCCATAAATCTTATTCCACAAGACACGCCCCGTCAAATAGATATGTTTATGGACGCCGCAAAGCAGGACAAATTGGAGCGAATGGAAAAGTGTGTTGAAGAAATCAGACGGCGTTTCGGAAAGGACAGCATAAGGAATGGGGTTCTGTGTCAGAACTTGCGGCTACCACCGGAAAAAGCCGAAATCACTATGCCGACAGGTATGGTTGGTTAAGGAGGTCTAAATGTGATTGACGAAAAAGAGGTTACGGCTTATGTTACGATGCCCGACTGCTTTTTGCAGGGGTGCAGCGAAGATATTGTTATCTTTCGTGCGGACGGCGGAAACCATTTTACCGACTACGGTATATATGAGGGAATGTTTCTTTTCTTTGACCGGAAAAAACGCTTTAAGAAAGGAAGGCTTTCCTGTTACATCAATACTGCCGGAGATGACCGACCCAAGTACAGGGTGTCGGATAAGAACATCGACGGATACAAGCACTTGGGAAGATTAGTTTTGACTTTGAGAAATTACGAGGAATAAAAATGGAATCCGAAAGAAGAAAAGTTTATGTTGAAGTAAATGTAACACATAGACCTGATGGAACGGCTCGTCCGAACTTCATCAAGTTTGAGAATGATGAAAAATATGAGATAGACCGTGTAATTCAGAAATGCCGTGCGGCTTCCACCAAAGTCGGAGGAACCGGTATCCGCTACACGGTACAGATTTGCGGCAAGCCCACATTTCTGTTCGACGAAGAAAACGGAAAGTGGTTTGTAGAAGCAAAATCCTAATGGTAGGAGGTTTTGTAACTTGAAACATTTATCGAGATTTGACATCGAAGCGATAGCCGACAAGTATGTTCAGGCATATATGGCACTTCCCGATGTCCGTAACACACAAATATACAGAATTGACCCGGAGCTTCTCTTGGAGAAGGTTCTCGGATTGAATGTCGAATACCAGCACCTATCTTATGACGGTAGTATTCTCGGAATGACCTCATTTACGGAAATGGGTGTTCAGGTATTTGAAGATGATGATAACGAAGCCTTTTTCTTTTTGGATGGAAAAACCGTTCTCGTGGAAAAGGACTTGAACTTTGACAGCAAGCTGAAAGGCAGAAAGAATTTCACCTTAATGCACGAGGGCAGCCATCAGATATTTAAGATGTTGTTCCCGAATGATTACGGTGTGACACAGAAATCTGCCGGAGTACATTATTACAAGGCAAATTCCGAGAGAAATAAGCCTATATCCGATTGGGAGGAATGGCAGGCAAATACGCTTGGAGCTGCTATCCTTCTTCCCGAAAACCTTATAAAGCAGGGAATGTATCTGTTCAGTCTTGGAGAAAAGATTGAGTGTCTGAACAAAATATACTATCCGAGCGTATATAAGAGATTTGATGCACTTGCGGATTTTTTAGGGTGTTCAAAAAAAGCACTTGCTATACGAATGAAACAGCTCGGACTTTTGAAAAAGGAGTATCTTGATAATCCTTTTGATTTGGTTACGGTTTATCCGGAGGTGAGCGAGCTATGAAATCGTTGGAACAAAAGATAATCGTAAGGTGCAAAAACTGTGGCTGGCGTATTTTTGACAAGGTAACAATGACAACAGGCGTGATTGAACTGAAATGTCCGAACTGCCACAGAGTAGTAGAGGTTGACCTATCCCTACGCAAGGGAACAGTCAAGTACAGATTAACAAGAAGTAGTAACAGAGCGAACAATTAAATATCGGACAGATGTACCGAGCCACGAGTCCTTGAGCGAAAGCTCTTGAGTCATCAAATTGCCGGACGCTGAGAATTAAGGGATAGAAATATCCTAATGTTCTTGGTGTCCGGCTTTTTTGTCGCTCCCGAAAGGAGCAAGACCGTGACATATAAGTGGCTGGCGTATATCGCCAAGTATCCGTAATCTCCGAATTTTTGATTTCAACCAAATTCAAAAATTCAAATTTAAGGAGATTACGACAATGACAAAACTTACATTAGAACAACAGGAATTATTATTTGCGAACGACTGCAAGCTCATTAACCTGCGGTATGAATATCACGGCTACACCGGCACGGAGAAATGGGCGATTGTAACAGAACTGGCGGAAGAAGAATTGTGGGTTAAATACCCTGATGTTATCCGTCGGTACACTCCGTTCATTCTGCTTTCTATGGCTCAGGGCGAAGTGATTGACGAGTCATACAGAAACAACGATAAGTACGAAAAGCGAGCAAAAAGAACAATCGATGTGTACGGGTATGAAGATGACATCTCTGAACAATTCCACCGGGAACTGATTACTCCGTTTGTTGACCCGTTTGAGCAAGCGGAAGAAGAACGGATTGAGGAAGAAAAGGAACAGCTTCGCCAGTTGGAAATTGCGAAAGTCAGAAAGGTATTGGAAATGCTGAAACCTGTTCAGAGAGAAAGACTGATTAAAGCAATTTTGTTAGGTATGAGTTCAAGAAAAATCGCAAAGGAAGAAGGCGTATATTACAGCGTTGTAGATAAGTCGATTGCAGCCGCAAGAAATAATTTCAAGAAATTTTATGAAAACCTCTGATTTTGGGTGTGCATTTTGACCCCCTTTGTCCAAATGAGTGAAGGGGTTATTTCAATTCCGGATAAGAAATGCACTTTCAAGACTAAATGAACAGAGAGGTTATACATATATGCAGAGAAAAGAAATTCAGCGTGGAGATTTATTCTACTACGATTTTGGAAAAAGAGAGGGGTCTGTCCAGTTTGGTGAGAGACCTGTAATGGTAATTCAGGCGGACAACTTTAATGCAAATGCTCCGACAATTATTGTTGCTGCTGTTACGGCTGTGATGAAAAAGAAGTATCTTCCTTCACACATCATTTTGGGTGAGGACTTCGGTCTGAAGAAGCCGTCAATGGTTCTTCTTGAACAGATACAGACCGTTAATAAAGATGAGCTGACAGACTACATTGGCTCGGTAAACGACGAAAGGCTTTGGAAGCAAATTAACGCAGCTCTTAAAAAGACTTTCGGTTTATGGATTTACAACACAGACAGAAACGGAGATGTTCGTTGCTTATGCCCCAAGTGCCTGAGCGACTATATCCACGACCCAAACTATGTTGTCAGGCGTCTTGACCCGTTTGCGAAAAGCAAAGACCACTGCGATAAGTGCAATAACAGCGGTTGGGATTACATCGTTTATGACAAACGCACCTCGGTCAAAGGAAAGGGGTGCAGGAATGTCAAATAGCAGTGAAAAAAAGAAGCGTTACAACATTCCTCTTTGGTGTAAACCAAACCTGTCTATTGAGGAGGCGGCAGCTTATTCCGGTATTGGAATGGGAAAGCTTTATGAAATGACGGAAAGTCAGGATTGTCCTTTTGTTCTTTGGATTGGTAGCAGAAGAATGATTAAAAGGAAAGTCTTTGACGAGTTTATCGAAAGGCAATACTCGATTTAAGGAAAAAGTCAAGTCTGCGATGAGCCGATTCGCATAATTGGCGTACCGCAGACTTTTGAGTATGCTGTAATCACCAAAGGAAGGAGGTTACAGCGTATGTCTGACAAACAGCTTAAATCCAATATGCCGAGTGTCCCAATTTGGAAGAAAATGAATCTTACGGTTGAAGAAGCTTCGGAATATTCGGGCATTGGCACATCAAAGATAAAAGAACTATCGAATAGCGAAGATTGTCCTTTCGTTCTTTGGAACGGAGCAAAGCGATTGATTAAAAGAAAACAATTTGAGGAATACCTGTCATCGCAGTATTCCCTCTGACGGAGGTGGTGTTATGGGAAATAAGCAGACTGAATTGAATAATCCAGGCAATCGGGTGGAAACCGTGCCGGTTTGGGTTAAGCCTTACCTTACGATTGATGAAGCGACCGCTTACACAGGCATAGGCAGAGACAAACTTTATGAGATGACAAGCCAAGAAAAATGTCCGTTCGTGCTGTGGGTAGGAAACAGACGAATGATTAAGAGACGAGTTTTTGATGAGTACATTGAGAAAATGTACTCAATATAGGAAGGAGGGCTTATGGATAACGGTGTTTTAGCTTACAGAGCCTTACTCGAAAAGCGTAAAGAAAAAGCTCCCTTTTGGGAGAAGAATGTTCTAACTGTTGAGGAAGCAGCCGAGTACACCGGTATAGGTAGGACAAAAATCAGGCAAATCATAATGAAGGGTGATTGTCCCTTTGCTGTCACTAACGGTGTTCAGGTCTGTGTAATCCGAGACAAATTTATTGATTATCTTGATAAGCAATTTCGCATTTAAGGGAGGAAAAATTATGCCAAGAACAAAAAGAAAAGACAAATCAAGAGTAGTGCTTCGTACAGGCGAATCACAGAGAGCCGATGGTACATACCATTTCAGTTGGACGGACGCCAACCACAAAAGGCGTTATGTGTATGCCAAGACACTTGATGAACTGCGATACAAAGAGGAACAAATCGCAAAAGACAAGAGCGATGGCATTAAGGTAGAAGCTCGTTACACAACGGTCAATGACATATATGAGCTTTGGAAGGATTTGAAGCGAGGACTGAAAAACAACACCTTTGAAAACTACAAGTATATGTATGAGACCTTTGTCCGTCATCAGATAGGCTCTAAGACTGTATCTTCTCTGAGAAAAACAGATATAAAGAGGTTCTATAATTACCTTGCAGACGAACGCCATCTGAAGCCAGCGACCATTGATAATATTCATACGGTTCTCCATCAGATTTTGGATATGGCGGTCGATGATGACTACATCAGGAATAACCCGTCAAACAATGTGCTTAAAGAGTTGAAACAGTCCCATTGTTTTCAGACCGAGAAGCGTAGAGCCTTAACAAAGCCGGAGCAGGAGTTGTTTCTTGACTATCTGAAAAACTCTCCTACATCAAAGTATTGGTATCCGGTGTTTGCGGTTATGATTGGTACGGGACTTCGTGTTGGAGAGGTTACAGGGTTAAGATGGTGCGATATTGATTTGGAAGAAGGTATCATTGATGTGAACCACACGCTGGTTTACTATGACCACCGTACTGAGGGCAGTAAGCGTGGCTGTTACTTCAATGTTAATACGACCAAAACCCCGGCAGGAAGAAGAAAAGTGCCTATGCTCGGTTTCGTCAAAGAAGCATTCTTAATGGAAAAGGAAAGGCAGGAACTGCTCGACCTTCACTGCGAAGCGACTGTCGATGGATATACCGATTTTATCTTCATCAACCGTTTTGGTCAGCCGCAACATCAGGCAACCCTGAACAAAGCAATCCGCCGCATTATCCGTGACTGCAACGACGAGCAGTTATTGAAAGATGAAAACGCAGAAGTATTGCTCCCGCATTTTAGCTGTCATTCTTTAAGGCACACTTTCACAACAAGAATGTGCGAAGCAGGGGTAAATGTTAAGGTCATTCAGGACACGCTCGGTCATAAAGATATTTCAACTACGCTTAACATCTATACCGATGTAACGAAGGAACTGAGGAAGTCCGAATTTGAAGGTCTTGACTCCTACTTCAAAAATGAGTATAATAAAGTGTCGGTTTAACAGATAATATTGATACGGACTTCATAGTTGGTGGGTTAGAGCATTTACATCATTTACATCAATTTTTACACAAAGCCCCCACGAAACTAATCGAAAATAAAGTAAAGTAGGATTTTGAAAAAATCTGATTTGCGACTTATTTTGAACTATGTTAGGTTATAGTAAGAATTGAAACGATGTCCTAAATCGTCCCGACAATGAAGCCAATCGGATCGGAGAAGAAGGACGATGCAGAATCGAAGAGAGTCAGAGTTCTTGATAAAACAAAGATCGAAGTAGAGCCTCTGTTTGAAGAATATGTAGATTTTGATTCGTTTGCAGCCTGCGACTTCAGAGCTGTAAAAATCAAAGAATGCACGGCAGTTGCAAAGAGCAAGAAGCTTCTGAAGTTCGTTCTTAACGACGGAAGCGGCACCGACAGAATCATTCTTTCGGGTATTCACGAATATTATGAACCGGAAGAACTGGTTGGAAAGACCGCAGTTGCGATTACAAATCTTCCGCCGAGAAAGATGATGGGCGAAGAAAGCAACGGCATGCTTCTGTCCTGTGTCAACAAATACGACGGCGAAGAAATGCTGAACTTCATCCTTTTGGATGATCAGATTCCGGCAGGCGCAAAAGTGTACTAAAAAATTCGGAACTTGGGCATGATGCTCAAGTTCCTTTTTGCCTCTTTTTACTTGAAAATCAGAGCTATAAAGTATATAATGATGAATAACAAAGCCTTTATGGGCGGAAATTTTCAATGATACGGAGCGGGTTTTATGGAAATTAAGAGAGATTCTTATCTTCAGCAGTTGATTTCATACCGTTTTGACGGTTTGGTAAAAGTCATTACAGGCATTAGAAGATGCGGGAAATCATACCTCCTAAAAAAGATATACAGAGATTATTTGCTTCAAAACGGTGTAAAGGAGGGACAGATTATTACGGTTGAGCTTGACCTTGCAAAAGACATTAAATATCGGAATCCGCTTACACTTTCGTCGTATGTCAGAGAGAAAGTGGAGGGAAGCAAGGAAGAATATTATCTTTTTATTGATGAGATACAAATGTCCGATGAGGTAAAAAACCCATTCAACGCAGACGGCAGAAAGATTACCTTTTATGACGCCTTGAATGATTTGAGAAGTTTATCCAACTTAGACGTTTATGTGACCGGAAGCAATTCCAGAATGCTTTCGAGTGATATTCTTACTGAGTTCAGGGGGCGGAGTGATGAAATCAGGGTGCATCCGCTTAGCTTTGCTGAGTATTATTCCGCCGTGGGCGGTGATAAAAACGAGGCGTTTGATGAGTATGCTTTTTATGGTGGCATGCCGCTTATTTTATCAAGACCAAACGATGCGGCAAAAATGAATTATCTCAAGTCGCTTTTTTCAGAGGTGTATATTAAAGATATTGTTGAGCGCAAGAAAATAGAAAGGCAGGATGTGTTGGAGCAGATTTTAGACTTGCTTTGTTCATCCATTGGGTCATTAACCAATCCTTCTAAAATCGCCAATACTTTGAACTCCAAGCAGGGCTGCGCGGTATCAGGCAATACGATTCGTGCATATATCGGGCATTTGGAAGATGCATTCCTTTTTTCTGAAAGCAAACGTTATGATTTAAAGGGGAAATCCTATTTTGATTCTCCGAATAAATATTATAGTGAGGATATAGGGCTTAGAAATGCGCGAATCGGCTTCCGCCAACAGGAAATGACACACATAATGGAGAACGTCATATATAATGAGCTTGCTATCCGGCAGCTTTCGGTTGATGTGGGAGTTGTTTATGCGAGAACGCTCAATGATAACGGCAGTTCGGTCCGCGTGCCGAGAGAAATTGATTTCGTGGTAAATTCGGGGGGAAAGAGAACTTATATACAATCGGCATATGCCATGCCTACGGAAGAAAAGGCAGAAACAGAAATCAGACCATTTACTCTTATCGGCGATTCCTTTCCTAAAATTGTAGTGCGGCGGGATATTGGCAAGCGCTGGTATGATGATAATGGTATTTTGCATATAAATTTAATTGATTTTCTTTTGGATAAGGAGCTTATTTGAGGATGCAGCTTTAAGATAAGGAGGAATTATATGGAGCAATTGAGAGCAAAAAAAGGGTTTATCTGTGATATGGACGGTGTAATCTACCGCGGCGGCAATTTATTGCCGGGAGTCAGGGAATTCGTAGACTGGCTTAACAGAGAAGAGAAGAAATTCTTGTTTCTGACCAACAACAGCGGACAGACACCGCTCGAGCTGAAACTGAAACTGCAGAATATGGGAATGGACATTGACGAAAGTCATTTCTATACAAGTGCGATGGCAACCGCAAAGTTTGTGAGCGAGCAGACACATCACTGCAATGCCTATGTAATCGGAGAACCGGGATTGGTCGGAGCACTTTATCAGTGCGGAGTTGCCATTACGGACAAAGATCCCGATTATGTAATCGTCGGCGAGAGCCAAAGCTATAATTATGAGACGATTTGCAAGGCTGTGTCCCTGGTCCGCGGCGGAGCGAAGCTGATTGGAACCAATTTCGATATGACGGGCCCTTCGACCAGAGGAATTATTCCGGCATGCAGGGCGCTCATCTCGCCGATTGAGATGGCGACCGGAAAGCAGGCATATTTCGTGGGAAAACCGAATCCTCTTATGATGAGAACCGGACTGAAGATGCTGGGCGTGCATTCTGAGGAAGCTGCAATGATCGGTGACCGTATGGATACAGATATCATAGGCGGAGTGGAAAGCGGACTGGATCCGATTCTTGTTTTGTCGGGAGTGACGAGCAGAGAAGAAGTCGACCTCTTCCCGTACAGACCGCGTCTGATTCTAAACGGAGTCGGAGATATTCCGGAATAAAGGGAGAAGACATGAAAGCAACGGTAATTGTAGACAACAAGAAAAGTGAAGACCTCAAAGGCGAGTGGGGACTTTGCATATACATAGAATACAACGGGCAGAATATTTTGCTCGACGCGGGAGCATCGGATTTGTTTGCCGAAAACGCTGCAAGACTCGGAATGGATCTTAAAGCCGTGGACGCGGCAGTCCTTTCGCATGCGCACTATGACCACGCAAACGGAATGGAGAAATTTTTCCTCACAAATGATCAAGCAAAGTTTTATGTGCGGGAAACCTGCGATGAAAACTGCTATACAAAGTGGTGGTTTTTCAGCAAATACATAGGGATACCGAAGAAAATACTCGAGGAATATCCGGACCGATTTGTTTTTGCAAAAGATGACACGAAAATTGCGGACGGAGTCTACCTCATCCCGCATAAGACACCGAACCTCGAAAAAATCGGAAGACGGGAGCACATGTACCAACGCAGGGCTGACGGATGGCATCCGGACAATTTTTCGCATGAACAGAGTCTGGTGTTTGAGACCGACAAGGGTCTTGTGATTTTTAACAGCTGTTCCCACGGCGGTGCGGCTAATATAATAAACGAGGTTGCACGGACTTTTCCGGATAAACAAGTCTATGCGATAATCGGAGGATTTCATCTCTACAATAAATCGGCAGCAGAAGTTCGCGGATTCGCCAAGAGGGTCAAAGAAACCGGCATACAATATGTGTGTACCGGCCATTGCACCGGAGATAAGGCCTATGCCATTCTCAAAGAGGAACTTGGCGATAAGCTCCATCAGCTTAGATGCGGCCTTGTGATGGAATTTTAAAAATGCAAAGGAGGCACAACAAATGAAAATGAAGAAAAAAATAGGAGTGGTTTTGGCTTTATCCTTAGTAATATCGATGATTCCTGCATCTGCATCCGCAGCACTTAAGAGCGCAGGCTCTCCGACGGAAGTTCAGACCTTGGTATCCGGTGAAGGCTGCGGAGTATAATATCTCTGTGCGCCAAAAAGGCCGCAATGCGAGTGACTGGGCAGGACGTGCTGCTCCGACAGATATGGGCGACTATAATAAGTTTTCTTTTGAACTGCAGAACTCGACGAAGCTGAACGGCGCGATGAGCGGCGATTATGTTTTGCTGATTACGAAGCAGTTAGGCTCTAAACCGGGACCGGTTATCTATAAAAACTGCGCATTCCGTGTAACCAACGGACACTTCTCGATTTTGCAGTATGATAAGGTTATCAACGAAAACGCACGCATTGATAAGAATGCCAATAAGAAGAAAAAAGCTTCCGCTTTCAAGAAAACCAATCTCAGCGATGTGAAGACGGTTTCCAACGAAGTTGTGAAAGGCGCATCGACCAATTACGAAAAACTCCTGAAGATTTATGAATATGTCGCAGAAAACTTCTACTATGACGATGTTGCTTTTAGAACGAGTTCGAAGCAGTATGTTGATCCTTACAAGAACCTCTATAACATGAGAAACAAGAAAAAGAGTGCGAACAGTGAAGACGGCAAGGCTGCGACAACCTGTGTCGGCTATTCGGCAGCAATCTGCGCGCTTGCCAGAGCGCAGGGAATTCCGACTAGGATTGTAAACGGACACCACATCAGTCTTAACGGAACAGAGTACAACAACTGGTCGACAGAAGAGAGCATCACCAAGCTCGACCACTGGTGGAACGAATGTTATGTTGACAGACGCTGGATTACAGTCGATGCAACACCGGGCAAC
>ERZ773235.1261-NODE-1261-length-27032-cov-5.678170_pt1 | contig 27032 bp, 20 predicted proteins | sample MGYA00580522_ERZ773235 | MGnify/ENA primary metagenome ERZ773235 (study PRJEB29015, sample SAMEA2737797) | human gut metagenome | biome: human gut; feature: human-associated habitat; material: faeces | place: China | collected 2012 ...
TTTTATTTGGCGGCTTACGCCGCCAAACTCTGCGAGGCTTTTTTGACAAGCTGAAACCGGGCCGCCCCATTGCGGGGCGGCCCGGTTGGCATTTTTAGACTTTACTTCCGGATCTCCGGCAGGCTGGCTGCGGCCACGGACTGGCCCACCCGGCGGGTCTTCTCGTCGGGCAGCATAACCTGGCAGTGCTTGGCAAGCTCGGGGTGCTCGGCGGCAAGGACCTTCTGGCACACGTCCAGAATAATGTCGCCGCCCTTGCCGGACATGACCCGGCCCATGAGCATCAGGTGCTCAATGTCATAGAAGTGGGAGTACAGAACGACGGCATTTGCCAGATATACGCCGATGTCGTGGTAGATTTTGGCGGCTCTGGGATCGTCCTCAGCCATGAGTGCCTGAACGACCTTCAGCTTCTCGGCGGGGGACAGGGCGGGATCCAGTTCGATGCCCGCTCTGGGGGCCAGCTTGATAACGGCGTCCTGGGAGAAATACTTGCAGCCCACGCCGAAGTCGGTGGACCACTCGTCCTGCATGGCGTCCTCTGCCAGGTCAACGGGGGCGAAGGCCAGCTCGGTGATCCAGCCCAGCACGTTCTTGTCTGCGTCCACATAGCCGACGGCCTCGGAGGTGCCCATGGCCAGGCCCATGATGTTGCCGGTGTTCAGGCCCATAGCGCCGGCCAGAGCGGACACGTCGCCGTCGTTGGCAACAACGATGGGTACATCGCCGATCTCGGCAGCGGCCCGGTCGAAGCAGGTCTTTACCTCGTCCCAGCGGCTGCGGGGAACCTTATAGAAGATGCTGGAGATCATGGGCGCATTGCCGATGAAGGTACCGGCGGAGGAAACGCCGATGGCGTCTACCCGGGGCATCTTGGAGGCGGCGGTGCGGAAGGCGGTGAGAATTTCATTGTACTGATAGTTGGGGTCCTCGTTCAGCTTGGGGAACCAGACGACCTCTTCGGAATAGACGCACTCGCCGTCGATGACTGCGGAGACCTTCCGGTCGGAGCCGCCTGCGTCGAAGCCGATGCGGCAGCCGTCCATGTGGCCGCCCAGAGGCCGGGTAGACTCATTGGGGGCGGGGCACTTGTCCAGAGGCAGGTCGATGATCTCCAGATTTACTTCATACAGCTTGTGGAAGAAGTCGTAGTCGAAGGCCCGCTTGCCGTTCTCGGAATAGTCGGCCTGGAGCTGCTTGGCGATATGGTCGCAGCCGCAGACATAGACCTTGAAGCCGCCGATGGACCACAGCAGGAACTTGACCAGCCGCTCCACATAGCGGTAGTCTGCCTTGGCCATGTCGGGGGTGCCGTGGATGAAGGTCTTGCGGACGGAGACCTGGCCCCGGTCCCGCTCAATGGCGATGGCGATGGGCTTTTTGGCATCCTTCAGATAGGCGTCCATCCACACGCCGAAGGGAATGAAGCCGGGGTCCAGCTCGGGTTTGGCCCCGATGGAATAGGTAACGCCGAGATAATTCATGTTCGATTCCTCCAAAAGTGCATTGATTGCAGAAATGAAATAAAGTTGGCCTTTCCCAAAAGCTGGAATTATGGATAAACAAAGAATTCAAAATGATAAAAATAGGCCAAATTCCCAGCTTTTTCATAAAAATTATACCATAGATATGGGACGGTAGCAAGGAAAGAATGATGTAAATAATGCACAAAAACAATGTTGCATAATTGTCGTTATCTTACAAACTTGTGCATGAATAGGCAAAAATGCCAAAAATGAGCAAAAAATCATTTGACATTGTTGTGATAGCTGATATAATTTATTTGTGCAAAGCAAACCCGCCGTGTATCGGGTCTGCGCAAATGCTGAAAAACTAGGAGGAGAAAACCAAATGAAAAAGCTTGTTTCCCTGCTGCTGGTTCTGACCATGGTTCTGGCTCTGGCCGCCTGTGGTTCTTCCGGCTCCACCGCAACGACCGCCGCCCCCACTGCCGAGACCACCAAGGCAGCCGAGACCGAGGCCCCCGCCGCTACCGGCGAGAAGGTCACCGTCACCATGATCACCGCCCAGTACGGCAAGCAGACCACCCAGTGGTGGGCTGACTTCGCATCCAAGTTCAACGCCGAGCACGACGACATCGAGGTCGTTGTGGACTGCGTGTCCTGGAACGACATCTACACCGTGGTCAACACCCGTGTTGCCAACGGCGAAGCTCCCGACCTGCTGAACATCGACGTGTTCGCCGACTTCCAGGCTGACGGCCTGCTGCTGCCCGCCTCCGACTGGGTTTCCGAGGAGACCTACGCCAAGTTCTACCCCTCCTTCCTGGAGCAGTCCGTTGTTGACGGCACCGTTTGGGCTGTGCCCGATCTGGCTTCCGCCCGCGCTCTGTACTACAACAAGGACATCCTGGACGCTGCCAACGTAGACGTTCCCACCACCTGGGAAGAGCTGAAGGCTGCCTGCGAGGCCATCAAGGCTTCCAACCCCGATGTCTACCCCTGGGGCGTTGACATGACCACCGACGAAGGCCAGGCATGCTTCGCTTACTATGCCTGGAACAACGGCGGCGGCTTCGTGGATGCCGACAACAACTGGGCTCTGAATTCCGCTGAGAACGTGGAAGCTGTCAACTATGTTGTCGACCTGATCAAGTCCGGCCTGACCAACACCGATCCCACCAACGAGACCCGCTACGACCTGCAGGAGATGTTCGCCTCCGGCAAGCTGGCTATGATGATCGGACCCAACCAGATCTCCAAGTACTGCGAAGAGAACGGCGGCATCAACTTCGGTGTTGCTTCTCTGCCCACCAACGGCGATAAGGCCGGTGCTTCCGTCGGCGTTATGGACCGCTTCATGTGCTTCGACAACGGCTACACCGATGCCGAGCTGGCCGCGATCTCCACTGTGATCGATGCCTTCTATGATGACGAGCCCTATGCTGACTGGGTTCTGATGGAAGACTTCCTGCCCGCTACCTCCACCGGCGCTGAGCTGTGTGCCAAGGCCAACCCCGGCATGACCGCCTGGATCGACGTTGTCGGTTCCTCCAAGTTCTATCCCACTGCCAAGGCTGAGTGGGCAGACGTGAAGCAGGGCGTCATCGATGTGGAGCAGCAGGTGCTCCTGGGCGGCAACGCACAGCAGCTGCTGGACGAGCTGCAGTCTGAAGTTGCAGGCTAAGCACTCTATTTCTACGTAAACCCAGAGCGGGCCGAGCTGCAAGGCTCGGCCCGCTTTTCACGTCCGCTGTTCCCGGGACGTGCATCCCCGGGGAGAGGCGGCAGACCCTTGTTTTTTGAAATGCTTTCAGGCAGGGCATTTGAGGGGACAAGGAACCAAACAGAAGGAGGTTGCTTCGTGAAGAAGAACACACCCCGTCGCCTGGGCAGCACGATTGAGCCCTATATCTGGATTTTGCCCAGCGTGATCCTCATGGCGATTTTCATCATTGTCCCCATCGGATTCGTATTCCGCATGGCCTTCAGCCAGGTGACCAAGGCGGGCCTCATCAAGGGCTTTGCGGGCTTTGACAATTTCAGCAAGGTCCTTGGCAGCAGCAAATTTACCATGGTGCTGAAAAATACCGTTGTCTGGACGGTCCTGGTGGTCGTCCTGTCCACGGTGCTTGGCTTTATTCTGGCCCTGATCCTGAACAACCAGTTCAAGGGCCGCAAGGTCGCCCGGGCCATTGTGGTGTTTCCCTGGGCCACCACCCTGGTCATTCAGGCCAGCGCCTGGAAGTTCATCATCAATACGGACTACGGCGCACTGAATACCCTGCTGAAAACCCTGGGCATCATCCAGACCAATGTCAACTGGACTCCCACTCCCGGTGCGTTTTTCGCCTGGGAAATTGCCTGCGGTATTTTCGTAACCATTCCCTTCGTGTGCTTCACGGCGCTGTCCGGCTTGCAGAGCATCGACAGCAGCCTCTATGAGGCCGCCATTGTGGACGGCGCCAGCTACTGGCAGAAGCTGTTCCACATCACCCTGCCCCTGGTAAAGCCCAGCCTGACCGTGGCCACGGTGCTGAACATCATCTATGTGTTCAATTCCTTCCCCATCGTCTGGACCATCACCAAGGGCGACCCCGCCAGCCGTACCGATACCCTGGTTACCTACCTCTACAAGCTGGCCTTCTACAATGGCAAGCAGGGCGAGGCTGCGGCGGTTTCCGTCATCGGCTTCCTGATTCTGCTGGTCTGCGCCAGCTGCTACATGGTCTCCACGCTGAAGAAAGGAGAGGATTAAGCTATGAAGGACGATGTTTGTGTTAACTGGAAAAAGCTCCTGAGCCGGATCCTCCTCTACTTTGTGGTGGTGCTCATCTGCCTGTTTATTCTCTACCCCTATTTTGTTATGTTCTGCACGGCTCTGAAAAGCCGTGAGGAGATTTTCAGCATCAACGGTACCGTGTTCCCCATTAAATATATGTGGTCGAACTTTGTGGACATCTGGTCCAGAGCGCCCATGGCCAAATACATGCTGAACTCCATCCTCATTGCAGGCGGCTCCACCGTCATCGCCATGCTCTGCGGTATTCCGGCGGCCTACGCCCTGGCCCGCATGAAGTTCAAAGGTCAGACGGCCTTCCTGGGCTTCATCATCGTGTCCCAGATGTTCGCCCCGGTGGTTTTGCTGATCGGTATCTACAAGGTCATGCAGATCCTGAACCTGACGAACTCCATTCTTGGCCTGATTTTCATCAATGCGGCCTTTAACCAGGCCTTTACCATCTGGCTCCTGCGGGGTACCTTTATGAGCATCTCCGCGGAGATGGAGCAGGCGGCTACCATTGACGGCTGCAACCGTGTCCAGGCCATGCTCCGAATTCTGCTGCCCGTGGCTGCCCCCGGCATTGTCACCACCCTGATCTTCATTTTCATCAATGCCTGGAATGAATACACCGTGGCCCTGTGCCTGATCTCCACCGATACCTTTAAGCCGCTGACCGTTGGCATCAACATTTTCAACGGCTACAATATGATCGAGTGGCAGTATCTCTTCGCAGCCTCCATCTTTGCAATCATCCCCGTGGTGATATTGTTCATGTCCATCGAAAAGAACCTGACCAGCGGCCTCACCGCAGGCGGCGTAAAGGGCTAAGTGAAAGGGGCTGTTAGAAAACGCTCTGTCATTGCGAGCCAGCGCGCACGCTGGTGTGGTACCCCAAGGGTATTTCCTTCGGGCACAATCCCCCGGATTTTCAAACATCTTGGCCGTAAAACCAAGCTGTTTCCATCCAACCGGGGGGCTGCCACACCAGTGACGTCGGTCACTGGTTCGCAGCGACATACTTTTCTAACAGCCCCTTTTTTAAAATTAGAAGATTGGCACGTGCAGAGTTCAAAATGGTAAAGCATGCACAGGCGGAGGCTTTTTTGATAAACGGAACATTCCGGACATTCGACAGAGCGAACCCAAGAATGAAATGATTAATGTACAAAATACACGACAGAAAATTGTATCTTTTTAACAAATTTGCGCAATAGCAGGCAAAATTACCAAAAAACAGCAAAATTTGATTTGACATTGAAAGCATGCTTGATATAATTGATTTATGCAAAGCAAGCCTGCCGTAACCGTTTGCCGCCTCATTGCAGGCAGCGTAAAAGGCAAACCGAAAGCCACCTGCTTGCACAGGTGGCTTTTTCAAAAAGAAAATGGAGCTTTACACACTACGCACTTGCTGATATACTGTTCAGCGGAAAAGGAGAAAAGAAATGGAACCAAGTTTGAAAGAAGTGCTCTCCCATTTTCAGACCCAGGGAGAGGTCGTTTCCTGTGAACGCTATGGCTGCGGGCACATCAACGAGACATACCTGGCCGTGACGGATACCGGGCGGCGGTATATTCTGCAGAAGCTCAGCAACCGGGCTTTCCCGGATATTGCCGGTCTGCAGGAGAATGTTGAGGCCGTCACAAAGCATCTGCACAGCAAGTCCTCCGATCCCCGGGCAGCTCTGACTCTGATCCCCACGGACGAAGGCAAGAGCTGGGTACATATGGGCGAAAACAGCGACTGGCGGATGTACGACTTTGTGGAGGACAGCCTGTGCCTCCAGGCCCCGGAGTGCCCCGAGGACTTCTACCAGAGCGCCATTGCCTTCGGCACCTTCCAGCAGCAGCTTACGGATTTTCCTGCTGAAACCCTGCACGAGACCATCCACAACTTCCACAATACCCCGGACCGTTACCGTCTGTTCCGGGAGGCCCTGGACAAGGACACCATGGGCCGGGCCGCTTCCGTGCAGCCGGAGGTCGACTTTGTATTGGCCCACGAGGCCGTGGGCGGCAAGCTGGCGGCCATGCTTCGTGCCGGAGAGCTGCCTCTGCGGGTCACCCACAACGATACCAAGCTGAACAATGTCATGCTGGACGCAGCGACCCGGGCACCCCTGTGCGTCATCGACCTGGACACCACCATGCCCGGCCTCAGCGCCTATGACTTCGGTGATTCCATCCGCTTCGGCGCAGCTACCGCTGCCGAGGACGAAAAGGACCTGAGCAAGATGACCATCGATCTGGAGCTGTACCGGATCTTTACCCGGGGCTTCCTGACTGCCTGCCCGGGTCTCACCGAGAACGAGCGGAAGGCCCTGCCTCTGGGCGCGCTGACCATGACCCTGGAATGCGGCGTCCGCTTCCTGACGGACTACTTAGACGGCGACCACTATTTCGGTATCCATTATCCCGACCACAATCTGGACCGCGCCCGCACCCAGTTCAAGCTGGTCTCCGAAATGGAGAAGCACTGGGATGAGATGGCGAAGATTGTAGAAGAAGAGACAAAGTAAAAGGAGAAACAGAAAATGAAGAAACCCATTCTGGTTGTGATGGCTGCGGGTATGGGCAGCCGCTATGGCGGACTGAAGCAGATCGATCCCGTAGGCTGCGAGGGTGAGGCCATCCTGGACTACTCCCTGTTCGATGCCCACGAGGCCGGCTTTGACACCGCCGTGATCATTATCAAGGAAGCCATTAAAAAGGACTTCATGGAGACCGTAGGGGCCAGACTGGAGAAGGCTCCCCTGGAGATCCGCTATGCCTATCAGGAGCTGGACAAGCTCCCCGCTGGCTACACCGTCCCCGAAGGACGCACCAAGCCCTGGGGCACCTGCCACGCGGTGGTCTGCGCCCGGGAGGCCATCGGCGATGCCCCCTTCGCCGTCATCAACGCCGACGACTACTACGGCAAGGCCGCTTTCAAGGAGATCTACAATTACCTCTCCGCCCATGCCGATGACGGCAAGTACCGCTATTGCATGGTGGGCTATGAGCTGGGCAAGACCGTGACGGACAATGGCTCCGTGGCCCGGGGCGTGTGCCAGGTGAATGAGGAAGGCTATCTGGAAAGCGTCGTGGAGCGCACCAAGATCGAGAAGCAGGCCGATGGCGTGATCCGCTTCACCGAGGACGGCAGCACCTGGGCAGAGCTGCCCGAGAAGACCACCGTCTCCATGAATATGTGGGGCTTTACCCCCAGCTTCGCCGCCGAGAGCGAGGCCCGGTTCCCCGCATTCCTGGACAGGGCCCTGGCGGAGAATCCCATGAAGGGCGAATATTTCCTGCCCTCCACCGTCTCTGCCCTGCTGGCTGAGGATAAGGCAACGGTAAAGATGCTCTACTCCCCGGATAAGTGGTACGGCGTCACCTATGCCGCCGACAAGCCCGTGGTCGTAGCCGCTCTGAAGGCCATGACCGAAGCGGGTCTGTATCCGGACGGACTGTGGAAATAAGAATTTGACAACGGGGGGCTGCCGCAAGGCAGCCCCCCGTTAGCTTTCGTTCACTTTTGATGTATCCCGGCACAGCAGTTCCGGAAGCTGGGAAAGGGCTTCTATCTCGTAGTCCGGCGTCAGCCCCTCCGGCGCAGACTTGTGGTCGGGATTCACCCAGCAGGTCCGGATCCCTGCATTTTTCCCGCCGCGGATATCCGAGGACAGGCTGTCGCCCACCATCATGGCTTTTTCCGGAGCATAGCCCGGAATTTGGGCGGCGCAGGCATCGAAAAATTCCCTGGCCGGCTTGTTAAAGCCCAGCTCCTGGGAGACGAAGACCCGCTCAAACACCGGATACAGCCCCGCGCTTTCCAGGCGGCTGTGCTGCACCGAGGCGGTGCCGTTGCTGGCCAGAAACAGCCGGTACTTTCCCCGGAGCTCTTCCAGAGCTTCCCGGGCCCCGGGCAGATAGTAGTGGCCAATGCCAAGGTTGTGCTCGTAGCTCCGGGCGACGCTTTCCGGGTCTACCGCATGGCCCAGCTCGTTGAAAAGGACCTGGAATCGGCCGGTAAGCACCTGCTCCCGGGTGATCTCCCCGGTTTCCAGACGCTGCCAGTGCTGCTTATTGATCTCGTGATACCGGGTCAGCACCGCGTCCGTAGGCTCCAGGCCGAAGGCCCGGAAGGTCTTTGCCACAGCAAGGCGCTCCGCCTTGTGAAAATCCAGGATGGTATCATCCAGGTCGAGAAACAGAATTTCGGTCATTTTACTTTCCTCCGCCGGACGATCTCATTGGCGATCAACGCAAATTCCGGAATGCCCAGGGTCTCGCCCCGGACGTTTTCGGGGAAGCCGCACACCCGCAGCACATCCTCAGCCCCCTGCTTGCCCAGCTCCGGGAAGCCGGAGGCCAGGCCGTTGGAGAGCTTCTTCCGCCGCATGGCGAAGCTGGACCGGACCGCCCGGAAGAAAATATCCTGATCCGCCACATCCCAGGGCCTTTCCGCACGGCGGCGCAGGGTGACCACTGCAGAGGTCACCTTGGGCTGGGGCAGGAAACAGCTGGGGGGCACGTCAAAGAGCAGCTCCGGCTCGGTGTAATACTGGCAGAACACGGAGAATGCGCCATAGTCCCCGGTGCCCGGGGCGGCGGCGATGCGCTGGGCAACCTCCTTCTGCACCATGACCGTCACGGCATCGAAGCAGTCCGCCTCCAGGAGGGCGGAGAGGATGGGGGTAGTGATATAATAGGGCAGGTTGGCGCAGGCCATGGGCCGAAGGCCGGAGAATTTCTCTGCCACCAGGGCCCGGATGTCCTGCTTGAGTACATCTCCCCATAGGATCTCCACATTGGGAAATTCTCCCACGGTCTTGTCCAGAATGGGGGCAAGCCGGGCGTCCACCTCCACGGCGCAGACCTTTGCCGCCCGGAGCCCAAGCTGCTGGGTCAGCGGGCCGATGCCGGGGCCGATCTCCAGCACGCCGGTGTGTTCATCCACCCCGGATTCCTGGGCAATGGAGGCAGGCACCCAGGAGGCAATGAGAAAATTCTGCCCCTTGGCCTTGGAAAAATGGAACCCGTGCTCAGCAAGCAGCGGCTTCATGACCTGAATGTCGCAAACGTTTATCATATGGTCTCCTCTGTTTTGTCAGGCTGTGTGTTTCTTTTTGGATTATCATACCACACATCCGCCCCTTTTGGCAACCGTTAACCCTCCTGAATTTCGTCCGGCCAAGCCCCGAAAGTTAGCCGCAAGCGAAAATCCGGCTGCGTATAAAACAGGGAATGTTCAATAAAAATCCTGCCGTTCTTTTGCTTCGGATAACAGGCTTGGCCCCGAGATGCCTATGAACGCCTGATAATTGAATTTTTATTGGCTCAAATACCGCTATTTTTCCAAGAATAAGGGAAGATTCCCCGAAAGTCACAAATAGTCTATGCTCCGTTCACAAAAGTTTCAAAGAAAAATTAGCACTCTCCACTTGTCAGTGCTAAAAAGTGTGGTATAGTATAGCTGTTCCTGAAAGAGGAACGGAAGATACAGATCCGGTAACAAAAGAACGCCAACGTTGGCATCTCCAGCGCCCGCGAAACATTTGAATTGGAGGAATGACTTATGTTGCCTAGCATTTTTGGTGAGAACCTGTTTGATGATTTCTTTAACGATCCCTTCGGTATGGTTGCATCCAGAGCCGAGAATCCCCTGTACGGCAAGCACACACGGAATCTGATGAAGACCGATGTGCGGGAAACCGAGGACACCTACGAGCTGGATATTGACCTGCCCGGCTTCAAGAAGGACGAGATCAATGTGGAGCTGAAGGACGGCTATGTGACCATCTCCGCAGCCAAGGGCCTGGATAAGGACGAGACCGATAAGAACGGTAAGTACATCCGCCAGGAGCGCTACACCGGCGCCTGCAGCCGCAGCTTCTATGTAGGCACCAACATCCAGCCCGAGGACATCAGCGCCAAATACGAAGGCGGCGTCCTGCGCCTGAGCGTTCCCAAGAACGTGAAGAAGCAGCTGCCTGAGAAGAAGATCATCGCGATCGAGTAACGAGATATAGTCGCAGAAGGCGGCATGGGTTTGACCATGCCGCCTTTTGCTATAGCTATATAAGAGTCCGTGGTAATTTACTTTCCTGCGCTGAGAAAGCTGTGTCTACACTATTGATCAACAAAAATAGCATATCCAAAGGGACCGAGCGTTCCGCCTGAAAATTCATAGCTCAGCACAGCTTCTCTGTCTGGTGTGCATTTACCGATGGATACAGTGCCGTTCCGGCCGTTCAGGGCAATTGTGATTTTCTGCCCGGGAAGCTCACGCCGATAGATCAGAAGCCCGCTTTCGCTTGCGGCCGTTGTTTGGAATGTTCCGGTCATCAAGGCTTCATTCTCCTTGCGCAGCGTGATCAGCTGCCTGAAAAATTCTCGCTCGTCATGCTTGGGACCCTTCCAAGGCATAGGTCCCCGAAGGGTAAACTCGCTGTTCCCATCCATTCCCAATTCATCTCCGTAAAAGACGCTGGGTGCGCCGGGAGAAGTAAACAGGAACACCTCCGCCAGACGGAAGCGGCGGATATCATTCTGGCAATAGGACATAAATCGATTTACATCGTGGCTGTCCAGCAGATTCAGCTGCCCCTGCAGGATACCCGTTGGATAGCGGTACATCATATCCGTAATACGGCCGGAAAATTCCAGGGCATTGATGGCCTCTAAGCCAAAGAAGTCGCGACAGTTCTTTCGAAAATCATAATTCATTGCGGAGTCAAACATATCCCCACGCAGCCAGCTTTCTGCGCTTTCCCAAATTTCACCGATCATGACACTTTCCGGATCAGCCTGCCGTGTTGCCTTCTTAAATGCCCGCCAGAAGTCTCGGTCCAACTCATTGGCGACGTCCAGCCGCCAGCCATCCACGTGGAATTGTTCGATCCAGTATCGTCCTACCTCACAAAAATAGGCCTGAACCTCTGGATTGGAGCTGTTTAGCTTTGGCATTTTTCGCTCATAAGCAAAGCAGCTGTAGTTTGGGACCGCGTCGGATGTCTCTGGCCGGACGACAGGGAATCGCAAGTCATAAAACCAGTCCTTGTAGCGGGATGATTCCCCGTAATGTACAACATCGTCAAAGGCAAAGAACTGCCAGCTGCAGTGGTTGAATACCCCGTCGATCACCACGCGCAGTCCCATTTCGTGTGCCTTGTCTACAAGCGCATGAAAATCTGCGTCTGTACCCATATTGGGACAAACGTGATGGTAGTCCAGAATATCATATTTGTGATATTCTCCGGCTACGAACAGCGGGTTCAGGTAGATACAGTTGAAGCCGAGCTGTGCAATGTAATCCAGGTTTTCTGTAATACCGGGAATGGTTCCGCCCAATCTGCTGTGTAATGAAAGCCCCCGTTCCCAGGCGGTTTCATTGCCGGATGCGGAGATGGTACGATATCCGGAAGCAAAACTATCCGGAAAGATATTATACACCACTGCGTGTTTTAACCATTCCGGAACTGTGCTGATCTCCTCCCGGCGCATAAATGGGTATTGATAGAATTCACTTCGCTCTTTTGGCAGCTTTTTCGAGAAAATATCTGCATAGAGATAAGTAGATTCCTCTTGATCCTCCAATTCAAAATAGTAGCAGACTCGGGTGTACGGGCTTTCAAAGGTGACCTCATAATAGTCGAAATAGAGATCAGATGCTACTTTTTCCATAGAGAGAGGAGTAAACAAGATCGGATCTTTCGGGTATACGCGATCACCGTACCAAAGCGTACAAGCCAACAAATTGTCTTTTGCAGTGCGGATGCGAATAGTCATGCTGGTTTCGCTGTTTGTAAAGGCGTATTGGGAAAGCGGAATATGGGTAATGGCTTGTCTTTCAATCATGGTAAGCCTCCTTTTTGCATTAGCCTTTGACGCCTCCGGCAGTCAGACCGGAGACCATATATTTTTGCACTTTAAAGAAAATTAGGAGCAGCGGAACGGAAGTCAAAATTGACGCCGCTGTAAACATCGGCCAGCTTCGGCTGTAATCATTGGATTGCAGCTGATAAAGTCCGCCCGCCAAGGAATAGGTCCGGCTGTCCAGCAAGAACGTTGTAGAGAACAGATATTCATTCCACACAGTGATCAGAACCATCATGCAGGTGACGATGATTGCAGGCTTAGCCAGCGGCAGCACGATTTTTCGGATCATCTGAAGATCGGTGGCTCCATCCATTTTAGATGCCTCTTCGATCTCTACAGGGATCGTATCGAAATATCCCTTCATATTCCATATGGCAAATACACACATTGATCCGGCGTAGATCAGGATCAACCCTGCGTGCCTGTTCAGAAGACCGAGGGTCTTGAGCACGCGAAAAAGTGCAAACAGAGAAAGGACCTGAGGAAAAGCGTTGAGGACCAACAAAGCCTGGAGCAGCGATTTTCGGCCCCGGAATCTCCAGCGAGATGCGGCATAGGCAGCAGGAATGGCGCAGAGCATTGCCAGGAGTATGGTTCCGGCACTAAGAAGCAGAGAATTCTTCATCCACAGCAGGAACGGCTCATCAAACAGAATCGCCCGATAATTTTCGAATGTCGGATTTTGCGGAAACAGTGAAAGCGATCCGGAAAGAACTGTGCCCCTTCCGCTAAAGGATACAGACAGTGCATAAAGAATCGGCATGAGTGCCAGCAGGCAGAGCAGGAGAAATATTCCATTGAGGCAGACTGTTTTCCAGACTCTTTTTTTACACGCAGCAGATATCATGGCTCATTCCTCCCGGAGACTGCGGTTTGTCATCAAAGAAAACAAGATAATAATGACAAAAAGCAGCATGCTGACAGCACTGGACAATCCGTAATTATTGGAAACGAAAGCATTCTGATGGGCATAGGTGATGACTGTATTCAGATTTGCGCCGGTCATATACCCCCGCTGCTGCGTCAAAAGATAGATGATGTCAAACTGCTTGAACGTTATAAACGTGGTCATAACAGCAGCAGGTGCAACAATGGGCCAAATGGAAGGTACGGTAATGCTGCAAACGGTAGTCCAAAAACCGGCCCCGTCCAGCTTGGCGCTTTCATAGAGATTTCGGTCAACGCTTTGCAGTGCCCCGTCGATCGTGGAGATCATAAACGGAAGAGCCATCCAAAGGTTCAGCACCAAGCAGGAGCAGAACGCAATGGCATTGCTGCCGAGAAAATCGATTTTTTCAAATCCCAAAAGCCCGAGAAGCTTGTTCAAAATTCCGAATTCGGTATTGAAGATGCCCACACGCCAGAGCAAAATGGAAATGTAGGCAGGCATTGCCCATGGCAGCATCAACACGGTTTTGTATACCCGCCGAAGGTGCAGCTCAGAAGCATTCAGCCCCAGAGCAATTAAGAAGCCAATGCCAATCTGCAGGACCATATTGATGACCGTCCACAGCAGCGTTGTTCCCAATGCGCTCAGAAAGCCGGAATCAAATTTGAAAAGCGCCCTGGTATAATTGTTTAGACCAATGAATCGATAATCTGACCAGTGGTAGAGATTCATATTTGTCAGAGAGATATAACCGGTATAAAGAATTGGAAAAACAATAACGATCAGGATAAGCAGCAGCGCCGGCAAACAATAAAACCAGGGCTTCATTCTGGACCTTTGGTACATTCTAGCTTACCTCCTTGCATAAATATGGGAGCGGCAGAGGCTACCGCTCCCGTTGCCAGAGAACAAGGTTTACTGCATATCAGCAATAGCCTGCTCTGCGGAGGCCTGGGCTTCCTCAGCAGCTTTGGCCACATCCTCACCATTCTTGTTGACGCTGACCAGCAGGCTTTCTGCAGGCCCCCACATCACATTCATTTCCGGAATGTTCGGCATTGGCTGAGCGGTAGAGGCCGTTTTCTGGATTGCTGTGATCATGGGATTTGCAGCGACGGTCTTATCGTCATAGGCCTTGCTGTTTGCGGGGGCGCATCCAGCAGCATTTGCCAGAGCGATCCCCACCTCGGGAGAGGCCATCGCAGTCAGAACTTTTGCGATTGCGTCCTTTTTGGTTTCCAATGCAATTTTCAGCACGCCTGCACCCTGCACACCGGAGAAAGGTGCCAAGCCATTGCCATTGGGCAGCTTGATATCCGAAAGAGAGGCTACACCGTAATCAATTCCGGCCGCTTCAATACCGGAGGTCAGCCAGGGACCGCCAATGATGGCTGCGGCCTTACCCTCATTAAAGAGTGTCGTGACGGTGTTGTAGTCACCGTCGGCCTGAAGAAGACCAAATTTCTTGTTGTATTCCACGGCTTCCATGGTCTTGGAATCCGTGAATCCGGGCTTGCCGTCCTCGCTGAGCACATAACCGCCGAATCCGTAAATGAATGGGGAAACGTTATAGGCGTTGGTATGCTGGTTGACCACTGCATAGGTACCGGCATTTGCATCCGTGTGCGCTACCATGTAATCATACAGCGCTTCCGTTGTATCCGGGATTTCACCTTCCCACAGGGCCTTGTTGTACAGGAAGACCAGTGTTTCGAAGTAAACGGGAAGCAAATACTGAGTCCCGTTCAGCTGCCCTGCCTTGACGGTCATGGGAAGTGCATCGGCCAGCAGCGCGTCGGTATCTACGATGTCGGAGAGCGGAGCAAGGATGTCCATGGCTACGAAGGTTCCCAGGACATCATGGGCGTAGAAATACATGTCCGGACCATTGGCTGCATCACTGCCGTACAGCTTTAGCTGGCTGGGCATATCGGTCTTTTTCTCGAACTGAACAGTGATCCCATCCTCTGTCAGTGTGGAATTGACCTGGTCTGCAATTGTCTGCATGATAGCCTCGCTGCCGTCGTGCCAGATGGTCACGGTTACGTTCTCTGCTTGTGACATTGTTTCAGCGACTTGCGTATTCTGTGGCGCTTGCGGTTCGATCTCTGTCGGAGCAGGCGTTTGCGAACATCCGGCAAAAATGCCGAAGCATAGGATAAGTGTTAATAGCAGAGCAAGTGTCTTCTTCATTTTAAAAGTCTCCTTTCAGTTTTGCGTTCGGAAAACGTTTTACGAATTGCAAGAGAAAATTATACAAAAGATATTGCAATATTCTTTGGTATGCTGTAGAATCTAACTGGATTGTAGCATGGTGTTTTTCAATTGTCAATGGAATTTCCGTTGGCGTTTCCGCTAAATTCAGAAAGCGTTTTCCGAAAAAGGAGAGAATTTTATGACATACACTATTCAGGACGTCGCAAACAGAGCCGGTGTTTCTATTGCAACCGTCAGCAAAGTATTGAATAACAAAATGTATGTTTCCCCTGCCACCCGGGAAAAGGTTTTGCGTATTGTGAAAGAACTGAATTACTCCCCCAATGTCTCTGCCGCCAGCCTTGCGAAGCGTGCCACAAAGAATATTCTGTACGCTGACAGCTTCTACAAGGGGCTTCCCTTTCAGAATCCCCATATGTTTGACATTATCTGCGGAGCGGAGCATGAGCTTAGTCGACGGGGGTATCATCTGACGCTTTTAAATCTCAGTGATCACGGAAAGGAAATTGAGCAAATTCTGGAGGATGCTATTGTCAGCCGTTCGGCAGACGGAATGATCATCAACGGTTCTTTTATCACACCGTCGACCGAACGCCTGCTGCTGCAGCATGATTTCCCACAAATCTGTATCGGGCAGCCGGAGTTTGATTCGATCATCTCCTGGATGGATACGAACAATGCGCTTTCAGCAAATATTGCCGTGGAAAAGCTGTTGGAAAGTGGCTGCCGCAGGATTGCCTATATGGGCGGTCAAAAGGAAGACAAGATTTTTTTGGACCGCCTGCGGGGATTTCACCTAGCTGCGCAGAAAAACAATTTGGACATTCCGGAGGGGTATATTATTTACAACGAGCCGGATATTGATGCCATTTGCAGCTCTGCCCTTGGGCTGCTGGAGCTGCCAGAGCGTCCGGACGGAATCATTTGTACGAACAGCCTGATGACGGTAGGGACAATGCAGGCAATCGCTCAGAAAGGCATCCGTATGCCTGAAGAGTTGTCCTTGATTGCATTTGATGATTATCCCTATACCCCACTGCTTTCCCCCAAGCCAACGGTAATTGAGATCGATCTTTTCAGTCTTGGTGTCCATGCAGCTGCCCAGCTTCTCCGAAAAATCAAGGATCCGGCCATGCTCATTCAAACCTATACGGCACTTCCAAGAATGATTCAGCGTGAAACGACAAAATAGCGCAAACAACAAAATAACGCTGCACTTTTGCCGCTTTTCTTTTTCCCCCGGATGTGGTATTCTAAAAGAAAACCGCAAAGGAGCAGAAATATGGAATACCGCGTTGAACACGACTCTATGGGCGAGGTCCGGGTGCCTGGGGACAAATACTGGGGGGCGCAGACGGAGCGGAGCCGGAACAATTTTCCCATTGGCGTAGGGCTGGAGACCATGCCCCGGGAGATCATTCATGCCTTCGGCATTCTGAAAAAGGCGGCGGCCATGGCAAACCACGCCCTGAAACCGGAGAAAATGACCGAGGAAAAGCTGACCGTCATCTCCCAGGCGGCGGATGAGGTGATCTCCGGGGCACTGGCGGATAACTTCCCCTTGGTGGTCTGGCAGACCGGCTCCGGCACCCAATCCAACATGAATGCCAACGAGGTCATTGCGGGCCGCGGAAACGCTCTGGCAGGGAAACGCCTGCTGCACCCCAACGACGACATCAATATGTCCCAGTCCTCCAACGACACATTCCCCACCGCCATGCACATTGCGGCGGTGCTGGCTTTGGAGGACAAGCTCCTGCCCGCCCTGGACACCCTGATTGAGACCTTCCGGGTTTTGGAAGCGAAAAACGAGGGCATCGTCAAGTCCGGCCGCACCCATTTGCAGGATGCCACCCCCATCAAATTCTCCCAGGAGATTTCCGGCTGGCGGAGCAGCTTGGAGCGGGACCGGCAGCTGCTTGTGTCCGCTCTGCCTTACCTCAAGGAGCTGGCCCTGGGGGGCACCGCCGTGGGCACGGGACTGAACGCCCCCAAGGGCTTCGACAGCGCCGTGGCCAAAGCCGTTTCGGAGCTGACCGGGAAGGACTTCGTCACCGCCCCCAACAAGTTCCACGCCCTGACCTCCAAGGATGAACTGGTATTCGCCCACGGGGCGCTGAAGGCTCTGGCGGCGGACATGATGAAGATCGCCAACGACGTGCGCTGGCTGGCCTCCGGCCCCCGGGACGGCCTGGGGGAGATCCGCATCCCCGAAAACGAGCCCGGCTCCTCCATCATGCCCGGTAAGGTGAACCCTACCCAGTGCGAGCAGGTGACCATGGTGGCCGTGCAGGTCTTTGGCAACGACGCGGCGGTAGGCTTCGCCGCCAGCCAGGGCAACTTTGAGCTGAACGTGTTCATGCCGGTGCTGGCCTATAATTTCCTGCAGTCCGTCCGGCTGCTCAGCGACTCCATTCGCTCCTTCAACGACCACTGTGCCGTGGGCATCACCGCCGACCGGGAGAAAATGCGCCACAATCTCCACAACTCTCTCATGCTGGTGACGGCCCTGAATCCCTACATCGGCTATGAAAATGCAGCCAAGACCGCCAAGACTGCCTTCGCCGAAAACATCTCCCTGAAAGAAGCCTGCGTCAAGCTGGGCTTCCTGACCGCGGAACGCTTTGACCAGGTTTTCCATCCGGAAGAGATGGTGTGAGCGGCCGCATCGGCAGCCGTTAGATCGGATGCGGGAATCATATCGCCTACAAAAGTGGGGCTGCCTCAACGAGACAGCCCCACGCTTGTTTTATACGTTCTCCGATGTTCCGTAATAGGCGTTCAGGTACATCTGCTTGATTTCCCGCATCAGCGGATACCGGGGATTTGCACCGGTGCACTGGTCGTCGAAGGCCTGCTCCACCATGGCATCCAGCCGGTTCAGGAAGTCCTGCTCCTCAATGCCATAGTCCCGGATGGTCTTCTTAATGCCCACCCGCTCTTTCAGAGCGTCAATGGCCCGGATCAGATTTTCCAGCTTTTCTTCGTCGGTATTGCCGCCCAGCTTCAGATAGTCCGCCACCTCGGCGTAGCGGGCCAGGGTGTGGGGATGGTCATACTGGGGGAAGGTGCCCATCTTTGTGGGGACCTCGGCGGCGTTAAAGCGCAGGACCTCGTCGATCATCAGGGCATTGGCAATGCCATGGGGCAGATGGTGGAAAGCCCCCAGCTTGTGGGCCATGGAATGGCACACGCCCAAAAATGCATTGGCGAAGGCCATACCGGCCATGCAGGCCGCGTGGGCCATATTTTCTCTGGCCCGGGGCTCCTTGGGGCCGTTGTCATAGGCCTTGGGCAGGTTTTCGAAAATCAGCTTCAGGCTGCGCAGAGCCAGGCCGTCGGTATAGTCCGTGGCCATAACGGAGGCGTAGGCCTCCAGGGCGTGGGTCACGGCATCGATGCCGGAGGCCGCCGTCAGGCCCCGGGGGGCGTTCATCATCATGTCCGCATCCACAATGGCCATCTTGGGCAGCAGCTCATAGTCCGCCAGGGGGTACTTGACCCCGCTGCGCTCGTCGGTGATCACCGCAAAGGGGGTCACCTCGGAGCCGGTACCGGCGGAGGTGGGGATGGCGACGAAATAGGCCTTGACGCCCATCTTGGGGAAGGTATATACACGCTTGCGGATATCGCAGAAGCGCATGGCCATATCCTGGAAGTCCGCCTCCGGGTGCTCATACAGCACCCACATGATCTTACCGGCGTCCATGGCGGAGCCGCCGCCGATGGCAAGAATCAGGTCCGGCTGGAAGGCCGCCATCTGGGCAGCACCTTCCCGGGCGCAGGCCAGGGTGGGGTCGGGGGCCACATTGTAGAAGGTGGTATGGCTGATGCCCATTTCGTCCAGCTTCTGCTCGATGGGCTTGGTGTAGCCGTTGTTGTACAGGAAGGAGTCCGTAACGATGAAGGCCTTCTTGTGCGCCTTCAGCTCAGCCAAAGCCACCGGCAGGCAGCCCTTTTTGAAATAAACCTTTTCAGGTGCACGGAACCAAAGCATATTCTCCCTCCGAATGGCAACGGTTTTGATATTCAGCAGATGCTTAATGCCCACATTCTCCGAAACGGAGTTGCCGCCCCAGCTGCCGCAGCCCAGGGTCAGGGAGGGGGCCAGCTTGAAGTTGTACAGGTCGCCGATGCCGCCCTGGGAAGAGGGGGTATTGACCAGGATCCGGCAGGCCTTCATGGTGTGGGCAAAGGCATCCAGCTTTTCCCTGTGATTCACCTCATCTAAGTAGATGGAGGCGGTGTGTCCAAATCCGCCGTCCCGTACCAGGGTATCCGCCTTGTTCAGTGCGTCTTCAAAGTCCGCCGCCCGATACATGGCCAGCACCGGAGACAGCTTTTCGTGGGAAAAGGCCTCGCTGAGGTCTGTAGACTCCACTTCGCCGATCAGGATCTTGGTGCTTTCCGGCACCTCTACCCCGGCCATGGCGGCGATCCGGGCCGCAGGCTGACCCACGATCTTGGCGTTCAGGGCACCGTTCACCAAAATGGTCTCCCGGACCTTCCGGGCTTCCTCTTCCGTCAGGATATGGCAGCCCCGGCGGATGAACTCTGCCTTGACTTCCTCGTACACCCCGTCCAGCACTACAACGCTTTGCTCGGAGGCACAGATCATACCGTTGTCAAAGGTCTTGGAGTGGATCACCGAGGAAACCGCCAGCAGGATATCCGCGGTGTCGTCAATGACGGCGGGGGTATTGCCGGGGCCCACGCCCAGGGCGGGCTTTCCGGAGGAATAAGCGGCCTTCACCATGCCGGGGCCGCCGGTAGCCAGGATCAGGTCGGATTCCCGCATCAACTGGTTCGTCATCTCCAGGCTGGGCTGGTCGATCCAGCCGATGATGTCCTCCGGCGCGCCGGCCGCCACGGCAGCCTCCAGCACCACCCGGGCCGCGGCAATGGTGCAGCCCTTGGCTCTGGGATGGGGACTGATAATGATGCCGTTCCGGGTTTTCAGACAAATCAGTGTCTTAAAAATGGCCGTAGAGGTCGGATTGGTTGTGGGAATCACCGCAGCGATCACACCGATGGGCTCCGCAATGCGCTGGGTGCCAAAGGCGGTGTTCTCCTCAATGACGCCGCAGGTCTTGGCGTCCTTATAGGAATTGTAGATATACTCCGAAGCAAAGTGGTTCTTGATGACCTTGTCCTCCACTACGCCCATGCCGGTCTCCTCTACGGCCAATTTTGCCAGAGGGATCCGCATCTGGTTGGCAGCGGTGGCAGCAGCCAGGAAGATTCTGTCCACCTGCTCCTGGGTATATTCGGCAAACTTCTTCTGGGCCGCCCGGCACCGGACCATAGCCTCGGTCAGCTCCTGGGGGTTGGTAACGGGAAGATATTGTTTTTCCATAATAAACCATCCTTTGCTCTCTATCAGTAATTAATTACCGATATTCATTTATCGATAATATAATATAAATAGAAAGAAAAGTCAACCCCAATTTCCTGTTCCATGTACCGAAAATCCAATACCGCCCCTTCTTCTCATGATGCCGCTGCCTATGTCTTATCCCGGTCAGCCCAAAAAGTATACGGTGCATCTTCTTCTGCCGAAGGCCATGCAGGCCTCGTAGGTAGGCATATACAGGTCCATCCGGTCTCCCTTGATGTCGCCGCCGCAGTCCTCGGCCCGGGCGATGCCGTAGACATAGCTTCCGTCACTGGCCACGATGAACATCCTTGTTCCGTAGGGGATATAGCGGGGGTCCACCGCCACGGTGCCGGGGCTGACGGTGGTCCCCGTGGCCGTTGTGGTGGTGCAGCCCTCGTCCGTATGGGTGTAGGCCGTGGCCCGGACGTGATCCACCCGGGTATAGGTGAGCTTTTCCCCGGTGGGCAGGGTGATGATCCCGTCGCCGATCTGCAAGGTCTGCTGCGTTTTCTCCACAGCCGGGCCGGAGCCCCGGGCAATGAGGCAGTCCACCGCCGGAACCGTCTGCCGCTGCTCCAGAACCTCCCGCTGGGTCTCCTGGCCGTTGACGTAGGTGACCCAAGCTCTGCATTCCAGGGCTCCGTCCTGCCCCGGGTTCAATACCTCCTCAACTCCCTGGGGCAGCTCGGGGGCCCAGAGGGTTCTGGTCTGCCGTGGGATCTCCCGGGTGAACACCTCCTCCCGGCTCTCCACCCGGTCGATCCGCAGCTCCATGCCCCACTGCAAAACCGTATAGGCAGGCAGGGACAGCACATCGTCCTGCGCCAATTGGATGCCCAGTCGGTCCAGCAGCTGCCGGACAGTCTCCTCCTCACTGACCACGGTGCTGCTCTTTCCGTGGTAGGTAAGTGTCACCGTAGGGGCCCGGCGGACATAGATGGTGTCCGCCTCCCGGGTGTAGTCATCCGCTTCTGTCAGCTCCACCCCGGCAGCGCTGAGGGCCTCCCGGGTAGAGGCGGTGTAGAGGGTGCAGGAAAAGGTCCGGCCGCCGTCATTGATCACATAGGTGGTGGCAAACACACTCTGCACCAGCACTGCCCCCAGGAACAGCGCCGGCAGCCCCGCCAAAAACCGCCGAATCCGCACACAGACCACTCCTCATTTTCACCGCAGTCTATGTATCTCCCGGCAGGCAGCGCATCCGGGCGGTTTCGTCAATTGATGGGAATATTATAAGTTATTTCAAAGAAAAGTCAAGAAAATATATTGTTTTCAAAAGAAATCGAAACATTTTGCGTTCTGTCGAGAACGCTGATTTCCCGTCAGATTTGCTTCTCCTCCCGGGCGCTTTTCGGCGGAAGAAGGAGAAAAAAGGGGAGGGTTCAGGAAAAAAGCTTTCCCTCCAATGCAACTTTATCAGCTTAAAGCAAACGCACTCATTTTTGTAGGCCGATGCCCACATCGGCCCAGACGGTCTATATCGATGTTGTTCGCGAAATGTTTATTCGTACAATTGTCTTGGCCTTCCGTTGCCTCTGCGGACAATCTCACTAATTTTGTCCTTTGCGTGCGTACATTTTTCCCTGACCGGTGAAAAAATTTAGAATCCCCCTTGACAAACCCGGATTTTCGTAGTACCATGCACTCACAGTTTCACATCCCACCAAATGTGTTGAATCAGAAGAGTAAGGTCCCGACTCTGTGTCCAGAGAGCTGCCGGATGGTGCGAGGCAGTCATAGACCCGATCTGAAAATCCCTGAGGAGCAGCCGGCTGAAAGAATGCGAGTAAGCCCGGACGCATGGCAAGCGTTACAGTGCCGCACGTTTAACTGACAAAGGCGACGTGACAGAGGGGCCGGATTTCCGGCAAATTGAGTGGTACCGCGGAGCATATGGATTTTTCTACAGCTTCGTCTCAAGTTTTCTTGGGACGCGGCTGTTTTTTTATTTCATTTTCGGAAAAGGAGCTTTTGATCATGAACACCTACACCAATTGCCTGCCCGCCTGGAGCGTGGGCCCCGACTGCTACAAAGAGGTTTTCTCCGTCGTCCGCCGCTATGGATGCACCGCCGCCGTGGTGGGCGGTAAGACGGCTTTGAGCAAGGCCTATGACAAGCTGGCCGCAGCCGTAGCAGGCACCGGACTGACCCTGACGCAGCCCATCTGGTACGGCGGAAACTCCACCTATGAAAACGGCGACATGGTGGCCGCTCTGGAAGAGGTGAAGAATGCGGATATGGTCTTCGCCGTAGGCGGCGGCCGGGCGGTGGACACCTGCAAATATGTGGCCGAGAAGCTGGACAAGCCTCTGTTCACCTTCCCCACCATTGCCTCCAACTGTGCCCCCGTCACCGCCATTGGCGTGTTCTACAACCCGGATGACAGCTTCAAGGACTACTTCTATCCCACCCGCTGCCCCCTGCACACCTTCATCGATACCCAGGTCATCGCCGAGGCCCCGGAAAAGCTGCTGTGGGCCGGCATCGGCGACGCCCTGAGCAAGGAGTGCGAGGTAGAGCTGTGCACCCGGGGCCGGGACCTGCCCCACACCCCCCTGATGGGCCGGACCATGGCCGCCTGCTGCACAGACCCCCTGGTATCCTATGGCAAGCAGGCTCTGGAGCAGTGCCGGGCCAATGTGGCAGGAGATGCTCTGGCCCAGGTGGCCCTGTGCATCATTGTGTCCACAGGCATCGTCTCCAACTTCACCACCACTGCCAACGACTATTACTACAATAGCTCCCTGGCCCACTGCGTCTACTACGGTGCCACCCTGGTGCCCGCCTCCGGCCACAACCACCTCCATGGCGAGATCGTCTCCTTCGGCGTGCTGACCCTGCTGACCTATGACAAGAATTTCGCCCGCCGGGATGAGCTGCTGGCTTTCAACGCCTCCGTAGGCCTGCCCGTGACCCTGGCGCAGATTGAGCTGACCGAAAACGATCTGCAAACCGTGGCCGACAAAGCCGCCACTGTGCTGGAATGGAGATGCTCTTTGCAGACCTTCACCAAAGAGGCCTTTGTGCAGGCCATGCGTGACGCAGACGCAGCAGGCAAAAAATATCTGGCAAACCAGTAAAAGAAGAGAAAAGAGAAGGAGCTAACCGTTATGAACAAGACCAAATCCTCCTGGGCTGCGGCCCTGAGCATCGGCTTTACCGCCTTTGCCGCCCACGCCGGCGGCGGCTTCGCCACCGGCAACCAGGCCAATACCAACTTCGTCTCTCTGGGCTGGGTGGGCATTCTCAGTGCCCTGCTTGCCATGGTTCTGCTGGCCCTGTCCACCCGGGAAGCCCAGCTGCTGTGGAACACCCGGGGCTGCAAGAGCTACAAGGATCTGTTTTCCGCCCTCTATCACCCCTATGACAAGCTGTGGGTGACCTTTGACATCTTCTACGACATCATGATCCTCATGGTGGTGGCCTCCTGCATCGCCGGTGCGGCCAGTGCCCTGAACCAGTACCTGGGGGTGAACTACTATCTGGGGGCCCTGGCTGTGGGCGTTGTGATCCTGCTGCTGTCCATCTTCGGGGCCGATCTGGTCCGCATGGGCTCCTCCTACATGGGTCTGGCCATCCTGGTCCTGTCCCTGGTCATCTACTTCTACGGCCTTGTGAAGGGCGTGAACCTCTTCGACAGCATGAAGGCCAGCTTTGCCTCCACGGGCTTCTCCAACGTACCCAAAGCCATCTTCAACGGCATCAACTACGCCGCCTTCCAGTGGGTCACCATTCCCGGCGTTCTGGCCTGTGGCACCATCCTGAAAACCAAGAAAGACTGCACCCGGGGCATGGGCTGCATGCTGCTGTTCAATGTGCTGGGTCTGGGCCTATCCGTTCTGATGCTCACCGCCTGGAGCGGCTACTTCACCACCGTCACCGGCGGCACCACCCTGCCCACGCTGACGGTACTCATGAGCCTGGACATGAACTGGCTGGTAGTGCTGTACTGCCTGGTGCTGTTCCTGTGCATGATCTCCTCCGGCGTTGTGGTGGTCTTCGGCTTCATCAACCGGTTTGAAAACGCCAAGTACCTGAGCTTTATGAAGAACACCCAGCTTCGCCGGGGCGCCATCGCCACCGCCATCATGGCTGTGTCCATGTTCATCTCCTTTGCAGGCCTGACCAACATCGTCAAGTATGGCTACGGCTACTGCGGCTACTGGGCCATCGTCTTCGTCATCGTCCCCCTGCTGACCGTGGGCTACAAGAAAAACCGGGACTACCTGAAGGGCCGCCGGGAAGTGGACGAGGAGCAGGTGAGTACGCCGGAAGTGACGGCATAAAAGCAATGCAAAAACCACCCGCAAGCCGGTTTTTACCGGTTCGCGGGTGGTTTTCATTCTGCAATGATCCGTCAAAACAGCTTGTCGAAGAAGCCTCTGCCCTTGGGGGAATTGTTCTTTTCCAGGGAACCGTCCAGCTTGCGCAGCAGCTCCTTCTGCTCCCGGGTGAGCTTGGTAGGGGTTTCTACCACCACGGTGAAGCGGAGATCGCCTCTGCGGCGGGAATTGCCGATTTCGGGGATACCCTTATCCCGGATGACGAACTCCTTGCCGGTCTGGGTGCCCTCGGGGATGGTATAGGGCACGTTGCCCTCCAGAGTGGGCACCTGGATCTCCGCGCCCAAAGCCGCCTGGGTGAAGCTGATGGGCACGGCGCAGCGGATGTCGTTGCCGTCCCGGACGAAGGTATCATGGGGTTTCACACGGATCTCCACCAGCAAATCGCCGTTGGGGCCGCCGTTGGCGCCTACGCAGCCCTCGCCGCGAACGCGGACGGACTGGCCGTTATCCACGCCTGCGGGGATCTTGACCTTGACCTTGTTGTTCTTGCGGACCTTGCCCTTGCCCTTACAGGTGGAGCAGGGATTTTTGATGATCTTGCCACGGCCGCCGCACTGAGAGCAGGTGGTGGTGGACTGCATCTGCATACCCATGAAGCTCTGGGTGACCCGCTCCTGACCGGTGCCATGACAGCGGGAACAGGTTTCCACCCGGCCGTCTGCACTGCCGGTGCCCTTGCAGGTAGGACAATTCTCGATTCTGGGGGCCGTGATCTCCTTTTCGGTGCCGAAGGCGGCCTCCTCAAAGGTCAGCTCCAGCCGGGACATGACGTTCTCGCCCCGGCGAGGGGAATTCTGAGAAGCACCCCGGGTGCTGCCGCCGCCGAAGAAATCGCTGAAAATATCTCCGAAGCCGCCGAAGCCACTAAAATCGCCGCCGAAGCCGCCGCCAAAACCACCGGCATTGGGGTTGAAGTTGGGGTCCACACCGGCAAAGCCGTAGGAATCGTAGCGGGAGCGCTTGTCCGCATCGGACAGCACTTCATAGGCCTCGCCTACCTCCTTGAACTTCTCCTCGGCAGTTTTGTCGCCGGGGTTCCGGTCAGGGTGGTATTTCATGGCCAGCTTTCTGTATGCTTTCTTTATATCATCGGCGCTGGCGCTCTTATCCACGCCCAGCACCTCGTAGTAATCTCGTTTATTTTCTGCCATAACACATTCACCTCAAGCGATTCCAGTTGACAATTGACAGTTGACAGTTGACGTTTATGGAAATCCAACCGGAAAACAAAAATTTCGAAACGGATTCCTTTTTTGACCGGCATTGAAGATTTTCCTCTCACATTCCGGTTTCTGGCAACTTTTAACTGTCAACTGTCAACTCTCCTGCTGTATCGAAACAAGGGGCGGCGTATTTTCTGCCGCCCCTTGTGAAGTTTTTCTTAGTCCACGGTCTCGTAGTCGGCGTCAACCACGCCGTCGTCGCCGGGCTTATTGCCGGTCTGGCCGTCCTGAGGCTGGCCCTGCTGAGCGCCTGCCTGCTGGTACAGCTTCTCGGACACGGCATAGAAGGCCTTCTGGACCTCCTCGGTAGCGGCCTTGATGGCCTCCACATCGGTGCCCTTGTTGACTTCCTTCAGGTGGTCAACAGCGGCCTGGATCTTGCTCTTCTCGGAAGCGTCGATCTTGTCGCCCAGCTCGCCCAGAGTCTTCTCGGTCTGGTAGGCAACCTGGTCAGCGGCGTTGTGGGCATCCACCTCGTCCTTCCGGGCCTTGTCCTCGGCGGCGTACTGCTCAGCCTCGTGAACAGCCTTGTCGATGTCTTCCTTGCTCAGGTTGGTGGAAGCGGTGATGGAGATCTGCTGCTCCTTGCCGGTGCCCAGGTCCTTGGCGGAGACCTTCACAATGCCGTTGGCATCGATATCAAAGGTAACCTCGATCTGAGGCACGCCACGGGGTGCGGGAGCAATGCCGGTGAGCTGGAAGCGGCCCAGGGTCTTATTGTAAGCAGCCATTTCCCGCTCGCCCTGGAGCACATGGACCTCAACGGAGGTCTGGCCGTCAGCAGCGGTGGAGAAGATCTGGCTCTTGTGGGTAGGAATGGTGGTGTTCCGGTCGATCAGACGGGTGAACACGCCGCCCATGGTCTCAATGC
>ERZ773235.1262-NODE-1262-length-27002-cov-4.144877_pt1 | contig 27002 bp, 26 predicted proteins | sample MGYA00580522_ERZ773235 | MGnify/ENA primary metagenome ERZ773235 (study PRJEB29015, sample SAMEA2737797) | human gut metagenome | biome: human gut; feature: human-associated habitat; material: faeces | place: China | collected 2012 ...
ATCGGCAGTCGGAGAGGAAGTTTTTGCCATATGCGTATCGGCTATATCGGCGTCGGTTTTGAGAAAATACGCATAGTTGAGATACTCGTACACGGTATCCGTTCCGTCCTTGCCCACAGCCAAGTCGCCCCACGTGGTATCCACGACGTACCACTCTCTTTCACCGTCGCCGTTTGCGTCGACGAGGACTTTGTTCCAAGCGTGTCCGCAGGCTTTTTGTTGCGCCTCGCTCATGTTTTTCAAATCTTTGTTTGCATAGCCGATCACGCGCACTGCTCTTATGCCTTCCATGCCGCACAACAGCGCAAAGGCTTTGGACTTTCCGTCGCAAACCGCTCTGTGATCGTTGAAAACGCCTTCGAGATAAAACGCGTTGTACTTGGACGTGTCAGTACCGCCCAGCTCTGCGACGGCGTAATCGTAGTCCACAACGTTGACGATCCAGTCGTAAATCGCGGCGACTTTTTGATAATCGCTCATATCGTCGGACAAATAAGTTTCTAGCACGTTACGCGCCTCGGCGTACAATTTTTCAAGAGCTTTGCCCTCCGTATCGGTTGCGAAAATCGGCTTGTATCCGCACGATACCGCGCGGTAAAGCTCGTTTGAATTGCTCACCTTTACACTGTCTTGCGCATCGTCTATCGGAAGCGAAACGCGCTTTTCGCTTTGCGCGGAATAGCGCAAATACCCCTTTATTTGCTCGCTGTCCGCCTTCGGAGAATACGCTCCCTTGGGAATTCCGAACACCGTCTTGTCTGTGAAAGAAATGGAACCAGACGTGCCGCTCAACGCCACCGAATAGGAAAAACTGCCCGATTCGTCACCGCCTTCGTCAACGGCTTGCGACACTCGCTCGCTGAATTTGTCGACGTTTTGCCAGTTTGCGTTTGCAACGTACATTTCAAATTTTTCGCCCTTGACATGCTTTGAAATCGCATAGCCGACGTATGCGTTGAGGTCGGTTTGCGACAAAATATACGAATCGTAATAGTTGCCCTGCCACAAAAACTTGTTTTGCATTGCGGATTTTACGCCCGTCGGAATATTTTCGAAATCGTATTCGAGCGCATAGACGATGATTTGTCTGCTCTCAACGTTTTGCACTGTTGCTTTGAGCGTGTTTTTGCCGTATGAAAGCGCAACGTTTGCAACCCTTGCCGACTTTTCGACAACGCTCGTCTTGCCCGTCGAATCCGTCAAAGTCCACTTGCAAGCGGCGCTTTGATTTGCCCCGAGCGGCAAAAGCGTCGTGGAAAAGGTCTTTGTCTTATCGCCTTGCGGAGTCGCTTTGAAAAAGTATGTGTCTTTGCAAACTTCAACCATTTCGCTTGTCGGAACAATGGAAAGGCTGTCCGCAAGAGCGTATCGTTTGACGAAAACGAGGGATATTTTCGCATACGTGGTTTGCGTGCCGTCCGTCAATTCGACTTTGATTTCAATCGTGCACTCGTCGCTTATTTTTGACACGGAATACACGAAAATTTTGCTTGTATCGTCCTGCTTTTTGCCCTCAACGTACCAGGCAATCGCAACTTCCGTTCCGTCTTTTAGGGCATTTTCGTTCCAGCTTACGCTCAACTCGACGTCGGTTGCTCCGTCAATAAGATTCTGTTGAATAACATTGCCGGTGATTTCGAGATTTGCGCTCAACACCGGAGCGGACAAAGGCGCGACCTCGACTCGCACGGATATTTTGTCCGACTTCACGTTGCCGTTTACAACGACGTAATACTGAAAGGTTTTGTTCAAATCCTCTCGTGAATACGCACGCGAAAACGTCTTTGACTTTTCGTCCAGCGCATTGTCCTCTCCGTTTGAAATCTCGTGCCACTCGACGTCGGCTTTCGTTACGCGTGCGTTGTGCCAGTTTGCACTCAGCACAAACTCTTCGCCGATATGCGCGACGTAAACGCCGCTTGCGTTTTCAAGTCCGCTTATGACGCCGATATCCACTTTTGAAATCGTCTTTTGAGAATTGAACAATCCGCATGCGGCAAGACTTGCCGTAAGCAAGGCAATCATGACGATGAGCAGTGCGGATTTAAGTAGGCTTTTTTTCATAAAGTCCTCGGTATATTCACGCAAGTACTTGCGCAAAAATCGTTTTATTTTCGTTTATATTTTATTCTTTATATTCAATATTGTCAATATAGACGCCTTTGCCGTTGCGGTTTGAAAAGAATTGTGCTACAATTCGTCTTATGACAAACAATTCGATTTTTGCGCTCAACACGCCGATATCAAAACAGGAAGCTCTTGCGCTTCATCCCATGGCACTCGCATTTGTGGGCGACGCAGTGCAATCCCTTTACACACGCACGAGAGTCACGGTTGGTTCAAATCAAAAAACCGGCGCGCTTCACCACGAGGTGATAAAGGTAGTAAAAGCGGTGTCGCAAGCCGCCGAGGCTGAAAAATTGCTCCCGCTATTCGACGAGGACGAGCAGGATATTTTCAGACGTGCAAGAAACTGCAAGGTGCAAACGAGCGCAAAACACGCCGAAATGAGCGAATACAGACGAGCAAGCGGATTCGAAGCAGTGCTCGGTTATCTCTATCTCGTGGGCAACACTCAAAGATTGGAACAATTTTTGAGCGTGTGCTTCGAGGACAATATCAACAACTAGGAAGGTCGCTATGTATATTTACGGACGCAATCCCGTCAAAGAAGCGTATATCGCAGGCAAAACCGTTGACAAAATTTTCGTGCAGAAGGGCGAATTCGACCCTATGCTTTCGCGCGTTCTGAAACTTGCAAAAGAGGCACGCACCGTTGTAAGTTACGTTGACAAAAACATGCTCGACAAACTTGCAAACGGCGGCAACCACCAAGGCATCGTTGCGGCGGTGACGGACTTTTCATACTGCGACGTCGAGGATATAATCAATCTTGCAAACGAAAAAGACGAGCCGCTTTTGATCGTGATACTCGACGGCATCACCGACCCTCACAACCTCGGCGCAATCATAAGAAGCGCAGAGTGTTTCGGTGCGCACGGCATCGTCATTCCAAAACACAGAAGCGTCAGCGTAAACGACACCGTAGTCAAGGTTGCATGCGGCGCAACCGAACATATGCTCATCGCAAAAGTTACCAATATAAACGACACGATAAGATGGCTCAAAGAGCAGAATGTATGGGTTTATGCGACGGATTTTGACGGTAAAGCCCCAAAAGATGCAAATCTCAACGGAAATCTCGCACTTGTCATCGGCAGCGAGGGCGAAGGCATTCACCGCCTCACCAAAGACCTTTGCGACGACACTCTCACAATCCCGCAATACGGAAAAGTCAACTCTCTCAACGCATCGGTTGCTGCCGGAATCGTGCTGTACGAAGCTGTAAGACAAAGAAAGTGAAGTGTGCGTGATATTGTCTTTGCGGATAGTGATATTGCAACTTCGTTGCAGTGATATCACTGCGTGATGATATCGTGCGTTGCACGATGATATTCTCGCATAGCTCGGATTGTGGAATATTTGAAAGTTTGTGCGCTATACTTGCGACAATTTACATCGTTTCCCTCCAGGGAGATTCCCACGGTCACTTCGTTCCCTCGGAATGACACGGAAAAGTGATATTGCGGCTGTGCCGTAAGCAAGGAAAATATATGGATAAAGAGCAAGAAAAACAGCTTATTAGGCTCGCGCAAAAGGGCGATATCGAGGCGGAAAACTCCGTCGCTTTGGCGTATATGAATCTTGCAAAATCCATTGCGCGCTCTTTCGGAATCGCGGGCGCGTACGACGTGGACGACCTTGCCGGCTACGGCATGCTCGGACTTATACGCGCCATACACACCTATGACGAAAACGGCAAAGCAAACTTCAAAACCTACGCCTCTCGGTGCATCAAAAACGCAATCGTGGACGCTGTGCGAAAGTCGGAATCGAGTGCGGTGGAAATAAAACTCGACAGCGTGGACGACGAGATTCAAGGCGAAATGCAACAGACAAACCCCGAAAGCATTTTTATAGAAAACGAAACATCGGCATTACTTTTCGAGGCAATATCCTCTCTGCTCACCCCCACCGAACTGGATGTGCTGAAATTGCATCTTGAATGTATGAGCTATGCCGACATAGCAAAAGAGTTGGGTTTGGAACGCAAAAAAGTGGACAACACCATCTATTCCGCAAAGAAAAAAATCCGCAAACTTCTTGACAAAGAAAACGAATAAAACCGACAACCTATCCGTTTGAAATTGAAAATAAAAAAGTTCTGATATAACAAAAGCGCGACTCGCATCGAGTCGCACTTTTGTTTTTTAAGGTCTGATTATTTGTTGTTTTCGTTTTCAACTTTTTGGAAGTTGATTGTGCCGTTGAGTCCGACAACAGCCTCGTCTTTGGTTGCGTCGTAAACCGCCTTGCCGGTGAGGTTTGCCGTGCCTTCATAAGTCACGCCGAGTGCGGATACGGTTGCTTTGACGTTGCCGTTCAACACAAACTCACCTGCGTTTTCTTGGCTGTTTGCATAGACGTTGATTGTTGCGACGAAGTCAACGCTTGCAACGCCCGTCACGCTTGCGGAACCGTTTGCCGTGACAACCGCGCCGTATTTGCCGTCTGCAAGTTTGCCGACTTCAACCGAAAGACCTGCGCTTGCGCCGAGAGTTTCGCTGATGCCTGCGCCTGCACCCATTTCAATCTTGACGGTGCCTTGAGCCGTTGCGTATGCTTTGACGTTTGCAAATGCGTTTGCGCTCTCACCTGCGCCTACGTTTGCACCGAGCGAGAAGATCATGGTGTCTTTTGCGGTGTCAAAGTTTGCTTTGCCGCTGAAAGACGCGACTGCGTATTCTTTGTCCTCTGCGCCCTCTTCGGTTGCTTTGACGACGTAGGTCACTTTTGCTTCAAAGGTGTAGTCTTTTTTACCTTCAAGCTCGGCACCTTCGGAAAGTTTGACGTAAAGAGCAAGCTCGCGCACTTCTTCTTTGCCGGTTGCGTCGTCAACGTAAGTGATGGTGATCGAATACTTTTCGGTGTACTCTGCATCCGTGGATTCAACCTTTTCGACTTTGATTCCGTTTTCGGAAAGAACGGTGTCCAGTCTGTCAACCATGCCTTGGATCACGGGTTTGAGCGTTGTGCCGATGCCGGTTGCCACTGCTTCTGCTCCGAGTGAGAGTTGATTGTTGTCGCCAACTTGGATGTTGACGCCTGCGTTGAAGTTGACGTCTGCGTTATCTTCCGCAGCAGCAGACGCTCCGCCTGCCATGTTGGATGCCAAAACCGCTACGGTTGTTCCGAGAACTTCGGAGTTGGATGCTTTTTCGGAATCCTTGGGATTGCATGCTACGAATGCAACGAGGGAAAGAGAAACGACAAGCACAAGAGCCAAAATCGATACTGTTGCTTTTTTCATAATATAATCTCCTTTTTTTGTTTTTCAAATTTCATCCGCAATTCCTGATTGCAACAATATAATACGACTGTCGATTAAATTTGGTCTAAAAGGAACATAAAGATTGCCTTAATTTAAGAAGCTCGCAAAAATATTTCGCGAGCCTCTTAAATTGAATGCGATTTCTCAATCGTTTGTGTATTTTGGTGCAAAGGAATATTTCTCTCTCCAATTATCCAATAAAAACCGTTTCCCCTATTCCCCCTTTTTTATTCATTCTGCCAGTATTTTAAGATCCAAATAGCCATAATCATAGCTCCATAAGGCAAGATATGACGTACCCGTATGCACGCTAACAATCAAATCGCCAGACCCTTCGCTCACCAAACTGTCTAACGAGCGCCATTGTGTTCCATTCCACGTAAAAGTCTTGCTGTCAGTGTACGTATCATAATTGATTGCATCGTTCGTTTCCGCAGCATATGCAACACTTGGCGTAACAAACAAGATCGCACAACACAGCATACATATCATCATGATAATTAATAACGCAATGTTCAGTTTGTTTATCTTTTGTATTCTATAGTCGTTCATTGTTTTTTTCCCCCCTATGTCTTAATCGTTATGCACCCTTATCGTTATGCCCATATTGCTATAACACCACAAACACAAATATTTTTCACTGTTTTCCAAAGATGTAGAAAACTCATTTGAATTTTCATCAGCATACTGTGCATAAAAGCTATTTTCGGATTGCATAAAAACATTAATGCCGCTTGACACTTGGAAATAAAAACGACCGCCGTTCTGCGATGATGGAATAATATAGATTTTTACGTTTTTACCATCCATCGAAGGCTGAAAAAAGTCGCCCTTTTGCAACTGCTTACATTTCGCCACACTTGGCGTGAACGTACTTCCCTTCGGCATGCCGTTTTGTGTGAAGACAAGCCAATAACTTTTCGCCGTATTGCGTAACACGTCAATTTTTCGCCCGCGTCCGGTATACAATCCGTCCTCGTGAAGCGGCTCTCTCTTGACATCTGCGGTCCAACAGATTCCTTCGAGGTGTGTATATGACACTGACTCGTACACGGCCGAAATATACACGTCTATGTTGTTGGTTGCATAGGTTTCCGCTTTTCGTCCAAAATACTCATCCGGATTTTGGCCGTCAACTTCTTTGTCCACAACCACAACGTACGATTCATTTACTTGCAACGTTATTTCCTCAAAATCCCTGCTTGCGCAAACGCTCATATACGTCAAACTTTTAGGCGTCAAATACGTGACGTCAAACTTGTACGTTTGATTTTGGCGAAGCACTACTTCGTAATCTTTGAAGGCTTTGTCCACGACAGGCAAAGGCTTCCCGTCAAACAACACTTCCTTCATTTCGTCCACAGGAAGCATATTAAGCGACAGTTTATATTTGCTGGTGTATTTTGGTGTAAACGAAAAATACGCCTTGTCCGAAACGTCGCTGTGGTTGAGTTTCGGATCGTACGCAACACTGCTTTCGATCGACAACGGTTGATAAACCATCTCCGGCTCCGGACTTGGCGTCGGATCTGGATCAGGTTTAGGCGTGTCGGGTTGCGGCGTCGTCGAATCGTTTGAATCGCAGGCGCAAAACAACGCGAGCGCACACACGACGACAAGGACTGTAACCATCATAAAAATCCACTTTTTCCGATTTGTCATAATCTTCACCTCATATTTATTTTATGCCGTACGACATCAAAAGAATCGGTTAGATACCTTGTTTTTCACATTTTTCTTTAGTGCTAAACATAAACATAGAAAACATCCTCCCATTCTCAATCAAATTATAAACTAAAAATCCCGCTTTGTCCATACGCATTTTGCCGACACGTTCGCAAATCAACACGAACTCGCAACTGTGTTGCTTTGCATACTTTTTGACAAAATAACAAATGTCCATCATTCGTTTGACAAATATATTTTATTAATATATTATTATTGAGCATCAAATCGATGCGTTTCCTTTCCCGAAAGGGACACAAGACCAAAAGGAGGTATTAATCATGGATAAGTACGAGGTTCTCTACATCATTCGCGGCGACGTGGACGACGACAAGAAAAATCAAGTCGTAGAAAAATTTGAAAACTTGGTTTCCACTCTCGGCGGCACCGTTGACGGTTTGGACAAATGGGGCATGAGAAAGTTTGCTTATGAAATCAACAAGCAAACGGAAGGCTTCTACGTTCTTATGAACGTCACCTGCTCTAAAGATGCTCAATCAGAACTTGACAGATACATGCGCAACGACGAAAACATCGTCAGACAAATGATCATCAAGAAGTAATCGATAAGGAGAAAAACTATGAACAAAGTGTTTTTGATCGGCAATTTGACAAAGGATCCGGAACTCGCATCCACAAACAGCGGTATCAAATTTTGCAGATTTACACTTGCTGTGTCCCGTTCCTACTCGAAAGACGGCAAGAGAGAAACAGATTTTCTCCCTGTCGTAGTTTGGAGAGCTCAAGCGGACAACTGCGCACGCTACCTCAAAAAAGGCAGCAAAGCGGCTATCAGCGGCAGCATTCAAACAAGAAGCTATGACACGCAAGACGGTTCTCGTCGCTACGTCACCGAAATCGCTGCGGACGAGGTGCAATTCCTCTCCACCAGAAGCGATGAAAACGGTGCCGATGACGTCGATTTCGACGATCTCAAGCCCATCGACGAGGATCTTCCATTCTAATTTAAGGAGTATTTGAAAATGGCAGAAGAAGTTAAAGCACCCCGCGCTCCCAAGAGAGTGCCCAAAAAGAAAGTGTGCACGTTCTGCGTAGATCACGTTGACGACATCGACTACAAGGACGTTGCAAAGCTCCGTCGCTTCATCACCGAGAAGGGCAAAATCCTTCCCCGTCGTATGAGCGGTGTTTGCGCAAAACATCAAAGAACGCTTGCTGTTGCTATTAAGAGAGCAAGAGTTATGGCTCTGCTCCCGTACAAAGCAGACTAAAAAAGCGATATGCTTACGGAAGGCACGGTTTTGTCCGTGCTTTCCTTTTATATATCGCTTTTTTAGTCTTCCTACCGCGCAGAAAATTTGTGCTATCAAAATAAGACGGACAAAAACTCCTACCACAGTTTCGCCAAATTGTCTGCTTGGTTAGCGCACTTCGTGCGCCCTTTTTTATGTTTAAGAAAGGCACGGTTTTGTCCGTGCCTTCCTTTTATATTTTGTTATGCCGCTATTCTTGTGTTAAAAAACAGACATGCCATGTTTTGTTTTGCAACGGATGCTTGTGCATTAACATTCGTTTTCTTTTGTCCATATACATACCCAATATAGTTAGTTTCTTGTGAGCACTCTGTTTGCATGTCGAATTTCAGATTTCCGTTCTTATCAACCGTCAGAACAATGTTTCCGTTGTTATCGGTACGGTAAACGGCTATGTTCCTGTTTTTCAACCGATCCAACGTTTCTTGACGCGGATGATAATAGGAAGTATTGTATTTGCAACTTATCAAAGCGTACTCAAAAGTATATTCGTCCAGGAAATCGCCCGTTGTTGAAGTTTCGCTGCCGTGATGTCCGACTTTGAGCACATCGCAGTCGATTTTGCCGGTGCGTGCCATAACAAGAGGCTCGTTTATTTCGTTGCTGTCCCCCGTGAACATAATCTTTCTGTTGTTATATGTCAAAATTCCGATTGGGGAAACTGCATTTATTCTTTCACCGCCTTTTAGATTTGTGCTTTTATAATAATTCTTTGTTGGACAGTAAAACTTAAATTCATATGTGTTTGCATCGTCGCGAATAACGATATTGTTCGTGTTGTCATCATCATCCATATTGATATATATATTACAATTCGGTTCCGTCAACGCTGCTGCAAAAAACGATGCATACTGTTCAGTAGATATGGTGTCCTCGTCCGTAAACATATCTTTTTTCTCTTGTGGTATTGAGTTAAAACGGTTTTTATCTTTTTCAGACCATTTGCTCATATTGGGCGTTGACAATACATTTGGCATGAATATATTATTCACGTCGAACGCATCCACAACCTCATCAAGATACGACACGTGATCCGTATCGGTGTGCGTAAGCATCAAATATTCCAAATCTCCTTCGACATGGTCTTGCAAGTAATTCAAAACCACGTTTTTGCCGAATGAGTCATACGGCTTCGTCGTGCATCCGCTATCGATAACCATATCCTTTCCGTCAGGAAATTTGATATATATGCAATCACCCTGTCCAACGTTTATTATGTGAACCGCAAGTTCTCCGTCTCCTCCCACAAGGTTTGTCGAACCGCCGCCGTTATTGTTGTTGTCACCTTTGATCGTTGCGACGATTTTGTCCCACGTGTCGGGGAATGCAAAATACACAACCGCAGTTGCGATTGCTATGACCAGCACGATTGCGACAATCGAAATGATAAACGCCTTCGGATTTGCCTTGTAGGCCTTCTTTGCCGCTTTTTCGACGGGAGAGGCGGTTTGCTTTTTTGATTTCGTTGATTTTGAAGATTTCTTTGCCATACTGCCATTATATAAAAGAAGTCGGAAAATGGCAATCCTCAAATGTTACGTACTGCAAAAATTAAGATTGCGCAAATAAAGAATCCGAAGTTTTCGGCACGGGTTTTTCGTTTTTCAATATTTTCGTTTTACAAGGCGACATTTAGAGTATATAATACAAACACAGTATATTATATATATAAATATCCTTAATAGGATTGAGGCAGGCTATGGCTAAAGAAAAGGAACAATTCGTCAAAGAAATCACGGATATGAGCGTGAATTTCCCCCAATGGTACACCGACGTGGTGCTTAAAACCGAACTGGTGGACTACGGCCCCGTCAAAGGCACAATGGTCATTCGCCCGTACGGCTACGAGATTTGGGAGCATATTCAAGAAGAACTCAATGCGAGATTCAAAGCAACGGGACACAAAAACGCATACTTCCCCATGTTTATCCCCTATAGTTTTCTCGTCAAAGAGGCGGATCACGTCGAGGGATTTGCTCCCGAAGTCGCGCTTGTCACACACATAGGCAACACGCCGCTCGAAGAACAGCTCGTTGTCCGTCCTACGTCTGAAACCATCATCTGCTCGATGTACGCCAAGTGGGTGAAAAGTTATCGCGATTTGCCCGTACTCATAAACCAATGGGCAAACGTTGTACGCTGGGAAAAAACCACGCGTCCCTTCCTTCGCACAAGCGAGTTCTTGTGGCAAGAGGGTCACACCCTTCACCAAACGGAAGAAGAAGCGAGAGAAGAAACCCTCAAAATGCTGGAAGTGTACCGTGAGTTTATGCAAAACGTGCTTGCAATAGACGTTCTCGTCGGTCAAAAATCCGAAAAAGAGAAATTTGCCGGCGCAGTCGACACATACACCATGGAAGCAATGATGCTTGACGGCAAAGCATTGCAATCGGGTACGTCCCACTACCTCGGACAAAACTTCTCTTCCGCTTTCGAAATCAAATACCTTGACAAAGACGGTCAACTCAAAAACCCCTATCAAACGAGCTGGGGCGTATCCACTCGTCTTATCGGCGCGCTTATCATGGCGCACGGCGACCAACGCGGTTTGAAATTGCCGCCGAGAGTTGCACCCTATCAGGTCGTGATCGTTCCGGTTGCGGCACACAAAGAGGGCGTCAACGAAAAGGCGCAAGAGATTGCAACCCTTCTCCGCAACGTCGGCGTAAGAGTCATGCTTGACGACAGAGATCAATCTCCGGGCTGGAAATTCAACGAGTGGGAAATGAAAGGCGTTCCCGTACGTCTTGAAATCGGACCTCGCGACATCGAAAACGGTCAGGCTATGGTCGCTCGCCGCGACACTCACGACAAGTTTGCAGTCAAGCTGGACGATCTCTCAACCGAAATCCCCGCTTTGCTCGACGATATCCAAAAAAATATGTTCAAGCAATCGCACGATTTCTTGCACTCGCACATCGTCACTTGCCACTCTCTCGACGAGATGAAAGAGGCGTTGGACAACCACAACTTCGTCAAGACCATGTGGTGCGGCGACCGCGCTTGCGAGGACAAAATCAAAGAGCAATTTGCCGCAACGTCGCGTTGCATGCCGTTTGACCAAACGCCCGTCGGCGACGTTTGTCCCGTCTGCGGTAAACCCGCTCACAAAGTCATCTACTTTGCAAGAGCGTATTAATCCGAAACCACAACTTTATAAAATACAAAAGGCACTCGATGAGTGCCTTTTGTATTTTGCCAAACTCTGCGCACATCTGCCGTTGCGCCTCTTATTTTGATTTGTTTGAAACTTCTTCATCCACGTCTTTCGTAAAACATTCGTCACAAACTTCGGTTTTGCGCAACTTGTAATTGTTGCATACGTCTGCAGGCTCGTCGTTGCCTTTTACGACGCCGTCGCCGTCATGATCGTGCGCGCGGTCTTTGCAACCGCACATAACCCACGTTCTGTGCACCGGCATGCTTGTATTCCAACCGATTACCTTGTCCAATGCTTCCCAATCGGAATCCGAACCGTTGAAATATATATCCGTTACGCTTACACATCCGTAAAAAGCATTTTTGTCTATAATTTTGAGAGTGGACGGCAGTATTATCTTCTTTAACCGAGAAAGCCGTTCGAACGCTTGTTCGGTTATGCCTATCGTTCCGTCCTTTATCTGCAATTGCTCAACGTCGCGGCTTCCCACGTAGTCATATGCAAACTTGCCAACGTAAATTATATTTTGCGCGTTCTTTGCAAGTTCTGTATAAAACTTCGTTTTGGCAAACGCGTTCTTCCCTATGTATTTTATGCTGTTTGGCACTACGACCGTATGCAAATCGTATGAATAGAAAAACGCATCCGTCTCTATTCGCTCTACGCCCTCTTCCAAAACGACCTCTTCGACAAGAGAGCCGATGAAAGCGGCATTGTCAACGACTTTTACGTTGCCTGGAATCACCAGTCTTTGCAAACGAACGCAAGTAAATGCGTTCGGTGCAATACTTGTAACGTCATACGATTTTACGTCCTTATCACCGTTATTCACCCAAGTAAACGTTGTCGGAATCTCTCCGCTGTCCGAGAACGCAGCGACAATCACATGGTTTTTCAAATCGATTACGTAGTTGTTTTGGATATAATACTTTTTGTTTCCGCTTGCAAGGGAAATTTGCGTTGACTGCAATCCTACGAATGCCGCAAATCCGATTTCCGTCACGGATGCGGGAATCGAAATTTTTTCGGTCGAACAAACGTAAAACGCCTGACTTCCGACTTTCTTCACTCCTTCGCCGACAATTACGTTGCCGACGGTGGCGTTCATAAACAATTCGTCGGGCACGTCGTCCTCTCCTATAATATATACCGACTCAATCGAAGAAAACGCACCTTTGATTTTTTCTACAACACCTGCAGGTGCGGACAACGTTTTCAATTGCAGCATCTTTCCGATCGAAAACGCCGAAAAATCTATCTCTTTCAAATCATAAACGGCACGTTCGTTTCTTATGCGTGTTTCAAAGTACAATTGTTCCAAATAGGTGTTTGCAAATGCGCGAGAGGCTATGCTCTTGACGTAAGACGGAATCGTTATTGTGGTTAATCTTGTTCCCTCGAACGCACTTGCGCCGATACTTTCGAGTCGCGAATCCGCTTCAAAAGTCACGCTGTTTAACGACGATTTTTTAAAAGCGGAATCTCCTATACTCTTTACGTTGCGAGAAAACTCTATTGACGTCAGCCCCTTGCACGACTCGAACGCGCTTTTGCCGATAGATTCGACGCTTGCCGGGATAACGATTTTTGAAACGTCAAGCCCTGCAAACGCATAATCGCCGATTGACGTAATGACGACTTCGTTTCCGGAGCCGTTTGTGTATCTTTCGGGAATTACGCTTTCGGTAGTTCCCAAAACCACCGTTGAGTTTTGAATCAAGCAATTGTCTATAAGGTTGTACGTTTTGTTTTCGGAATTTAATTGGATATTTTTGAGGTTGTTGCCGAAAGCATACGCGTCTATACTTTTTAAGTTTTTTGGCAATTTCACTGTTTCGACGACGCTTACATAGTCGCCGATAGGGTTATTAATGCCAAATTCGTCAAACAAAATATCGGACGGAGCACCTCCGATGCCGAAAGCGTTTTTGCCTATGCGTTCGAGCTTTTCCAATGCACTCAAATCCAACACGGTCGATTCGGACGTCTCCCCCATAAAGCACAACGCATAATCGCCGACGGATATCAGATTGCTTCCGCTCTCGAACTCGACTTTGCTGGAAAGGAAAGCAAAACGTTCTATGTATTTCACGCTGTTGGGGATGGTAATGGTAAAGGAAGTTATATCCGCCAGCGTTATTCCGGCATATTCGCAGATGGTTTCAACCCCGGGAACGCCGCCGCCGAGGCCGCTCAGAATCAACTTCTTCCCGTCCTTTGAGAGCAAACTATAATACTCGGATTTGTACACCGGATTTTCGTCCGAAACAACGATGATGAGAGGAACGGCAAAGAAGTTCTTTTTGCCCATTTCGGATAGCGTGGACGGAAGATAAAGTCTAAGATAAGGTTGTGTCGAAGAACTGTAAAAACTTTTATGATAATTCAAAAATGCTTCGTCGAGGATTTTTGTCGTGCCCTCCTTTATAGACAACGACGAAACGGCTTTCCCTTTGTATCCGTACACGACGTCCCCGATATACAAGATTCCGTCCTGCTGATTCGCAAACCATTGCGTATCGTCAAGCGAACCCGCTTTGACGTCAACGTCTTTGCTGATTTCTATCGTGGCATTTTCAAGACCTACGAGCATCTCCGCTGTGAGTTTTCCGCCGAGAACGCGTATTTTCATTTGTGAAAAATCGCGCGCACCCAATACGTACGTAAGCCGGCCGCCGTCTTTCGTATTGCCGATAAAAGGCAACGTAATTTTTTCAAGATTGAAATTCAAACCGCAAGCAAATGCCGAATTGCCGATAAAGTCAACGCTTGTCGGCAGGATAATGCCGCTAAATTCGTTCCCGAAAAACGCTCTTGCACCTATTGTTTTCAACCCGTCGGGAAAAACGATATCACCGCTCAACTTGTTGCCGTAAAACGCATTTGCGCCGATAGATACCAACGATGACGGCAAAGTCAAAGATTTGATGGCTCTGCCGTAAAACGCCTTGTCGCCTATGCTTGTTATACCCTCGCTCAATACGACGGACGACAAAGACGCACATCCCTCAAATTCTTTTTCCGTAACGGAAACCTGCGACGGAACGACGACACTTTTGAGGCTGGAACAGTTTTTAAAAACCAGAGTGCCGAAATCCGTCAACCCTTTCGTGTTAAAATCAATGCTTTCTATCGAAGAGCATCCCGAAAAAACCTCGTTGCCGACAATTTTGACGGACGACGGCAAAGAAATGCTTTTGAGCGCAATGCAGTTTTTAAATGCGGCGGTTTGCACTTCTTTCAATTTGCTTTTGCTCGCAAAAACGACTTCTTGCAGCGCAGTGCAATCTTCAAACGCTCCGCCCGATATAGTCGTAACGCAAGATGGAATCGTAACGCTTGTCAATGCCTTGTCCTTCGGGCCTATAAGCAAAACGGAATTGTCATCGGCAAAATAGTAAAAATCGTCCATACCCTCGACGACTTGCGACAATTTTGACGGCTCCGTCGGGTTTTGCTGTCCGCACGCACAAAGCGACACCGCAACAAGCAATATCGTCACAACGACAAACACGTAACTAAACTTTCTCATTATCTCCTCCAAAATGACCGCATAAGCCGACATATTAGTATAATTATATGATGTATTAGTTCATTTGTCAAGATGTGATACATCATTGTTGTGATGCATCGCTTCATATATAATCATTCCTGAAATCGAAAATTTTTGGAGGCGTCTTATGAAAGACGTAAACGTTACACTCGGAGAAAGAGTGCGCGCAAGGAGAAATATGCTGAAAATAACGCGCGAAACTCTTGCGGAAAAAATCGGCGTCAGTCCGCGTTTTCTTGCCGATGTAGAAAGCGGAAAAGTCGGCGTATCAATTGAAACGTTGCGAAATTTAAGCGCGGCGTTGAACGTTTCGAGCGACTATCTTCTCGGAATCAAAGGAACGGACGATAGCGTGTCCGAACTGGTCAAATCGGAGTTTTCAAAACTACCGCCAAAATACGGTATTGCAGTTTTGTCGTTGATAAACGAACTGTCGAAAATAGATTGAGCATGAAAAAACGCACCGAACGGTGCGTTTTTAAATTTTTAAAAATCCGGGTTTTAAAGAATCAGTCCAAATCGTCGAGCTCGTCGTCCTCTTCTTCCTCGTCTTCGTCTTCTTCGTCCTCGTCGTCATCGGCATAATCGTCGATGTCCCCCAAGTCGTCGTCGAAATCGTCGGGGCATTGCTCTTCTTCTTCGTCCTCGAATCCCTCTTCCTCGTCCTCTTGGAGTTGGTTGAGCGAAACTTCGTTTTCGTCGTCGGGAGCAATAGGCTCGTCGTCTTCGACGTACTCTTGCCAATCGTCGTCATCGTCGTCGAGTTTGTTTTGTGCGGAGGACGCTTGCTCCTCTCTGCACGCCGCGCAGATTTCCTCGCCGGGTTCAAGATAATTGACCTTGCAAACGGGGCAGATTCTTTCTTCTTCCTCTATATCGTCATCGTCTTCCAAAAGACAGATTTTGCTTGCTTTGCCGAGTTCTGCTTTGCAAACCTCGCACAGTTCTTCCTCGGTAGGAATCCAGTTCAGTTCGCAGCGCGGGCATTTCTTATACTTTCCCATAACAACCTCGCCTTAGGTTTTGATTTTTATATTATATTGATAAGATGTGATTATGTAAACTATATTTTCGTTATTTTTAAAATTTTTTTCGCACAACCTTATATGGTATATATTAAAAACAAATTCAACCATATGTGGTGAATGAAAAAATAAGTGAAAATAAATATTGAAAACCTGACAATTTGCGCTTAAAATGTGCATTGTTAACCTAATTACAACATTTATTGGGGAAAATCAGTCCTAATAAACAAATAAGTATAATCATCGACAAAAAATCGTGAAAACCGCATTTTTACGTAAGCCGATGGATTTTATAATCAGATTAACAAAATCATTTCTGCAAATTGGAGGGAAATTATGAACAAAACAATAGTGATAGCAGACGATAATGCTGCGTTATGCTCGGGCATGCGAGATTTCATCAATTCGCAAGACGGATTTGAAGTGGTCGGAGTTGCTCAAAACGGAAATGACGCTTTGCGCCTTATCGACCTTTACAAACCCGACTTTGTCCTTCTTGACATCGTCATGCCCGAACTCGACGGCTTCGGAGTGCTCTCCGCAATGGAAAACAAATCATCGATCGTGATCATGATGTCACAGCTTGCAAGCGACGGATTCGTCCAAAAAGCAATGCAGTACGGCGCAAGTTACTTCCTTGCAAAACCGTTTGACTACAACACGGCGTTGAAAGTTATCAATGATTTTTCAAATCCTCGCCCGGCGCAACGCTCGCAAGTGAACGTGAGAAAAAATAAAACACTGGACGAACGTATCGCTAATTTGTTTATATCGGTCGGAATTCCCGCCCACATCAAAGGTTATCAATTTTTACGCGAAGCAATCAAAATGACGATTGAAACGCCCGAAATCATCAATTCCATCACAAAACAACTCTACCCCGGCATTGCTCAAAGATATCAAACGTCCGCATCAAAAGTCGAACGTGCCATTCGCCACGCAATCGAAGTTGCATGGAACAGAGGTAAAATTGAAAATATAAACAACGTTTTCGGCATCAAAATTTACGCTCCCAACGAAAAACCCACCAACGGCGAATTTATCGCACTCGTCGCAGACAAATTGCTGTTGGAGTGTGCATAGTATTGTGCCGTAGGCACAATACTATACACTCAAGCGTGCGTATAATTGTCCTTTCTGACAGTGAAATTTGCGCTATGCGCAAGTGATATTGCAGCATTGCCACAGTTAAGGAAGATTTGAATCTTCCTCTTGCGTGCAAAGCACGCCCCACCAAGCAGATAATTTTGCGAAATTGTGGCGTGAATTTTTGCCCGTCTTAATTTAATAGCAAAAAATTCTCTGCGCGGTTAGTAAAGCAATAAATCGCGCGTGGCTCTTGGCAATAGGCAAATTTTGCGTGTTGCCATTGCCTCTGCGATAATTTTTGCTCGCGCAAAGAACTCCTCTCTCCCAACACATTAGAACGGGCGACAAACGTCGCCCGTTCTAATGTGGTTTGTTTTTTCTAATAAAACATCCATAAACCACAACCATTATATGCTGGTTTTCATCAAGGTCTTGACGGCGGTGCTTGTCCGCCGCCGGATCGCATATTAAAGGCAATGGACGATACAATCGTCCAAGGACACGATAAGACAAAGAAAAAGCACTCGCTTTGAGTGCTTTTGGCCTTATGAGTGGACTCGCTCAACAGCAAGCGAGCAAATGTATTTGCAAAAGCGCAGCGTGCAGATCGAAAGGTGGTTCGCGCACCATAGGCGCAGACGATAGAATATCGTCATGGACACGAGATAAAAATAAAAGCACTCGCATCGAGTGCTTTTGGCCTTATGAGTGGACTCGTTCAATAGCAAGCGTGCAAACCCGTTTGCAAAAGCGCAGCGTCAGCACCGACAAGGTGGTTCGCGCGCCATAGGCGCGAGGCGGCTTTGCCGTCTAAGGACATGATAGGACAAAGAAAAAGCACTCGCGCTGAGTGCTTTTGGTTGGATTGAGTGGACTCGAACCACCGACCCCCACCTTATCAGGGTGGTGCTCTAACCTACTGAGCTACAATCCAATATGGGTGGTGGAGATACACGGATTCGTTTAGAAGCGAGCGTCAGCGAGGACTTGTCCTCGGTTGCATCGTATGCGATGCGGTTGCGCCCGCAACAGAATGCGGGTATTTCACCTGTGGTGGAGATACACGGATTCGAACCGAGGACCTCCTGAATGCAAATCAGGCGCTCTACCAACTGAGCTATATCCCCACGTGAATGCTATAAGATAATAGCATTTGCACAAATGTTTGTCAAATGATTTTTACAAAAATTCTTTTTGCGCAATCACTTTGACTTTTGCAAGGCGGCGATTGAAAAATCGCACCTTGCAAAAACCGTTGTTTTATTATTTAATAGACAAGCCGTCTTTGAACGCTTTGCCCACCGTTTGGCCGAGAACGACGTATGCGTTGTTTGCGCTATCAAACGTAATCGGAGCAAGTTTTTGCACGTCGATTTTGCCGTCCGTGAGCACGCTCTCGTCTGCCGATACGTTGACTATACGGCCTCTCATCGTGCCGGTTTCGCTGTCATAATCGATAAGCTCGCACTCGATTGCAAAGGGCAATTCGTTGATGACGGGAGCGTTTACTCTTGCGCTGTGCGTAACCGTGAATCCGGTTTTTGCAAATTTGTCGGGATTGTCGTTTGCCGAAACAATGCCGAGATAGTCGCACTCTTTGACGTATTGCTTTGTTGCGACGGATACCGTGAAAGCCTTTTGTTCGAGGATATTTTTGACGGTTTTGTGCCCTTTTGACAAGCACATCGAGATTTGTTCATAATCGCCGATACCACCCCACGCGGCGTTCATTGCGTCGACCGTTCCGTCTTTATCGTAACTTGCGATGATGAGCACGGGCATAGGATAAAGCCACGTTTTTGCACCGAAATCCTTTCTCATTTGTTACCTCCGCATGCAAGAAAGTCGCATTTTTGCGATTTAGTTATATATCCTATTTATTTTTTTGTCAATACTCAAGAAAAACCATTCATCAATCCGCGCCGTTTTGCGCAATATACTCGGTGTATGCGCCAAGGTATGCGAATGCGGAAAAGTATGTGTCCAATTTGAGCGTGTTGGCAAGGAATATATCCGCCAAAATGGCGTTGCCTTTTGAAAGATAGTATAAATGCGCACCGTAGTTGAAAATGCACTTTTGCAACTCGTCATCGTCGGGAATGACGTCGCACTCGGAAAGAGAATCCCCCGCAAAAAGTTTGAGAGATTGCATATAGCCGGTGTGATGTCCTATCTCCATATCCCTATCGAATTTTGCCATATCCGCATCAATGCGCTTGCCTGTACGCGCGTCGCACGCAACCGCCCAGAACAAAGACGCAACGTACATATCGCCGTTGCCTTTCGCAAGCTCTATGCACTCGTCGAAAAGCTCCTTCGCGCCTTCGAAATCGCCCTCGTAATATTTGCAACAGCCGAGCATATATTTGGGATCGAGAGTGTCGCTTGCATGTTCTGCGCACCAAGAAAATTCCTCTTTGGCATCGTCGATGCGAAGTGTGGACAAATACCGTCCCGCACATTTTCTCCGTGCGTCATAGTCGTCGGGGCGGAGAGCTTTTGCTTTTTCAAACCACTCTATCGCCTCGTGATAACGCATTTGAAACGCAAGTGCGCCGCCGAGTGCCATATAGGTTTCGTAGCAAGGATTCTTGCTTTCGTTTTCTCTTGCTTTTGCGGTATTATCGTCGTCGCAAACAGTGTTTGCGTGTGCTTTGCCAAAAAAAATCTCATCGTCGCGCAATGCTCTGACGTCGCTGATTTTGTTGCAGTTGCAGTTGGGATCACTAAGGCACATTATTATCTCCTAATGCCGAAACGGCACTTTATCTATGTATTATTTACACTTTATCGTGCTTTCTTGCACGATCTTGCGTCTGAACTCGATATACTGATTGATCATATATACGGCAAGTTGCAAAAGCATAATCGCTCCGCCCGGAGCAAGAATCCAGTTGTATTTGCCAAGCAAAATTCCGCCGTAATTGAATGCGTTTTGAATCATCACGCCCCACGTTACGTCCGTGACGCTGCCCATACCCAAAAAGCTCAGCGTTGCCTCAATCATGATGCAACTTGCAACAGAGGGCATAAACTTCGCAAGAGCAACGTCCATAACGTTGGGAAGCGTGTGCCGCAATAAAATCCGCATTTCGCCGTAACCCATGGATTTGAGTGCGCGCACGTAATCGGAATTTTTTACGCTCATGGTTTTTGCTCTCACCGCTCTCGCCGTCGAACACCAACAAAGCAAAGATATGGTGAGGATTATGCTCATCTCTCCGCCGCTTGTGTACGATGCGACGACTATCGCACAAGGAAGCATCGGCACAAGCAAAAAGAAGTTGATTATGCCGTTGACCGCCTCGCCGGCAATACCGCCGATATACCCTGCCAAAAGTCCTATCGCAACACCTATGACAAGGCATGCAACCGCACTCGAAATGCCCACGATAAGAGTTGAACGCGTGGCAACAATGAGTTGTGAAAAGATGTCGTAGCCGAGATTGTTCGTGCCGAAGATATGTTCGCGCGAACAGGGTAAGAACTTGTCAAAGCTCTCACGCGAAGAGTGCGGCGCAATCTTTTCTCCAAACAAAGCGAACACCGCAAACGTAAGCAAAATCGCAATGCCCAGCGCAAATACGATTACGGACAAAACTCGCCTTGCCTTGTAGTTTCGAGCACTCAATGTTTTCATGCCGCCCTCCTCTGCCGAGGATCGAAAAATGCGACTATTACGTCGGCTATAAAATTGGACACGATTACGCTCACTGCGATCGCTAGCAACGCTCCTTGGAGCATGGGAAAATCTTTGTCGCTTATCGCACGATTGACCAGCATGCCCACTCCGTCTATCGAAAAAACTTTTTCGATGATTATAGAGCCTGCAATCATATGCCCGAAACTCGTGCCGAGCATGGATATGAACGTAGCGGAAATATTCGGAAAAGTATGCACACATTCGAGCCTTGCGTCACTCAAACCCTTTGCGCGCGCATAAGACATATATTGTTCGTCATAAATTGTTGCCGATTGATTGCGCACAAGCAAGTACTTTTTTGGCGTAGATACAAGCGTCAGCGTCAGAACGGGCAAAACCAAATGCAACAGCCTATCCGGAAACGAGTTCTGCGCAAACGGTGAATTAAGCCCCCCCGAAGGGAGAATCTTCCACTCGAAAGCAAACAGTATAAGAAGCAAAATCGCAAGCAGAAACGTAGGCACGGCATCGACCAACATCATACCGCTCGTTATGCCGACGTCCGTCAATCGCGATTTGTTGTTTCCGGCAACAAGCCCCAGCCAACACGCCAAAAGTGCAGACAACAACCATGCGGGCAGCGTAACTTGCAATGTGCGCGGAATTTTTTCAAGTATAACTCCTGCGACGTCTTTGCCTTGATGGTAAGAATATCCCCACTCGCCATTGAACAAATCCGCAACGTAGTTGGCAAATTGTTTGTCGAGAGGAAGATCAAGCCCCATCTCGTGATAAAGTGCGTCGTACTCCTCTTGTGTTATCGTTTTGTCGTCTGCACCAACAAGATTTGCAAGCGGATCGCCGGGCATAAGGCGCGGCAAAAAGAAGTTGACGACAAATATCCCCACCAACGCAACTATTGAAAATATCAAACTTTTGCTTATTCTTTTTGCCATATACGCCTTGTTTAAGTTTTCTCTTTTTTGTTCAAAACAATGTTTTTGTTATCGATTTTGCGTTGCAAAGTCTTTTTTTTGCAAATTCGGCCGCATCTCACGCATTCTTTTTCAGCGTTTCAAACGTAACGACGTTCAAGATGCCACTTGTCGCGTCAAGCCTGAATCCGTCGAGTTTGCTGCTTGCGCCGTAAGTTACGCCTGCGTAAAAGAAAGGCACGCACAGCACGTTTTCTACCATATAGTCCTGATAGTCGCCCACTGCTTTTTCAAGCTCTTCGTCGGAAGTCGCCTTCTTGATTGCCTCCAAAATTTTGCCGTATGCAGTAAAGTTGCCATCTGCGTCTTCGGTGAGCATTTGCCCGTGCGCAACGGGATTCGGGTTCATCGGGCACATATTCGTACTTGTAGCAAGCGTATATCTCGTGCCGTAACCTGCCTCGAAATCATAACCCTTTGCCGTTATTTTGGCAAAACTTGCCATATGATTGCCGCCCTGATAGTACTGCTGCCAGTCGCTTCCTTTTGCAACAATAACGACTTCAACCATTCCGCTTTCTTCGATTTGCGTTTTGAGAAGGTCGACATATTGCGTATCATTGGTGCTCGAATGTACCAGAATTTCAAAACGGAATTTGTTTTGCTCGGAATATCCCTCGCCTGCAAGCAATTCTTTTGCCTTTTGCAAATCACGCGACCAAGCGGGAGTTTCCTTGTACCCTACGATGCCCTCTCCAACAAAGCCTTCTCTTGACGGTGCCGCACCGCTCGGTGCAAACGTTTGGCGGATTTTGCCGTAATCTATCGAAAGAGCAATCGCGCGTTTGACGTTGACGTTTGTCATCTTTTGGTTGTTGAAAAACATCACCTTGTCGATTTGCTTGGTTGCTTGCGAAACGAGTTGTACGCCACTTGATCCGTCGAGTGCGGACATTGCATCGGCAGAAAGGCCTTTTGAATAGTCGAAAATCATATCGACTTCTCCGTTTTTCAGCGCAAGCGTAAGCACTTCTTGCGAGCCGTATTGTTTGAACACGACCTTGTCGAACTTCACGTCGTCTGCTTTGGGATATCCGTCAAACTTTTCAAATTCGATTGTGCCTGCCGCCTTATCGATAGCAACAAACCTGAACGGACCCGCACCGACAACCGATTCCGCATCCGTGAGTGTGTCTTTCGTTTTGCCGTCGAAAATGTGCTTGGGGACAATTGTTTCGCTTGCGACTTTTGAAAGGAACGTATCTGCAATATCGACAGTGAAAATCAATGAATTGCCGTCTTGCGATACGTTTTGATAGTCCTCGCCTTCTTTAAGCGATTTCAGTGTGTATTTGACGTCCTCGATTGAAACGAGGGTTCCGTCATGCCATTTGTATCCTTCCTTTTGGGTGAGGGTTACGGTTTTTCCGTCCTCGGAAACTTTGTAGTCGCAGTCAACCCCGACAAATTTGCCGTCTATTTTGCTCACTGCCGAAATCTGAGATACAACCGATGCAATTTTGTCGAAGTTGTAGCCCGGAGCGCCGCCCGCCGCATCAAGACGATTGAGCGAATCGACAACCGTCGTCGTACCTACCATAAGCACGCTTTCTTTCGTGTTGTTTTTCGGATTGCATGCAACAAGCGCAATGCTCGTCGTCGCAATAATAAAAACCAACATCATCGCAACGATAATTTTACTTTTGTTCATGTTTTTCTCCTTTATGGTTTGTTATACTTTTTCTTCCGTTTCATTTCGACAGCCCGCTACTTTTGAGAGTGTGCCGTCTTTAATTTCAAACGCCTCATCGCAAAAATCGTCGACAAGACGCATGTCATGCGAGATAAAAAGCAGCGAAATATTCTTTTCTTTGACCAGTTTGTCCAAAAACTCGACGATGCTTTTTTGCGTCGTGGGATCGAGCATAGACGTTGACTCGTCACAAACGAGAATTTTCGGATTTAACGCAAGCGCGCGAGCAATCACAGCTCTTTGCGCCTGACCGCCGCTCAGATGCACGGGCAATCTTTTGGCAAGCGTTCTTTCAAGCCCCACCTCGTCGAAAAGGCTCATTGCTTTTTCTTTTGCGTCTTTTCCGAATTTTGCTCTCTTTGAAAACACGAGAGCTTCCCGTATCGCACTGCCTATGCGTTGGGACGGATCTAGAGCAAGGAGCGGTTTTTGCGGTATAAGCTGAATTGCCATGCCAACCTTTTTATCATACCTGTTTTTTTCACTCCAAAGCGGTTGTCCATCAATCAGGACACGTCCTTCGCTCGGCACTACAAGACCGCATACTATATTGGCAAGCGTGCTTTTCCCCTCTCCGCTTTTTCCGACAATTCCGACTTTTTTGCCGTTTTCGACAGTTAAAGACACGTTTTTGAGAGGATAAACGTTCGATTGCGTTTTCCCCTTGCCGACGGAAAACGTTTTGGATACGTTTACGATTTCAAGCATAACTCACCTCGCATGCGGATATCAGACTCTTTGCATACTCGCTTTTCGGATTTGAAAAGACTTCGCAAGTCTTGCCGTATTCTTGCACGCATCCGTCTTTGAGCACCAAAACGTAGTCGCACTTTTTGGCAACCGTCATATCGTGCGTAACGATTATAAGCGCAGTGTCGGCAAAATCCTTGTCCATACACGCCCAAAACGCCTCGCTTGTTTCTTTGTCGATTCCTCGTGTTGCCTCATCGGCAACGATAAGCTTTGCGTTTGCGCACATAGTGATTGCAAGCACCACTCTTTGCGCTTCTCCCCCGCTTATCTCAAAAGGATATTTTTCAAGGATTTCCTCGCCGTTTTTCAATCCCGCACGAGCCAGATTGTAAACGGAATACGCTCTCTTTTGCTCGCGAGTGAGTTTCAGTTCGGATCGAGAAAAAGCCTCGTAGATTTGAGTTTTTATTTTCAACGACGGGTTGAGCGACTCCGCTCCGCCTTGCGGAACAAACACGATTTGTCTGCCCAAAAACGCTTTCCCCCGCTTGCGACTTTTGAGAAAATCCTCTCCCTCGAACAATATTTGCCCGGTTGCAAAACAGTTGTCCGCAAGCGACGAGGTGAGAGCGTTTACTATCATGGATTTTCCGCTTCCCGACTCGCCGACTATCGCAAGCCGCTCCCCGCTTTTGAGGCAAAACGAAATGTCGCCCACAATCTTTTCGGTGGAGCGCAAAAAGCATGCGTACACGCTCAAATCGATGACTTCGATCACGTTTTCGTCCATGCTTAGATTATACCATTCGAATGACGTCTAATCAAGCTAAAACGCACTCGTTTGTACGGTTAAAATTATAAAAATAAAACAAATTAGAACATATTGTTTTGTTAATGGCAAAAATTCATACATTATGTATTGACGCGCGAACATAGTGTTTGATATAATGAAAAAAAGTAAATCATAACAGAGGGTTTTATGCACAAAAAAATCAATGCCACAACCGAAAAAATTTACAATGCGTTTGCCGAAGTTTTGCTTGAAAAAGCGTACGCGGACGTGCGAATTCAAGACGTTTTGGACAAAAGCGGTGTTGCAAGAAGCACGTTTTACGCACATTACAAAACGAAAGAGGAATTGCTCAAATCCATATGTTCGACCATATTCGGACACGTCTTTTCCCACTCGCTTGCAGAGGAAAAAAGCCACGATTTTTCAAAATCCTCCATATTCGACTACAAGCACTTTATCACGCACATTTTTTATCACTTGCACGACGAAAAAACGCTTGTTCACGCCATTTTGCTTTCGCAAAGCAAGGACACTTTCCTCAACTATTTGAGGGGCGAACTCGCCGAATTTGCAACCGCCTGCGTGGAAAACAATTTCGTAACGGGCAAAACCTACCCAAGTCCTTGAAAGTCAATTCGATAATCGAAAATTTCGTCCTGCTTGTCGAATACTGGAACGAAACCGCCTTCACCGACACCCCCGAACGCCTGACGGAATATTTTTTGATTATGAACGAATAAACAACCCCGTTAACGAAAGAGCCGAGATAGAAAATTTCTATCTCGGCTCTTTTAAATTTTATAAATCGCCTTATTCAACCTGGATTTCCTTTATCAAGACCTCGTTCCCCCGCACCAAATAGGTGTGCTCGCTGCCGCAATAGGGGCAGATTTTGCCGTATTGCACGGTGGGGTACTCTTTTTTGCAGTCCTCGCAATAGGTGACGGCCTTTATCGGCTCGATTTCAAGAGTGCAACCGCGCAGAAGATCCGTGCGGTTTGCATTCCAGTTCCAACAATCAATGAGTTGATCGTTCACAATCGTGGATACTTCGCCGATTTGCATGACGACTTTTTGGATTTTGGTCGCTTTGTTTTCGACGGCGACGTCGCGCACTATATCCGCGATGTGAAACACTACACCTAGCTCGTGCATATCAACCTCTTATTTGTTGGCTTTTTTTGCCGCTTTTGCCGCTTTGACTGCCTCTTTGTGTTTCTTTTGAGAGGCTTTTTCTTCAGCGGTTTTCTTGCCGAATACGATCCTCATGCCGCGCTTGATTGCGTAAGGAAGAATTGCTTTAAACTTGTCTTCGCTACGCACCATAGTGGAGCATTCGGGATGTTCTCTGTGGAGATGGATTGCGTCGAATTCGCACTTGGTGGTGCAGACACCGCAACCGATGCACTTGTTTTCGTCCACAACGCTTGCGCCGCATCCGAGGCAACGACCTGCTTCGATCTTGACTTGTTCTTCGGTAAGAGTGCCGTGCAAATCTCTGAAGGAGTGTTTGTCGCCTTCGAGTTCTTTGGCTTCTTGTCTGCCGGCGGTGTCGTAGCTGTCGATAACGATATTGTTTTTGTCAAGCTCGATGAATTGTCTGCGGTTGCGACCGATGTTCATGCTCGTGCCGGGTTGTACGAAACGATGGAGAGATACCGCTGCGTTCTTGCCCGCTTCGATTGCGTCGATTGCAAACTTCGGTCCGCTGTAAACGTCGCCGCCCACGAAGATGTCCGGCTCTGCCGTCTGATATGTGAGAGAATCCGCAACGGGATAATTGCCGTGATGGAATTCAACCTTAGTGCCTTTGAGCAAGTCGCCCCACACAATCGCTTGACCGATTGCGAAAATGACATGTTGCGCTTCAACCGTAATTGTATCGTTTTCGTCGTAAACGGGGCTGAATCTCTTTGTTGCGGGATCGATGACTCTCAAGCACTTCTTGAACACGACTGCCTAGACGG